>Ga0126342_10012751_pt1 | contig 14953 bp, 10 predicted proteins | sample Cyp1metagenome_FD_92528 | JGI IMG/M metagenome (GOLD analysis project Ga0126342, IMG submission 92528) | Coral microbial communities from Lord Howe Island, Old Settlement Bay, Australia - Cyphastrea 1 metagenome | ecosystem: Host-associated > Invertebrates > Cnidaria > Coral ...
TCCGACAATGGTCCGTGTTTGTACATTTTGACTTGGAAATGTGCTTCGCGCCACAACGGCGTGCACTTTTTTGACATCGCAACTTCCAAAAGTGGTCCGAGCATGGTGTGCTTTGTACATGTTGACTTGGAAATGTGGTTCTTAAATGTTCTTAATAAAAGCGGTTAATTACATTCAATCATTCATCACCAACCGCAAGGGCGCAGTATTATTCGCAAGTGACAAAGTAATCTCTTGGCGTGCCTTTACAAATTTTGCAAGATTTCTATGAGGCTTGTTTTCTGTGTCAATTGCATTGACCAAATGCTGCGTTAGCATGCGGTCATGCAGCCTCATAAAAGTGCATTTCGGTGACGATGATGAACATGTTGCGCCCTGGTTGTGCTGAACTCGGTGTGCTCATGGTGAAAGATCAAATATGATAGACTTTTGTGCGTAAACCCAGGCTGCATTCCATAGTGGTTTTGGGGTCCAGTTTGCAGGTGCGCAGTGTACGCGCAACATCCTGTTTTGTTGGATTTCTGCTGGCTGCTGTTTTTCCATGATTTCGGTTGAAATCTTTGCGGGCTGCATGGCGCTTCAATCTCCTCCAGGATTTTGTAAGGTGGTGGCTGTGTGGCCTTTCCTTTCAACATGGGCGGTGTGGGTGGGCCCGAAATGCGTGCTAATTCTCAGCGTTCGATGTTTAAATGTAGGAAAAGACGGTGCGCCATTTTGCTTTGCTTATGGCGCAAGTTTTTGTTATCGTGGCGTAGGCGGTGTGCGAGGGGGATGTTTGGGGCAATGGCGTAATTAAGATACGGCGTTGGCTCGTAGATGTTGCTTCCTCGTCTCCGCTTGCTTCCGTTCGCATCTCCAGAGGTCTCGTTTTTGGTCTCGTTTTTTTCTGCGCTGACACTTCCCAAGATACTCTCAAGTTCTAAAGCTGTCCAGTTCTTTTGGATTACCCTTCGATAATCATACCTGGCAATGGAAAATGTCCTATTTATACATGATTTTACCAGCTAGAAACTTCCATTTAAAGTTGGACTTATCCAGCTAGCCGCGGCTAGCCGCGTTTGATGACACTGGATGGTAAATCTATTCATGTCCTATTGTTATACCAATATTTTCCTATGATTTTCCCAGCTAGAAGCTTCCATTTACATAGGATTGCCAGAGGGTACATCCGCAATTTTCTCCCATATAGAATCATATATAATTTCATACAATCACATAATTATATCACCTATAAAATCCCATTTAACCCCAGAAAAATAATCGATTTCTAGCGGATTTTCCCATGGTTTTCCCATGAAAAACCGCCATTTTCCGTGGTCTTCATCCGCACCGAGGTGGCTCTGGCGGACGGCCGCTGCTTCGGCGCCGGCGACAACGGCAACGGCCAACTGGGGGTGCCCGGCTTTCAGGACGCGATGCCACGGATGACTTGGGGAAAGCAATATGGTGCAATGGAAATGCAGATTAGGTTGTATTTTATGGGTTTTTATACGTTTCTATTGGAATTTATATGTGATTATCTATCAAGTATGGAGGTTTCCTGAAATGGTGGTACCCCCAAATCATCCGTTTATAGATGGGATTTTCCATGAAATAAACCATCCATTTGGGGTAGCTCCATTGATGGAAAGCCATTTATGGAACCCCCCAATATGGTTGGGGGAAATCTAGATTAGGTAGCACTAGATTAGGAAATATGATTATCTATGGGCCATGGGATTACATAGGAGAAATTATATGTGCATATGGGAATGGATGGGATTTTAGCTGTGATGATACAGGATTATATTGTATATATGATTATATATGATTTCGAGTATACTTGTGGGGTCCAATTGGGGTTATGAATGGCTATAACTATGGAATTTTAACCTCCATAAGTTGGGATATAACCCCTAGAACTACGGTTATATAATCCACTTACTAGTGGAACTGCACCCCGAAGATCCCCCAAGTATGGGATTAAATGGGATAATGTGTGATTATATCTAGGTCAATCTTACATGGGTACTTTATTCCTGTAGTCTTTTGGTATTAATGGGAATATCTACTAACCAGCAAAAAGCTTAGTTTTTTGCAGGGTATCAAAGATTGGCAATGATATGTTCCCCCATATTTGATAACAAAAATGATGTGTTTCTCCATGGAATAAACTCCAGATCGCCCACTCAGTGTCTCCAGCTATTTTCCACTATGAAGCCTCTTGAAGTAGGAAGATCATCGAAGTGATGGATTTTCCAGCAGGCCATGTTTACCAGAGGGTGCCCATTTTTACATCACCACTGCACAATGATTCGGCTATTTCAAAAAATATGCGTATCTTACTGGATAATTTGGTTTAAATATCGATAAAACCTGGAGACACTGACTTGATAGTTGGTCATACTTCATTTCTATCACGCGAAGTCTTACTTTAGCGACCTGCCCAGGGATCGTGTTCTAACGGGTTTATCCCCTGACATTCAAAGGAAATAGGACCATATCAATCTATAAATCATCAATCACTAATCATCTACAAACAGAGATGTGTCTTTTCATGTTCGACTTGAACGAGGTGGGAGGGCAGCCGCTAAGTCTGTACTTATTTTCATACAAGAACATTCACATTTATACATACATGTGTTACATGATTACCTGGTTGGTGGTTTCAATCATTTTTTTATTGTCCATTTCATATATGGGATGTCATCCTTCCCATTGACGAACTCATATTTTTCAAGATGGTTAAAACCACCAACCAGATAGTATCAGTAATTACCATTGGTAAGTTACAAATAATGCATACTTTGTTAATCATTTATACATGTGGTTTCCATTGGTTAATTTGATTGGGATTAGATACAATCGCCTTCAGTACCTGTATTCAGTGTTTCGCTGGTTTTCCTGTTTTCCCCCGTCTCTGCATCAGAAGCGGGCCAGCTTTGTACGGATGAGCATCCACGATCGCGTGCCCTGGATGATGGGCCGGTGGGGGAAAAACATATGGTACCAACTTGGGATTTGTGAATCCCTCTGGTAAACGTTTGCGAAAAACTATAGAAAACCATATTTTTTAATGGGTAAACTATGGAAAAACATCATTTTTAATGGTAAACTATGGCAAATCACCATTATCAATGGGTAAATCAACGAACTAAATGGCAATGTTCAATAGCTAAATTAAATTGCCGGAGGGTATGTCGGAAAATGACCTGGATCTCAGTTTGGACTGTAATGTCAACCTTGGATAGAGCAAAAACAGTTGATTCATGTGGAGGGTTGCATTTCAAATGGGGATGGTCACTGTTTCGCGGCCTTGACTGGATGATGTGATGGCACCTCAAGTCCCGTCTATGTTTGGTTATGTCAATGATCACCCGCTGCAGCCCATGGTTATCGAGTTGTTTTGCCACAAATGATGGTTTCCATCAATGGGGGTACCCCTTCATCGTATATCATGGAGAATCCTATTGAAATGGATGAGAACTGGGGGTGCCCCTATTTCAGGAAATACCCAAATCACCCAACACCCAGCATAGTCTACCGTCCCAATAGCACCCAGCATCATGATCACATTTTTTCGCCAGCAGGATACATCCAAAAAGAGTAATCCTGTTGTCATTTTTCCATATGTTTCCCATCAAAATCGGTGCTCTTTCACTCTTTCACTCAGGCTCAAAAGGGTTCACCCATGCTGCCTAATGCACCTAATTGGGAAAAAATCGGCGCAGCCCAGTCGAAAATGATCATCTGGTTGGTGGTTTGGAACATTTTTTATGTTTCCATTCAGTTGGGAATGTCATGACCCCAACTGACGAAGTCCATCATTTTTCAGAAGGGGTAGGCCAGTCATGGTCAATCCTATGAATTGATCCAACTACATTCCCGCAAAAAATCCCCTCCATAGTTGGTGTAACCACTATTCATATAGCCACTTGTTTAAAGATTAACCATTATATGACCATTATACGTAACGACTAGACTATACAATAATTATAGTTGGTATATCCACTACATATATTACATATAATGTAGTTATAGTTGTACCGTAGTTGATAGATATAGCCATACTATATTCATATAGCTAACTATCACCACATATAGCCACTACATATAACTATATAAAGGTTTCCTAAAATAGGGGTACCTCCAAATCATCAATTTCAATAGGATTGCCAATATAAACTATCCAGCTATCCGGGTAGCCCCATGTATGGAAACCCCTACATCATATATATATATATATCACCCTACATATTACTATACAACTATAGTTGGTATATATAGTTGGTATAGCCACATGAAACCACTATATATATATATAGCCATTACGTAACCAACCCTACAAGGCTTCAGGGGAACCAACCAGATACATCCCCACTACCTCCCCATAATTGGTATAACCACAATGTATGTATCTAGATATCTTAATATCTACATGTATATATCATATATCCCAACTAGAATATCTATCAATAGATATTATATATATTATGTATAGATACATCTCACCCAGTGCAACTTTTTTACTGCGCCGGTTTCCAGGTCCTAGACGTCGCTGCGGGCTGGTCCTACTCGCTAATGGTGGCCCATGGAGGAGTCTTCACGGTGCCTTGATTTGCTATAAAAATGTTTAAAAGTGGATTAAGTAGATACCCTCTGGTAAACGTTTACATAATGAACTGGAAAATCACAATTTTTATATAATGGGTAAATCAACGAACTTTCTACGGCCATTTTCAATAGCTATGTTAGTATACCAGAGGGTAGATATAAATGGGATAATCCAAAAATGGGATATATTTGGGATTTTTATTTCTGTAAGTGGAGGTGTTTTGTGTAAATTTAAATGGATTTAACGGGATAAACATCCCCATGTTAATGGGATTAATATGGGTTAATTGGATTTAATGGGATTTGTTAACTGTAAATGGAGACGGAAATAATCACAAATCATATGGAAATATGTGGAAATATATGGATATAATGAAATCCATGTATGTGTAATGCAATGGAAATCTATGGAAATCATGGGTTTTAAAACTTCAATGGTTTTTGTTAAACCATTCTGATGGAACTTGAAATGGATAAGGGATATGGAAATGGGTTTAATGTATTGTAAGCCAATGGGTTCTCTTATGGTGATATAGTGGGAATACAGCCAGATGCTTGTTTTTGCACATGCTCGCTATGTAAAGGTTGTTATGAATCATAAGATGTAGTAGACGATCAATGGAAATAATGGGGATAATAGGGATGATAGGGATAGCATAGTGTTGACATATGGGGATAAATATATATATACTATGAACCCTATTTGTACTAGGCGATTATGAACCAAGTTATAATGATTATAATGGGAATATAGGTACTTAGTTGAGGGTTGATGACCCATTTTGAAGGTTGTTATTAGAATGGGAATATATATATATATACTGAGGATAATTAGTCACCAATTTACCATGTTGTGGGTCTATCATTATAATTTGGATGACTTATAACGACCTCAATGTGACATCACTGGAATGAATGTAACGGAAATCATGCCCAAATGGCCTTCTGACTCAGCCATTTTCAGTGAATGATGTACCACTACCCCAATGTTTGATGACTTGTGGGTTGCTACCCTTCCCATGTGTTGAAGCTTAAATCCTCATTGGTTGTAAATGATTATGCTTAACCTCTGGTAAACTAATATAACTATGGAAAATCACCATGTTTAATGGGTAAATCAACGAACTTTCGATTGGGCCATGGCTTCCAGTTCCCCAGTTCTTAGTTCGTTTACCAGGCCGGGTAATTCTCGATTTCTCGCTGATTTCACCTTGCCCAGGCGGGTCATAACCTGCTCCAGGGCACTGAGCATTTGGAGGGAGCGCATCCCTTGCTTTTTGATGAGCCACCGCTGCTGCTGTGATCGGAGACTTTCGCAAATGACGGCAGTAAATGGGTTCAGAATCCTGATTTTGTTTTCCGGCAGACCAGGGCATGATGGCATGTTTTATGGCATGTTTTTCCAATTTCTGTTGAATGTTGAGATGATTTGTATCGTTATCATCTTTATCAAGATAGCTGGTATTTCAATAAGAGGGAAACCAGGGACCTGTCAATCCCAAGTTTCGATCCACGGCTGGCCCCGGTGACAAAGACTGGGCGTTTTGAAAGTTCGGCAGACAAAGTCTCCGAAGCTAAAAAGTGATGGTTCAGATCGTTAAAATTGCCGAAAATGGGAGAAGTGATTTCAAATGGTTCGAATGGTTCGCTTGCATTAATGTATATCTAGTTGTTTGAATGTTTGACGCTTCCATGTGTTTCATCCCTCATTGGAAAGATGATCCTCCATGCACTCATATAGGAAATGAATCAATACCACCATGGAGAACACATACTGTGTAATGCGGATGTAATTGATACAGGATGAGAAAAACGGGATGCCTCAAAACCCTCAAAATACTCCTGGTTGTTGTGAAAAGTGAACGTATGACCAGAGTCACTGCCAACAAGTGGTTTGTTTTGGACTCTGGACACCAATAGATTCAGTCTACTCAACGGGTATCCGTGCCAACTGGTGCCGAAATTCTGAACCATGAACAATGTTTTCTTGCGGGACATCGTGTTGATGAACCAGACAATCCTTCGAAGCATCAAGTGATTGATTTTCAAAATAGTGTTTGTGATCTCAAGCACAAGCTGAATGAGATAGCTGCCACATCAGCCGATTTCACTCTTCATTCAGGTCCTTTGGCAGCCTCGGCCATCCACAGGACATGTTTATATAGATCGATTCTTAGATGTTCATCCGAAATATAAAACTAATTGTGAACCACGGTTCGGGGTTGGCAACCATTCGTCATATTTGTCACCAGCTTTTTTGTTGACGTTTCAGTTTGCTAGACCCACAGCGTTTGCAGATGAAATCAACTCATTGTTATCAGACCAGTGGTTTACATCCCCAGCCAGTCAGTAGCTGAAATGCTCATCCAAACGTTGTAATCCTTGTCCTTCAACACGTTTTCTTGCTGCAGCGGGACGTGGCGAAACCCAACGTTTCGCCGGCCGCTGTCGCGTTGAGCACAGTCCATGTCGAGCAGATGGGACGATGCTCACGCGATTTCAATAAATCCATTAAGTTCACCCGCAGTCTGATGGTACTGCTGTGGCATTGTGAAATCCGACAGGGTACATACTTGTAGGCGCCACAACGAGAAAAACCAAGGGAACCACAACCATGGTTGTGGGGCAACAGTGGGTACCTTAAAAAAAAATGCTCACCAAGAAAAGAGCAGCATTTTAGTGGTGTCCAAAGCCGTGTAATTATCATTAATTATCATATTTGATTTGATCATGTACAAAGCATTGTAACCTCATTATCGTTGCTATGCCCACCACATGGAGGATCCACCAAGAGGTGAAGAAGCCTGGTGAAAGTTAGTCTCCTAACTCCTGGGTTGTCCCATTTATAGCGTAAAATCCCACTTACTCATCAGCTACATTCAGCTACTATGGGTTTGTGATCCAAAAATCACAGATGTTCCACCATTATTTCCGGTTCCGGAAGCACCACGCCGGACATATCAAACCACCAGGCTGCACTGGTTCAATCGCCAATGCCTTCGCCCAAATTGTCCAAGACAAAAAAGAAGACTCGCCGCTGACAGCGAAATGCACTTTAGACGGCCATGTTTTGAGTAGGCAACTGGGAGATAAAATGAGTATATGATGGAACTTTTCATGTTTGGGTTTGTCCGAACATGAGGTAGCCCCCCCAAATGGCAATTTTGATGCAATAAATGAGGACAAACCATGGAATCAGGGTGCACCCTATTTTCAGACAAACCTATTTGGGTCTCCAATATAGATTAAACAAACAAAATATCACCATATTTCCTATGTCTAGTTGTCTACTTTGGGGACCCAGTACAACATCCCAATCAGTCCATGGACCGTAAACACCGGTGGATGGTCCCGGGTGAGATTCTGTCCACTGCTTGTGACAGGTGCGCCGTTAAACATTTGGATGCTTCAGATAGGGTTTTTTTTGGAGCAGAGAAGCAAAAAACCGGACCGATGAAGTATTCTTGGCACCAATATTTTTGTACAATCCATTGAAAGAAAGTCACGTGATGAGTTTTCTGAGAGACCAGTGGCACATGACCTCCAACCAAGATAGAATGTCACGGAGAATAAGTCCCCACAGAGTTTCGCCAAAAAAGAACTCAAGTATAAGTACAGTATAAGCATGTTCCATTGCAGAAGGGGAACCCCATATGTTTCCGTTTCAAAAAATGGCGACCGGATGATTTCGTGATCTTTGATCATCCTCAAGCGGGTAGCGCCGGCAATGACCTCACCGGCGCCGGCAAAATGATGACCTCATATTGGGAAAGAAAATCACACATGGCCTGAAAACCAGGGGTGTGTGTGTGTGCTTCATTTAGGATTGTCATGCATCATCTACATAGCATCTGATAGATACTTAAAAAGTGGGGCCCCAAAGAGTTTCCATTTTTGAAGTATCCCCAGATTTCTGCCCAAAGATGATCTAAGAATGATGATCCAGGAGATTTCAAGTTTCAATGTTTTAAGTACCCTCTGGTAAACTAACAGTTCGCTATTGAAAATTGCCATAGAAATAGTGAGTTTTCCCATTAATAGCATGGTGATTTTCCATAATTTTTTGTAAACGTTTACCAGAGGGTAACTAAAAAGAGTGGTAGTTCTATGTTAAGTTGTAATTCACTGTGTTAATTGAAGTGAATAAAAATGATGCGGGTAAAACAATGCCATGTTTACCACCCATGACTGGGAATGGTAGCCATAAGACGTGTATTCCATTTTTTAATCTACATTTTTCCAGTTTCCGTTTTTTAAGTATCCCCTTCCATAGATAATCATATTTTTTATCTTTTTAATGGAAAGAACTATTCCTATTTAATGGTGCATATTCCATAATCTAGAGGGTATTCTTATTCCATTAGTCTACATAGGCTATAGTGGGATAGTGGGATATACCACCTATCTATACCACCGTTTTCAACTGGTGATTCGGATTTCGCTGGCATCCACCGGAGCATTTTGCATCTGATCCGCCCGAATCCTCCCCGGCCCATCCCAGGTCTGAACGAGTTGATCCGCCCCGAAGAGTTGATGCTGGGTCCCCAACTAGGCGCCGCACGCCTGTGGTGGGGGAGAAAAAAAGGTGTGGATCAAATGTGTGGAAATATTCATCACTAAACATATATATATATATACGTAGTTTTACCATATTATATATATATATGTCAGTTGGCAGTTCACTTGAGCAATGCCAGGTGAATTCACCTTCCTCAAACAGTATGGTCATCAAGCTGGAAGGTTTAGCAGAGCGGGTCATGGATGTCAACCACCCCTGCTGGCACGTTCAATGGTTGGGTTCATGGATCAATGAGTTGATTTTTTTCAGATAGGTTTAATCGATTTTAATCGTAGATTTGGTTTACAGAGCAATTTACTTCGGGCATGCCTTCGGCTCAAGAGATAGACGTCTTGCTCTTTTTGGTGTTTTCTCGACGTTTTGGAAACAATGCTTCGACTCAATGTGTCATTCCCAAGTGGTCGCAATGAAACTGCAACAATTCCTCAATCATATGCCGTCGGAGAGTTGAAGAAGCTGGCACAGAAGAGTTTCGGGCGAGGATTCCTGAGACTCGTCACAGATGAAGGACGGATGCTCACTGACCTCTCCCAGCCTTTGCAAGCTGCTGGGATTGAAGACGGAGACCATCTGACAGCTGTTGCACAAGAGCCCAGAGTGGCAAGAACTGATTCAGCCCTTGCCGTGTGGTGCTGTGGGGGTGACGGCATTGTGACATGGGGCTGTTCTGAATTTGGCGGTGACAGCTCCACAGTCCAAGATCAGCTCAAGAATGTGCAGCAAGTTCAGGCCACAAGAGGGGCATTTGCTGCCATTTTGGCCGATGGATCTGTTGTTACCTGGGGTTATCAAAACTGGGGTGGTGACACTGCCGCTGTGCAAGACCAGCTCCGAAATGTGCGGCACATCCAAGCGACAGGTTCTGCATTTGCCGCCATTTTGGCCGACGGATCTGTCGTTGCCTGGGGGGATCCAGACCACGGGGCCGACATATCTGCAGTCTCCCACAAGCTCATCCATGTCAAGCAAATCCAGTCCACCGGAGAAGCATTTGCCGCTATTTTGGCTGATGGATCTGTCGTTACCTGGGGTGATCCAGACTATGGCGGCAATAGCTCTGCAGTTCGAGATCAGCTCAAGAATGTGCGACAAATTCAGGCCACACTAGGGGCATTTGCTGCCATCTTGGAAGACGGATCCGTGGTGACGTGGGGTGATGAAGAATGTGGCGGCGACAGTTCTGCCGTTCAGGATCAGCTTCAGAATGCGCAGCAAGTCCAGGCCACACCTGTTGGGCCCTTTTTTGGTGATGCTTTTGCTGCGATCTTGGCCGATGGATCAGTTATCACCTGGGGTTCTCCGCAAGAGGGTGGGGACAGCTCGGCTGTCCAAGATCAGCTCAAAACTGTCCAGAAAGTTCAGGCTGCAGCATCGGCGTTTGCCGCAATTTTGGCTGATGGCTCCGTCATCACCTGGGGCGATCCAAATTGCGGTGGCGACAGTTCTGCGGTGCAACCTCAGCTGAAGAACGCGCAGCACGTCCAGGCCACAGATCATGCTTTTGCTGCGATCTTGGCCGATGGATCGGTGGTTTCCTGGGGGGATCCAGAGAGTGGTGGTGACAGCTCTGCAGTACAAGATCAGCTCAGGGGTGTGCAGCATATCCAGGCCACAAATGGTGCGCTTGCCGCCATCTTAGCGGATCATTCTATCATTACCTGGGGAGATCCAAGCTGTGGCGGTGCCCTTGGTAGTTGCTATCTCAAGAATGTATTGCATATTGAGGCGACAGGTCGCACATTTGCCGCCATCTTGGCGGATGGATCGATGGTTACCTGGGGGGATCCAAGTGAAAGTCCAGACGGCTCAACCATTCTTCAACATCGCGTTTTGAATTTATAGTGTGCGCGGCCAAAGTGCCCTGCAGATCAACTCACGACATGGGAGGGAAAAAGGTCTGGGATCCCACATGATCAAACAAGATCTAAGGATATCTCTCCTATCTGTGGGATATTCTGAGATGAATTGGTGGCAGACATGCAATTCAGATACATTACAAAACTAGCTCGCCATTCTGTTTAGTTTAGGGTGTTCACTTGATCAGGGCCCAAATCATGCTAGCCTTTTTTGCACAGTTGCTTGGTTGTTTGGTCCATTTTGGTGGGTTAACTCAGTGAGCTCCAAATTGTAGCAGGATGTAACATGCCAAAGAATTGATTCCAAGTGTTGTTGCAGCGGTTTTCTTCCCTGGTCAAATCCCATTGTTGCTAACTCATCATTTTGGGTTGGTTTAAACTCTTCAGATTTGTTGGTTTGATCATATTTTTATCACATGTTTGTTAGTTTAACCATTGTTTTTACTGGTGGAGTCACTAAACCACCATTTTTACTGTTAGTTTAACCACCATTTTTACCACCATTTTTTACCATGTTTTATTGGTTCCATCCCCACCTTTTGGCTGCACAACGCACAATTCACCGCCCCTCGGTCAGGCGCTGGGGGCTCCGCCCAAGTCTTTCGGGGCTCGTGGAAGGGGCAGGAGGCGCGGAGACAAAGTTGTGGTTGAAGCAACCAGAAATGGTTGAACCAAAACTGGGGGTACCCCAAAATGGCTGGTTTATAATGGAAAATCCAGTGATTAATAGATAGTGATATAGATATACTTAATTAGTGACTATTACTTCATAGTGTATATTTGTATGTATATATATATGTGTGTGTGTAGCATCTCATAATAATCACTAATTAAGTATTATATGATGGTTTCCATAGTCATGGGGTACCCCTTTATCGCTGGCTGGTTTCATGGAAAATGGCCCACACCAAACATGTCCGCTGCAGGTCCAGTTTGACTGCTGGAGCACAACCAAAATTGACTGCCCGAGAAATGCTGGATGTCCCAGCAAGGCAGCATATCAAACATGCTACTTGATTACGTGATGCGGATCGCAGGCCTTCTTCCACGCATTGCAGGAGCTTCTTGGTTGTCTTAGTCACGGAGAACTGGAGCCCAGTTGTTTACATGGTTTTTGCTGCTTGGCAAAGGTTGACGGTCAGGCAAAAAACGGAAGCTTACGGCCGACATGATCAAGAGGAAGATCGACTGGGTATGCGCGAGGATACAATGAACTATGGGAATCCAAACCATGTGAGATAGATAGATTTAGCGGAACCATCACAAATTATTTTGAAGCGAATACAAATCAACAAGTAACTAACGAGATTCCCTTCGAAGTAGTTTTATCCTCTACTGAAGCTATGATAAACCCCTCATGGAGCCCCATGAGTCCGGACTTCCCACTTGGCCGAAATCCAATCCCTGACTGTTTGTTGGCCATATCCTGTGTTCAAATGCTAAAAGTCGTGTTTCTTTTGTTGTTTCAATCTCCAAAATGAGCTAAACCCCAAGAAAAGTACAAATGAGGTGTATGAAATTGCGTTTACCAAATGATTAGATTTTTTTAAATCACTTAAGTTGTTCAATGGCGATTTGATCCATTTTATGCTGATATCTACAGTTTCCAACAGATTGGCCACTACATTTAGTGGTTTTATTTGCAGGTGGAATCCCTATGAGTCAAAGCCCTGGTAACCTGGTAAGTTCATCGACAGGTGGCTGTGAAGCGAATCACTGCGGTGGCTCATTTGGAGGTGTTGGGATGGCAGGGGGCTGTGAGGTTTTTTAGGATCTTGGGGTATCTATGCTCAGTTCATTATTGTTTCTTGGTCAATATTGATACCAATTTTAAACCTGGTTGGTGGTTTGGAACATGTTTTATTTTTCCATATATTGGGAATGTCATCATCCCAACTGATTTTCATATTTTTCAGAGGGGTAGGTCAACCACCAACCAGATAAGTAGTTGATGATTATCTTGGTTTAACCACACTGATTGTTATTTTTTGTTACTTTGGCAATTTTGATAGCCAACTAATGTGGTAAACCCAACAATGAACCATCCCAGTAACCATCCACTTGGGGGTCCTTTTAAATCATGCCAAATATAGTGGCCATCGCATATTTATCTATAGCCTACATCAATCAATATTGATAATGCAACAACTATTATCTATTGATCTTTGGCATTGATAAGCAACTATTTTTTGTGCCATGGTCAAAAGATTGTATATGTGGTATGGTCATCCATCACATGATAGGATCCTGATGTGCATATAAATCCCTGTGAAAATGCATTGGTGGCTATCACCAATATGAGCTGTTTATGCAAGTTCTGACCATGGCACATGTGTTTGCTGTTTGCTTTAAAGAATGCTACTATTTAATAAGAATGTTCAATGGCAATAGTGTTCATATAGCTGGGTATTGAAGCAATTTATATTTGATTGTGAACAGCCAATTCCGTTTCGTGGCCAGATAGTCAGGGCAGATGAATTCTTGTATTGTTCGCCATACATGGGTAATGAGAAAAAACATATGCTGAAGCTGATTTTGTCAGCAAGGTAGCCATGCAACTGTTTTTCACATGCAGATTTGGCACGGATGAATATTGAATTGGACCTTGGATGGATGAATATATTGAATTTGCGTGTGTCATTGCGTTTGAGCCAACTGTAAGATCTAGGGATTGAGCCCAGAGGGGCTTTCCTATAGACTTAGCGTAAGCGGAACAGCCGATAGTGGGAGATAAGTGTTGCCATCCAGGTAGACCCAACAAAAAGCTCTCCCTAAACATCTACAGTTTGTTGCGCCTATCATTAAGAATGATATGGCGATGCGGCATGGGTCGAAAGCTATGTTTCTCTTTTTCGCACCATGAAAAAAGCACCTAATATGTGCGGAAGAATGACCAAACGATTTTGATGTTCACCAAAAATGTTCGGGACTTTGACCTGTACTCACCATATAGATGAGAATTTTATGGTCATAGGTTCATCTATATGGGACTTTGTCAAATAAGATTTTCATCATATGATGGTAACCATAAGATGAATCAATGCCTGGGATCCCAACATCGCGCCCATGAAAGAGCATGGAGGATCAAGTTTAGCCGCTAGTGGTTCTTTTTGACGCTTGGGTGCCTTGAAGATTTCATGCTGGGTTCTATAATATATATATATATATATATATTATAATTTATAATGTATACATATATATTTATATATAGCCCGAAATTGCAATGCTTATAGCAAAAACGATCCTCACTCATGAGATGTTTGGATACCCATGAGATTTGGATTACATGTTGTTCAAATAATTCTAAGTTGTTGTTAGTTTCGATCTAAGGCACGTTCAGTTTAATTTCAAATTCAAAACACCAAAGATGTTTTCAATCAAATTAGAATTCATTTGCATCAAAGATAAAATGAACGGAATTTAGATTTCGAAGCAAAGTTGATTCGTTTTAGATTCTACCTTATTTTTGAAAATTATTTTGGATTAGTTTTAGATCAAGTGTTCAACCAATCTTGAAAAATATGTTCAAACAATATTTACCTTAAACTGAAATTGGCCTCAAGTTTGCCACCAAAAACATCAGTGCAGACCATTGGAGAGTCAAGGCCCCATTCTTCTTGTTGGCTGGAACCACGAATTTGCAGGTGTAGTAAAGATTAAAGTGGGTGGAATAATGTTGGTAAAGCGATAATGAAACACCCATATTATAATGATGGTTGTTTTATCCCAGCCATCAAAATGATAAGTCGTTGGTGGATTTATGGCATTTATGGGATTATGGTTTACTACTTTACTAACAATAATCGAAGGAAGTTTAGAAGTCAAACTTCCGACAATATGGACAGATGAAAAGCAGAGCAGGGCAGAGGCAGAGAGAAGAGAAAGATTAGAAGAAAGAAGATCAGAAGAGAAAGAGTCAGAAGAA
>Ga0126342_10012752_pt1 | contig 14953 bp, 13 predicted proteins | sample Cyp1metagenome_FD_92528 | JGI IMG/M metagenome (GOLD analysis project Ga0126342, IMG submission 92528) | Coral microbial communities from Lord Howe Island, Old Settlement Bay, Australia - Cyphastrea 1 metagenome | ecosystem: Host-associated > Invertebrates > Cnidaria > Coral ...
AAACTCACCCACCATCACCGCTCCATCACTCTTATACTTCCTCTTCCCTTCTTGCTCTTCTATGGTCAGTCTAAGTCTAAAGAAGTTGGTAACATGTGGGGTTATCCGGTCCTTTAATTTCTTATCATGCTTTTGTATCGCATGTTTATTCACCCTGACGACCCTGGTGCTGACCCTGATGCTGGAACCCCCTCTTCTAGACCTTCACAAGTTTGCTGCTGATTCATATTTGTTGCACCTCTTGTGCCTGATCGTTTCTTAGAAAGAAAAAAACATCATACCCGAAATGATCAACTTCTCAGTAGCTTGTTGCAAGAAAAACATGGTTTTTGGAGACTCACAAAGAGTACTCTCCATGAGTGGTGCCCCCCAATCAAAAACTGGCAGCACTCCGGACCAAAAACACAACATCTTGCCCTTTCTCCATGTTTTCCATTGTTTTTCCGTGTCTTTTCATTGTGTTTTTCTGTTGTCCTTTCCATTTTTTTTGTTCCCTTGTTTTCTTCTGTTCATTATGTTTTTGTGTTGTCCTTGTCCTTCTCCCTTGTCTTGTCCTTTTTATAAATGTTCATTGAAATTTGCTTGCAGGGTGCCATGAACTGTACAATTCATTTTAATTCATTTTGTATGTTTTTTTTCCTGTTTTAGTTGTTTCCTTTCTGTGCACCTAATTTATTTACTGTCCGTTTCCCTTTCCTTGTTCTTAACCTGTTCCTATTTTTTGTCATTTTGTTGTTCATTGTCTTTTTATTTCTTGCTTTCTCTTCTGTTTTAAAACCGTTTTTTTATTTATGTGTTCTCGCCTTTTTCAAATTTGGTCTTTTGTGTTTTGGATTGCATAGGTTTGTTTTTTTAGCCAACTTTTGTTCTTATTTGCAGCTAATTTCAACAAATCGACCGCTCATGGATGCTCCGGTGAGGCTTCGCATTCAGCCAGGAAAATGGAGATGATCCAGGGCTGCAAAAGAGCGGGCGGTCCACGTTCGGCCGACAACGAAAATCGGCGTTCAAGGCGAAACATGCTGGAGCAGCTTGGGTTTCTCAAAATTGGGTGTTCAAATTTCATGGTTGATCAGTACGTTCCCCATGAAATGGTGAAAAAATAGGGTATCTACCATTTCTGGACACGCACACACTTTTGCCAATGACTCTTCTAAGCAGAATATTTGGGGATGGGTCTTGGCGCGGTCATTCAAAACAATATGTCAAATTGTTTTCCAATGATGTTTTTGAACTACAACATCACCTATAGAAAAATATAGAAGGTCTGGATTTCAGTGGTGTCTCCTAACTGATGTGGAACAATTTGCCGATAACTTGGCTGAAAAACATTATCTGGGCACATTGATGCATCCCGGGATGCGGGCACGGCTTTGATGGCACAATTTGTCTCAACAAAGGGGTACCATAAATAGGGCACCCCAGAAATTGATATCCGATTTAGATCAGTTGCTATGATTGAAATAGCCAAGTGAAATCGGTGCAGCATTTTTCTGATCAGTTGGGATGATGATCCCAACTGGTATGGTTTGAAACCAGTAGATCATACAGATGTTAGATAAGTGTTTAGTAACCCCCTGGCAAGTTCCCCTTGTTCAAACAATTTAAAACATTTATGATCCGTGATTCGGATTATTCTCATGGGAATCATAGGATCCTGTTAGGTCGGTGTGGTCGGGATGGGATGATCCTTGTGAAACCCAGGCATTGGACCTCTCGGCCTCCATGCCAGTGGATGCGGCCTCCCCGTGATGTTGGGAGAATTGGGTGGAGACCCAGCGTTTGATGCCTCATCTCCCACATGAGCTCCAAGTTTATTTGAGAGAGTTTATATCAATATAATCAATATATATATATATATATATACATACATAGTATAAATATAAACAAATAAAACTATATATATATATACATATAATTATATATATATAATATAGATATTCCCTGGGGAAATCCACTTAAGGGTATGACACCTGGGATGGGCACCGCACCAGGTCGCCATCAGAGAAGTGGGGCTGACTCGCAGATGCCAGACGTTGAGAAGTGGGCGTGTTCAAAAACGAAACATTTGTTAGACGCCATGATTGTATTTTATCATGACAACAGGGATTTGACAAAGTCAAAATGGTGATTTTATCATGACAGGGACTTGACAATGTCAAAATGGTGATGTTTTCATGACAGGGATTTGACAAAGTCAAAATGGTGATGTTTGTCGTGACAACAGATGTTAGACAAAGTCAAAATGGTGATGTTTTTATCAGAGGGATTTGACAAAGTCAAAAAGGTGATTTTATCATGACAACAGGGATTTGACAAAGTCAAAATGGTGATATTATCATGACAACAGGGATTTGACAAAGTCAAAATGGTGATCTTATCATGACAACAGGGATTTGACAAAGTCACAATTGTAATTTATCATGACAACAGGGATTTGACAAAGTCAAAATGGTGATCTTATCATGACAACAGGTATTTGACGAAGTCAAAATGGTGTTTTGATCATAGAAACAGGGGTTGTACCAAGTCTTAATTGGAGGAACATGGAACAACACAAATATGGGGTGGTTGTAAAACATTTTTTCTATAGGAACACATGTGTTGTATCAATATAAAGTATAAATATAAATGTACACAACCAACCAATGATGTTATGATGTGGGCTTGTCCAAATATTATATGGTTGATACAAATACTGTAATACGAAACATGATGATCGACCCCTGGATTTTGAGGTAAGCCGTTTGGGGTTTATGGATTTGATTTTGACCGGCGTGGTGGACAAACCTGGATCATCTTCTTTACACTACGCTTAGCTATGATTCCTTTCTAATTCATGTGTTCAAGGAGTAATCAACAGGTAACACAGATCAAGATCATGATATACTAATCAAACATATTTAAACTAACTCTGGCAAGTGTCCAGGAGGAAAGCATTCAAATTTTGGGGAGCCACGGGCGGAGTTGCAACGATTCCATGGCTATTTCCTCTTCATACTCCTCACCACTCACCTTGATTCCCGTATTTTTGGTCACTGGGTACATCCGCAAGTATGCCCAGATCAAAGAGCTCAGTTATACAGTTATATTATATATATATTATATTATATATTGCACTGGTAGCAACTTACCCCCCCAATCACTTAACGAATCCACAAAAACCATGGGACTCTAACCTGTACAGATCCACGACATTCTGGCGATATTTTTCACCATCTGCAGTCTGGCTTGTCGGTCCATGGTGATCTCAACGATGTCGGTAAGCATCAAACTGCCATAACCGTTAGTAAAGCAATAGGATCCACCAGTCCACCATCCCCAATTTCACCATATTTCACCATATCTCACCATATTTCACCCTACATGGCTGGTATAGGATTCTTATGAGATGGTATATGTATAAATCATCAATTGATGTGGGTGGTTTATGGCATTGAAATTGCTTTACCAACGTTAATAGCCACTGATTCAGTTGCAGCCGCCGCAAGGAACTCAGTTGCTGTTGCAACACCTGGCGGCACCCGCAGTGGCTCGATTTGAGGGTGAACTGCGCCTCAGCTGCGCTAAAAAGAATCGTTGAATCGTACAAGATACAAAACCAAACATAGTGGGATATGCATATATATATATACTATTTAATGCTAAAGGTAGGTTCTGGTGGGGGAGTGATCATATATATATATATATCATGATATACTGGGATATATCGTAAGCCTTGGATTTGTGAAGGACATACGATGGGTTTCAGGCCAATATAAGAATCCAGGGGATTCTTTCTTGGTTATATATATATATATATAACTAGCATATAACCGACAAATACCAACGATCTGATGTTGGTTTGTGCAAGAATAGCAAATACCGGGATACCCCAACATTGTCATTTAATGGGAAACATGATGATCGATTAAGCATTAGATTTTGGGTACCTCATTGTCAGTCAACCCTGAAACATTTCGAACAAGAAGTTGGGTAGACCGACTGGGGAATGATAGGTGAGCATGTTTCTTTGAGCCATAAGTGGAGGCATATCATAGTAATATGTTGTTCTGGTGTTGTAAACATTAGCAGTAGAGATGTGGGCCTTTCGTCGTTCGCCAAGACACACTTTTGAAATCACGGACTTTTGAAATCCTGTGTTCAATGCTGAAGTTATAGTATCGGTTTAAAGCAACAGGGACAATGACCGCTACGTTTGATCGCAAGAAAGATGGATGTTTCTGATCTATCCTTCAAAACAATCCGGTGGCTGTCATATTTCTTGGTTTAGACCCCATGCTCGCTGATGAAATCATGCCCTTTTTCATACTTTGATGCTTATTCTGCAAAAAATACCCAACACATTCCCCAGCCATTTAATCATGTCCATCTCCATGTCTCATTGATCCATGATTTGTCCCATAGATTTTCCCTATAGAATCGATCAATTTTCCCATAGAGCCCAGCGATAGGGTGCCACTGTGCTGGAGGCTGTTGCAGAGTTACCTGGAGCGAAGGCTCCTGGGCTTCACCGATTTCGAGGCCACCGATGCTCTGGGCTCCAGCAACGCCCAACGCCTCATCGACGCAGCGGAGTCTTGGGTGCTGGGGCAACGTTGGGATGAACATTTGGATGGCTGGTGAATGGCCGCGGTCAATGTTTTTTGTTTGTTTGTTTTACGTTTCATGTCACTTTCACTTGAATTTCAACAACAACAACAACAACAAGAACAAGAACAAGAACAAGAACAACAACAACAACAACACCAACAGCAGCAGCAGCAGCAGCAACAGCAGCAACAGCAACAGCAACAGCAACAGCAACAGCAGCAACAGCAACAGCAACAGCAACAGCAGCAACAGCAGCAGCAACAGCAGCAACAGCAGCAACAGCAGCAACAGCAAACATGTTACTTGCATGGAGGTTTCACCGGGAATAATGAGGCTTAGCCAGGAAAAACCACTGAAACATAGAAAATCTAGAGTCACTCGTGTCAACACAACCTTGGTGAATGCCGGGTGAACCACTTTGGTTTGTCATGTTGATGGGAACATAGAATGTCATCAGACTAGCAATGTGCAACCATGGGATTCATTTAATAAGGAAACTGCACCAGCATTCAACAGAGGTTTCATCTTTAAAGGGATAGGAGCATCAAATCAACATTTTGCCAGCATCCAGGTCTGAGTCAATCAACCTCATATGGAAAATTACATAGTTATATGATATGTTTGAACTAGTAGTTGTTGCTTTTAAAATCCAAATTTGAATAATTCCACCACCATTGATGGGGGATATTAATAGTAATTATGGCAAGTAAACCTGGAACAAGTGAAACCCTCAGTATGAAACACCACCATTCTATGGTGCCAATGGAATGTGGAAATTCCCGATTAAGCCATGGTTTCGTTTGGGGGTGTTCAACATGAGGGGGATGGGATTATATAGGATGTTTGATTCCAGCATACTTGGTACTCGTTATTGACCATCTCATATCTTTTTTGGGTGCAATCGCCGATTGGCAAGTGAAATCCTCGAAGCTTGTCGCTTCCAATAGCCATGTTTCATGGTTTTGAGGGTTCTACACCCATAGCCGTAGGCAACCAATAGCCATGTTCCGTCATCCCGACCTCTAGAGGAGCCATGCCGAATGCCTGGTGACATTATGTGAAATGTAGTGAACCAGTGAAAATCTAATCGCTTTGGTCCCATGAAGTAGGACGTGCAACATGTTTTGCTTGGTTGCCTGACTTCTAATAGCAGTTGCTTTAGCAAACTGAAAAGGGTAAGGACAGTCCTCCCAAAGTCTGATGCACCCAATCCTTGATACCCCAGGGTACGGAAGGTTTTTGGGGGTTGTCGATTATCCCATCTTACACAAGGGCAAATTCACTGATCACTATGGTCACCAGTTCAAATTCAAGACTTGTAGTGGATCTGAGGAGAAAGCGTTGTCCATCATGGAGGATCATGATGATGAAACTTATGCTTTGCTTGAAAAGTTGAGCAGACGCTGGAGATTGGAGGAACATGGTTTCCTTCCAGAGACGTTGAAGACTGCTTACCTCTAGTCCGGTGCCGCGAAGGCTGCTGAAAGATTTCTGACAGTGAGTTTTGTGGCCAAAGTGCCGCAGCGAGCACACCAAAGGTGCCGCTCTAAACAGCAAAGGCTCCAGTTTGGAGTTCTTGGAACCCAGCAACCACGGAAGGAGCCGTGATTGATCGAGTTTTTCTATACCTTGAAAGATCGCAAGATGGTAATCTCTTGAAGGATCAACAGTTAGGAAGATGTTGGAAGGTGGTTTTCCTCTCAGATTGGCATTTCCTGGCCCTTCTTGGGCATAGCTCAACTTTGCAGCCTTCCAACCGAGCAGTGGGTCTGTACCTCTTTAAAATGATCTTAAGTTCCGGGTGGTTGATGAGAAGATTACGCCATATTGCATTCGACTCTAAATCACGGCCTGAAGCCGTTGCTGGGACTCCAGGATGTACAAAGTCATCATTGCAAGCCACAGTGGCCAAAGTCAGTATGCTAAAAAAAAACATGGCAGCTTCTATGTTAGCGGGGGATGATAAATTAAAGCGCTATGATGATTACATTAAACATTGTTGACCTCTTTTCAGCGGTCATTTGAGCTGTGCGTTTACTGTCATATTGTACACCGAGGATTCATCTCCTCCCTGGATTCCACCCAAGATTTCCCATGGGAGAGTGGGGAATCCATGGGGCTTTTCCAGGTGGATCTATGGGAGGGAAATCTGTAGGATCCAGCACGGGATGGTCCAGCCAAGACCATGATGTGAATGATTGTTCTTGAAGTTGTTTTTTCCCTGTCCTATATTTGTATTTACATGAATATGAAATTTATGATGATGATGATGATGATGATGAGTATGATGAGTATGATGAGTAGTCCTTAATCAATGATCTTAGTATATCTTAGTCCTTTGTCAAGTCTTTATTTTTTTAACCATCGGTGTCGCCAGTTCTGTTGACTTCGTCGGCAGGTGGAATATTCACCAAAATGGCTTAAGGAACAGGAGGCACTGGTGGACAAGGCACTGCAATCTCATGATGGTGGGTGAAAAACTAAGACCATGGTGACCATGGTGGTTGGATTTCAGCTACAAGAAGTGGATGGTACAAAGGGAACTGAACTACAATGGAAACATGATGAAACATGTATACTAATATATTGAACACTTGACCTGCTGAGATTTTCACCACAATTTTGGTGACATGAGTTTTTTTTTCCCCGGCTCCAATTGCAACGCCCCCAAAAATGCCGATGAACTGCAGGTTCCAACTGATGTCAGCCACACAGATGGGCGCCTCTACCCACACTTTATGTGTCATTCTGGTTGTGTTGGCTTTGGAATGTGATTTTGCTATTCTAAAGGACACACCACGTTCAAGCGTTCTATTGACTGGACATGTTGCTTCAATGCCCACCAAGGCTCTTATCATCCTTCCTCTGCTCAATGTTTGCACGATTTGATGGGTCAATCCTTCCTTTGCTCATGACTATGGAGGTGCATAGTAGGTATATAATCATTAAAGTGATTCGAACACAGTATGTTTTCTGTATTTGTTTGTCAAATTTGATCCCTTCAATTGGTTGAAACACACAAAAGTCTTTGCATTCCCCACTTTTTTGGGGTGAATCATCATCACATGAGATGAGAGTTGAAAATAGTGTCTGTCAGGCACCATCCCCAAAAGAGTGACAAGAAAGTGCGGTGCTTCGAGGCAATTTTGGACGTACCAAGCTGCAGCTTGGTAGCTTTAAATAACCAGACAGATCATATTATAGATCAAGACCGGCATGTCATCAGGAATCAACCGGGATATGACCAATTTTCATACATGCTTTTCATGTGCTGAGAAGACAGAATAATTACCTATATATATACATATATATATATGTATATTATACTAATGTCTCTATGAGTTTGATTAGTATGAAAATGGATCCCATTGACAAGCAGCTGCTGCTGCAAGCACTTTGTTATCCCCTTCTGGATTCAGCCACCATTCATTTCAGTGCATTTTTTAAACACCCGTCCACAGGCTCTAAACTTGCTTCTGGCAACGAATGACTAAGGTGGATAATTGGTTTGTAGCTTCACATTGATGATTTCCATCCCTAGCTGGTCTGATTTTCTCCCAATGACGACCAATTATTCCCAACCCTATTCGGTCCGTGGATCCAAACTTCCAATCTGCATCTTCTTGCAGTGTCCATGCACAATACTGACCCTTCTGCTTTGGGCCAAAGCTCCTGAAGATGAAGAATTGTTGCCTACTGCAAGGGAAATAAGATCAGATTGTTGATGCCAGAGGAGCTTTCAAGTCTGGAACTGGGGAACAACAGAATGGACAAGGCAAATGTATAGGTTTCCAGTGAAGACTTTGGTCATTGGCCATAGCCATAGGTCTTGTCTTCTAAACATGTCGTATCGTTTGTGTGCGCAGAAATCAGAGTGTTCAGCAGAATCTGTTGCGGCATGCTGATCCCACGGAAAGTCCTAATTGTCCGCGTTTCCCATTGCCTATTGAAACCTCTTACAGGGGATTTCCCAGCTGGCTAGCCATGGCTAGCCATCGTAAACCAACAAAAACCTACAGTGTTACAGGGGGGGCCCCCAACTACGGCCGTTGCCATGGCTGGGAATTCGTCCTACAGTTCGAGCAGCCGCAGTCGCAGTCGCTCCCCCCTGCAACGGAAAAGTGTGATGCCACGGGCCGTTGCTTCAGCGACTCGGAACGGACCGCGCGTGGTGGCCAATCGCACGCAGCAAGGTCCACTGAGTCCACTGATTTCGGAAGATGAGATCCTGGGACGGGATGGTCCAGGTTCATTTCATTTCTGGGAGTCAGCTATGAAAAAATGTTCATGTTTATATTAGAATCGTTGAGCTTGAACAGGGATCACCGTACGAAAGTTTTGATCCATCATACTGATGTTTGATTTCGTTGCATCGTCTCCAAGACGCATGAATTAGATTTGATTGTTATGGATTGTTTGCTTGCAGTTATCCTCGAAATCAGCCACATCTGGGCAAATATACCACAGATGGATTAGAGTGGATTTATTTTCCTGCATTGTCCTTGCCTGTTGAGTAACCAATGCTCAAAGTGCTTGTATTTGCTGCCAATTTGGTCAATGAATCCCATAGCCATTTTTGTTTACTTCCCCATTGGCCAATCAATCCCAGAGAATCAGATAAAGACTCTATTGTTATATATTATATGATATTATAATATTATATATATATATATGTTCCCTCAATATCCCAGATGGGTACGGGTGAAAACCGATGATACCAACTTGTTTGGGGGGTGAGGATCCAGCTATCATTTTTTTGGGTTTCACCAGGTCGTGTTTAAATCAATAGCCAGATGGGGAACGTGCCGAGGATCCGGAAGACTTTGCAGGAAGTGGTGAACGCATTCATGGATATGGACGTAGACTCCGACGCTTTTCTGCCTTGATGATACCAGGACGAGATATCAGATACATCTAAGGGTATGAGTCAAAATTTGAGGGCTTTACTGACTTTCATCATTTTCTGGATTGTTGTCAGATTGGGAACTCAATTTTTGACCCAGGCCTAGGTTTGAACATATTTACGCAACATCTAAAGCTTACATGGGCTGTGAATGAAATTCATCCAGTCCACAAAGTTTTGTGCATCCTGGCTTTGCTCAACAAAGTGCGTTTCAAGTGTTGAGCTGCACTGTTCCCACCATACATGCATGTTTATGGCTGATTGTGGCTGATATTATTATTATTATTATACTTTTGCAGTCTTCAAGAAACAAGAACTACAAGCATGCAGCATGTACCCAGTATATATATAATTATATATATATATATATACACATATGTGCAGGAATAACCAAAATATACATAATATACATTTACATAGTATACATAATGTACAATAATATACAATAATATACAATGATATACACAATATACATAATATACATAATATACATAATGTACATAATGTACATAATATACATAATATACAAAATATACATAATGTACATACTGTACATAATTTACATAATATACATAATATACATAATATACATAATATACCCGATATACATAATATACATAATGTACTTAATATACATAATTTACATAATATACATAGTATACATGATATACATGATATACACAATATACATAATTTACAGAATATACACAATATACACAATATGTATACATATATATATATATGTGTGCACATATACATATATTCATATGTATACATATGCATATACATATATACATACTGTACCATGGTAGGGTTGCACTTCATTCTAACCAAGGATGAAGTTCAAAGTCTCTGGGACAACGCCTTTTCCTTGCGCCGCCGCTTTCGCCAGACGGGTTTCCGCCTGGCACGGTGCATGCGCCCGGAACGGCCCCTGACGCGTCTGGCGCCAGAGCCGTTGCGACCACCGCCACCACCACTGCTGGCGTTGCCTCCACCACCACCGACCAAACAGGAGAGCTTGGGGAGTGTGAGCGTTTTCTGGTTTTTGACACTGTTTCAAAGTCACTAGACATATTGTAACAGAGTCGATGTAAAACCGATTTAGTGTAAGATAAAGAAATGCACTTGAACAAAGGTATTTGGTATTTGGTGATTTTTTGCAGATGTTTATGTATTCAGCTAGCTTTCTTGAATACATTTTGAGAATGCTCTATTCCTTTGAAGACATTCCCAAAATTGCTGTATTGTTGCTACATATGCAGGATATTGTTGTTCAAGGATATTTTCCCTTCCAAAGTGTAGCATATTTTTTTCAAGGGATATAACATGTTCGCTGCAACCCCTAGGTTTGCCCGCGGCCAATCCCGCATATCTTTTGACATGCTCAAATCCCTGCGCAGGGTTTTAGTTTTTTACTTTCCATGAAACAATAAACACCAAAACCCTAAAACCTAAAACCCTAAAACCTAAAGCCCTAAACCCTAAATCAAAACCCTAAATCCTGAAAACTTAAAGTCAAAATCACAGCGTATAGCCAATGTTTTTATTCATCCTCTGGTGATAAGTATATCATATTGTTTGGATGTGTTGTTAGAGTGTGGGCGAACCAGGGGGGTGCGGTGAACATGTTTATTTGTGACACATGTTATCAAACACAATCCGGCAAATGCACAGTAATTTGCAAAAAACACATGCCTCCTTAATCGCGCACCTCTTAAGCAATAGTTTTGAATTGAAGCAAATGCAATATCTCTATAAAAGACAAACTATGATGAAACAGCCATGTCAAAAGATGCATTTTTGCTGCGGATGTAGCATCCCACTGAGCAAGTACAACCTTCTTTGAGACAAAGGATCTCATCTAAAGATATCTGAGAAGAGAAGATGCACCCGTTTTCGACACACAACATCCTTGAAAGAAATGCAAGCTTCTTTCAAAAAGACATAGTTCCCTTTGATATATGCACTGTTTTACAAAGCTAATTTAAGTCAATGCAATCAAGTTGATTTTAACGAAGCGTGTTTTGTTTTTATTCCCGTGTTTCACTTGAACAAGTTACCTTCTTTCATTTGTTTATAAAACAAACAAATGTAACTTTATAGACCAGAGATTGTAATATGTCAGAATAAAATACAATAAATACATGCAATGTTCTTCACAATGAGCCGAGCAAGGGAAATCAAAACAACAGCAAAAAACAACAATCAACAAAGAAACAAATCAATTTGTTGGACTCCAGTTTCTTTTTTTGTCTGTGTGTTTTTTGGGGTTTTGCTGTTCTGGTGTATTTATTGGTCAAAAAATGTGGTTTTTGGACATCCACTGTCCAAGTCGAGTCTAGCATGAGCTCAGGAAGAGGCCAAGGCGCAGGCAGTGGCCACTGGGAGTCCAGCTAGTCATCCAAAATCAATCGGAATCCAATGGAAATCCCTGGTTGGGTGATGGTTGAATGGAGAGTATCTATGATTCTATGAGACTATTAATCCAGCCGCAAATATCTGGGTTTCACTTGCAACATCTTGCAACAATGGGGCTGTAACATGCTGTAACCCTGAAAAATTATGGTTGGTTGATGATTAGATATGATTAGATGTTTGGTGGAATTTTGTTTGACTGACTGGTGATTACGGATTCATTATGATTCTATGATTTATATTGATTTATATAGTTTGTGAACCCGACCTTGAGTCAAAAAGTGGGTTGGGAGGTGATATAGAGGGTTTTGGGCATTTTTCAAAGGGGTTTGCCTCGAGATATGACCTCCAAAAATTGATGGTTCATGATGGTTCAACATGATGTATCGGAAAACTTATTGGTTCCGAGGGCTTGAGCCATTTTTCTCCAACCTCAGTAGCTACAAATTGTTTGAGGTTTATTGTGCCAGAAATGGAATGATTCTCCCAGCTATAGCCTTTTCATGCATGTTCAGCCTTTTCCTGTTTGGAGAGGTTCAATTCAACCAGGTGAATTGGATTGGAAAGCTCCACGAGTTGTACCAAAAGAAACTGGGCATGGATCGGAAGACCCAGAAGCAAGAGATCCGCTTCGACACCGAAAAGAAACCGGGCAATGGCATCCATCAGCTGATGTTTCGGTCCACTGTACATGCGCAAGAGTTCAAAGCGGGTCCCTTTGTGGGAGATGAGTGCACCACCAAAAAGGCCAGGGTTGGATCATACATCTTGGGGCAGAACCACTTGGTCAAAGATATCCAAGGAATTCCAAGGTCTTTTCGCAGCAACCTCCACCCTTCTTCGGAAAAATGAGCGACCTCAAACGACCATGCATATAGTTTAGAGTGCTTGACAAACCACTGGTTTTGGAACCCCAACGAATCAGGTGGAGGGGAGTTTTTACCAAACTGTTTGATCCATCCGAGGCAGACCGACCGATATCCAGAGCATTTTCTGGTTTTTTCATGGCGATGTAGTAGATGTTGTACCCGCTCCAATCATTCCCGACATATGTCAACATGTTCAACAGCTTTTAGCCCAACTCATCGGCGCAAAAAGGCCAAAGGCGCATCTTGGAAACTGGGAACATATCGGAACAAAAACCAGAGATGGAATGGTTATGAATGGTTTATATCATGGGGTACTCTAATAGATGATAGATTTAAGATGATTTAAGATGTTCCACGCATGACCCAGTTCCCTAGAAAGGCGGCAGAGCATTCGGCGGCCCGCGTGGCCGTTGAGAGTGAGTTTCCGCACTTCCGGGAGGAGGCTCAGGCGCCCACGGAGACGCTTGGCGATCTTGGCCGTGGCCATGGGTCAAAACCTAGCACTACCATATTTGCAGGAATACACATCCATTAACAAGCCAGCTATCTTAGGGTACCTAGGGTGCCAGCTATCTTGAATTCATAGCCATTTAGGAAGAAGACGGGGGTATGATGTGTCAGCACCAAACGTGGAAACAGAGCCACGAATTGTGGGATACATGCATTACAGGACTAGAAACATCACTAGGGTCAGTTGGTTTGACAGCATCACAAATGAGCCAAAGGGTTAGCAAGATGTGTAGGGAAACGTGCGTTTGAGGGAAGTTTTAGAGATTGAGTGAATGTGAGGTTGAGGAGGCAATGTGATCATGTAAGGTTGACATAGGTTGACATAGGTTGACAAGATGTGAGTTTAAGGTAATGTGAGATTGGGGATGATTGAGGTAATGTGGTGAAGATATCAAGTTGGTGATGTTTTTAAGTGGTGCCAAAAACACCGAAGGTCGAATCTCCTGGACCAGGGATCTCCCTATGGGATCCTATGGGTACTTTGTGGTTCTAAACTGATAAACCTTGCAATACACGCATGTCATTTTCACACTATGTACTGTGAGCTGCTCAAGTTCGGCTACGTTACATGTGATTCTACATGTGATTGTGTTCTGCTTCCCAGGCCAGCCAGACGAAAAAATCGAAAAAAGAGAGCGCAAAGCTCCAAACGGGACAGCGAAGAATCTCAGAGCGACAGTGACCTGATGGATTTGAGCTGTCGCAGTGCCAGTATTTAGTGGGGTGTTTTTTATTTGGATGCCACAAGACAGGTCTCCCCTGCTGGTTCTTGAGTTTTTACATGTGGCTGGCATTGGATCAGCAACCACCAAGGTTCGGAAAGTGAAGAAAGTGAAAAGAGAGTGAAAACCGAGAAAAGTGACTAATTTCGAGTCAAAGAAACAATGCACTGCCAACTGTGCTTCAAATGTGGAGGAGCATGCAGAAGTCAAAGATTTGTTCGTGCATGCGATGCGCAAAAAAAGAAGCCTCAGTTCCTGTTTGCTTTGCCATCACAATCCCGAGGGACCAGCACTGGGATTTTTTTGGAGCAGGTTGGCACTGGAAAATCATGGAAAGTCGCTGTGATCAATGTGATAGTATATTTTGCCATATTATAAATCATGGTATTACCTATGGTATTTTAGAAGAAAACATACCCGCACTTCGAAGTGGTGCACAATGACTGCCGGGTGCTTCCAGGCGTTGCCGAGGATTCCAAAGATTTCAGGCGCCGTTGGCTCAGGCCTCGAGTCGTTAAGCGACGAAGCCCCCAAATCAATGATATCAAAGTGAAAGAGAATAAACCCAGCCTGTCTACCTGTATCAAAAGCCATTGGAAAGTTGAACTATATATATATTATATATGACCTAAAGTTAGAGGACGAACCATTTCAAAAAAAACAAGGATTATGTATGGCACTAGCACATAAACGAGTCCAAAAGATTCGGGAGAATCAAACAAAAAGGTGGGGAAAATTGTGTTGCAATCTCAAGATCCAATACATGTTGATACCGAATTTACCCATTATATACTATATCCGTATGTATGTGTATATATATATATATACATACAGTATATTTTAAAGCTGTTTGGGAACTTGGACTGGTGGCATCTGGTGGGCCAAGATGGGCGATGTTCAGGAAGTCATAGTTCACGTAGTGCCCATGCGCCTCCCCA
>Ga0126342_10012753_pt1 | contig 14953 bp, 20 predicted proteins | sample Cyp1metagenome_FD_92528 | JGI IMG/M metagenome (GOLD analysis project Ga0126342, IMG submission 92528) | Coral microbial communities from Lord Howe Island, Old Settlement Bay, Australia - Cyphastrea 1 metagenome | ecosystem: Host-associated > Invertebrates > Cnidaria > Coral ...
TAACCCGTACCTAACCCGTACATAACCCGTACTTTCAGAATGGGTTAAAATACCCCGGGTTTTGTCAGAAAACCTCAGGTATTTTTCAAACCCTAAGATTTCTGCGGGTTTTGGTTCTCAAGGAATATTAATTTCAAGCACCAAAGGACCGCAAATGTTCATCCAATTTCGTATTTCTGAGGATCGAAAACATGGTAACCATCCCAGGGGGTATCGCCCAGGCTCCCCAACCCTTGCCGCGGGATTTGCCCGAAGGTCGCCTGCGCCTCAGAGGGCGTTCTGTCGTTTCACTGGGGCGCCAATTTGGGGGGTTGAATTCAGAAATTGTGGGGCAACATAGGCAATTCTCAAAAAATTGGCCGATGCTCAAACCATAAAAAGACTAATAAATTCTAACCAAAATTGGAAATTCGACCCAAGAAATGCGGGTTGTGATGAATTACATGTCTTGGGGTCACTTTCTTAGACAAGAATTAGTCAAAACCTATATATATATAACACATTATAACACCATAGAGATATGAACATCCAGCTATAGCCCCGCACCTGCTCCAGCTGCCACTCCAAGGAAGGCGCTCCAAAGGTCACCAAGCGCATCCTTCCAATGTGGTTGAACAGTTGCGGGTGGTATTGGGTGCTTATGAATCTACATGGTTATATCATGTTATATCATGTTATATCTTGGGAGTTGTGAGCTGGCCGAAAATCCGCCAACCCCAGCCTGCGGCAGGGGGAGCGCATCAGAGAAAAGATTTCAGGACCAAAGGTGATGAAGTGCAAGGGTTTCAGGACAAAGGGGCAAAAAGAAAAAAACAGAAGAAAGGGAACAAAGCAAAAAACAAGGAATAGAACAAGAAAAACAGGAAAAAAGGGAAGGAGAAGAAACCGGAAGAAGGGCAAAAGCAGGGTAGAGGGAACAAGAAGCAGGAAAACTAGATGCAGCGAGACAAGGCAAAGAGGCAGAAGCAAGAGAAAGAAACACGAAAACAAGGCGAACGAATCAGTGAGGCGCTGGTTGGGTTGGGGCCAAATGAGCAAAACACCAAAGTACAGCAACCAGGACCATGATATTTCTTCGACTCCGACACATTCCCGCATCGCCGGTCTGCGAAGCTCTACAAGTAGCCCTACCAACTAGTTTTGCAAGGAAAATCTACGGCAAACCATCGTTTTGTCCGATCAACTAGAGGGGGTCCTATGGTAAATTAGTCAGGTCCACCCCGAATTTATGAACCCAGGTTGATGAATTAGAGAGATATCGATAATTTACTGAAATGGAACCTCTCCCTTTTCTTACATCTCAAGGGTGTGTCAATCTGGGCTGAATGAATTATATACTGACCATGGCACAAATGGATACAAATGGGGTACCAATGGGGTACCAATGGATAATTTGAACGCATTCCCACATATGCTGCTGTTCCACACATGGTATCCCCTCAAAGTTACCAGCCAGAAACCAGCCATGAACCCAGCTCCCATGGTGCCATCTTTTTCGGGGCAGGGCGTGCCAGGTAGGTTGGCCCACCAACCTCGCTGTAGTCATGGATCTCACCTGGCCAGGTCTTGACTGGATTTCTGAGGTCAGGGCAGCCTCAAGGACCAAGATGGACCAAGCGGGCTGGGATGGGCTGGGACATTTTAACTCCTGCAACCTAAAATCACCATTGGATTCACCAGAAATCATCTGAAAAACTCCATATGGACTCCATATGGACGGAGGATGCTTGGGAATTCGCTTGCACTTGGTCTGCACCAACCCCATGATGATCATGACACGGCCAGGCGCCTTTGGAACTGGTAAGGACCTGTTCTGCACGACTTTGAAAGATGACGTGCTCCATGACATCAGCCACCTTTTAGCAGTTGGATTTGCTTTCAGGATTGAAAACCATGAACTTGAAAGTGCCCTCGGGTAATCAAGCATAGCAATGGAAAACCATATTATACATAGAGGTTTAGTTCGCTGGGAAAATCATCGAACTAAATGGTGTATTTTCGATCGCAAGCCATTGGGAGACAATTGGGCGATCACATCTGGGAGGCAACTGAGAAACAGGTGGAAGGCACTTCGGTGTTTGTATGTGGGGACCGAGTCCCCACATCTGGAAGACAATTGGGTGATGTGGAAGGCGAAGACAATCGGGAGACAATTGGAAGGGCCAATTCTGGGAGACAACTGGGAGACCCCCTAAGCATCCCTTGGGTGAAATCATCAGTCATCAGGTAGCCAAAGCGACATCTGTTGGGAAGAAAACATCCAAAGAACCGCATCAGAATGGACAAAAGGAATCCATGCAAAATGGACCCCCAATCTCCAACTGAAGGTCAGGAAGTGGAAGCACTAGCTAGCCCTTTGGCACCGTCAAGACATGTAACATGTGACAGGGATCGTGCCTCTTGCGGGTGTCTTTGGATTTGCGTTTCAACCGCTTGCTTGCAGGCCCTGGGCAACTGGCGTATCACCAATGCAGCTTCCCACTCGGCAAACGCAAAAATGGGCTGATGTGAGGAAGCCTAAGGAAAACAGCTCTCTCGTTCAAGGGAATCACAATACTTCATCCCAATTGGCCTATTCTTGTGGGGAAACCTGGGTGTTTGCCCCAATTGCAGAAACATGTTCGAGAAAATACCTAGTATCTACAGGGGCCGCTGCAACAGTAAACCCTGGCAAGCAGCATCGTCTCAAGACTGGATACCACCCAACTGTAGAACAACCACCTTCGATCCATCCAAGTATTATCAAACATGTTCCTTCACTGGTCAAGACATGCAAACAGTGTCATGTTTCAGTTCGGGAAAAATCCAGGGGCGATCTACCATACCATACATCAGCCCACATCCACCAAGCCTTTCCCATATTGGAACAGCATCCCCGCCTGCTGACTTGCACTTGTCCCGTGGGAGCTGTGGCTTCCAAGATCCTCAAGAGATTGCCATCTTCGTGAAGAAACATCCATATCGTTTGTTACTGTCAACTGATACCCCATGAGGCCCATGATTTATTGCTGAGCTTAATATAGCTTAATCATAACCGTCATAACCCAAGGTTGCCACAAGCCAGCAAGGGACTCGAGTCGTCGCATCAGGTCCCCAAATAGGTGGTAGCGCTGCATCGATTCGCCGACCTCAAGAGATGGGGAACCCTGTGATACAATGGATTCATTTGATGTTTTTCTTTGGAGGAATCTGAGGATACTGAGTGGCTTTTACCATGGTTTTTACCATTGTTTTTACCGCCAAGGCGAGGGGGTTCCTGTAGATTCTGCCGAAAGAACCAAGTCTGGGAAGGATGCAACTACCCAAGTTTTGGTGCAGCTTTGGGCAGCAAGAATAGGTCAGAGTCATGGTAGAGAACCTACAGTACCTACACTGGAACCCTCAAGATGGGATACAACTACGTACATATGTCTAGTCTACTGCAGTCTAGTCGTCTTTTTTGCACGTTTTGTGCGGTTTCACCGGCTATTGAATCGGTATAGTATAGCCCTTACAAATCAACCACGCAAAATATCCCAATTAGCAGAACTTCCCATGACTCGGGTCACAAAATGAATGGGAAACCGATAGCATCGTTGGATATAGTTGGACTTTTCCTCATGAACACAAACTGGTCAAATAGGTTCCACAAGATTTGCGCAACATGGAAACGCTACCACCCACCATCATTGATTCATCAGAGTTTTGGAACATCCCTATCAAATCTATCAATAAGGTAAACCGTAAACCCAATAATAAACCATCCCCAGTTGAGGTTTCGTATTGGGGATAGCCCTAGAAATATCTAGAAATGGGATGATGTAAAATGACCCCCAGATGGTCGATGAATGGGATGGTTTATGGCATTGGGTTTGCCACATTACTTCATAAAAATGTCCAGACGCTATGCCTTCTTTGGGCCAAGTGGCCATGCCACCCACACATTCTCCAGTATGAACTCCCACGCGACAACCTCACAGGGTCCAACTTCACAGACATTCAGGTGTCTTTGTCTAACATAAGATATCCAAAGAAGATCAAAGGAAGTTTTCATGGCAAAAATAATGATCATCCAACAATTTTCAAATTCTGAAGCTACATCATGGTTACGGTCTAAGCGCCAAGAGGCTGATATTTTCACCTTGCTGAGCAGACCAAGTGCGGGTCGCCATGGTCATCTGTATTCCGAAGAGCACGACCAATCTGGGCATTGTTTATGACTCAGCGGAATGAGGGGCTTTCCCAACATGCCTTTGGGGTGGAGTGAACTTTAAGTGAACTAAGTGGTTGTATTTGGTATTTCAGCATACAAAGGGGCTCATATCTCAACTTACGGGGGCTTGCAAATCATAGTCGGGTGCACCCAGTGATAGACCCACACACACCCACTCAAATATGGCACGAGCGGATATGTGCCCAAGACTTTCCATTGTCACTGTCTGGGTGTGTCTGAAACTGAGGGATGTACCACCTATAAATATATATATATATATGTTTATATATGTATATGTATATAAGTTATATAAGTTTATGGCAATTTAACAGGAAAAATTATGATACACCAGTGGATTTAAGAGCACCCTATATTCAGACAACCCATTTCCTCCATGAAGACTCGTCTTGAGACTAAAGACATGTCGTTGAAGAACCTCAAACGTTTAAATAAGTATATTATTGATCTCCGCTTGAAAGAGATAGACATCTAGAACCTACTCCAAGTCTTGGGGTGCTCCTCAAGTGCTCCTTACATCTTTCCCAGCACCAAAAAATTCAGGGAAAAAAGTACGAAGTCCAACTCGACATATCTCAACACCTCAACTTTCATGTTAAATCCACTGGGTCCCGGCATCATTTTCCAGAAATCTCCCAGAAATCACAACAAATCCACTTGGTAAGTTTACCCAGCATCAATTTTCCCTTCGTTTTGCCGATGAAAATTCCCAGAAATCACCGCCGAGTCGCAGAGGTTGATTGCAGCTGGTCAGTGGATTGTCCGCTTGACCAGCCTGCGATCTGTGCCGCAAAACATGGTTTTTGGATGTTTTTGGAATGTTTTGGATACAATTTTGAGAAAACCAGTTTCGGATATAGGATATTTCTGGATCTTTTGATATCAGGATGCCCCACAACTTCTCTGTGGCTGCTGTGTTTTATGCCAATTTTCGGGAAGTCTACAGGCCGTAGTCCGGCGCTTGCAGACCAGGGACGATGTAGGCATCCCCAACGGTCTCCACCTTGTAGATGTGATACTGATCTGCAAGATCCTCAAAACCAGGTCCACCAGGTCCAACCTATGGATGTCAACCAGCTCCAAACATCACTTCTTTATCAGACATTAACCAGAAAACCACAATAGAAAGTGGCAATGATGCAATGATAGTCAAAATTGTCACCACCATCATCAGCATTGTCTTCAGCGGCAGTGGCTCCCCGCCCCTTGGATTTTGTCGTCAAGATGCATCAAATTTGTCAAAGAGATCGCTGATGATGCGTACAACCTGAAGTAGTTCACACCAACACGACTTCGGATTTCAAACGAATATCCAGTGCCATGGGTCTCAAACAAACTGTGGATCATTGTTGCATCTAAAAGTAAAGGCTAGTTCCTGCCAAGTCATTGTCTGCTTGACCATTGGGGGCTCAGGTGTACCCAAGGTTCCGGTCGACATGGAATAGAAAAGGTGGGCTGCGAATTTCGAATCAATTCACAAAGGTTTTTCATGTTGGCATTCAATACCAGTAGTACCGCACAAGGCGGTGGCGGAAGTTTCAAAAATAGGAAACCTATAGGAGAGGTTGGTTGTTGTGAATCACGGATGGCAGAGCGAAACCACTGATAGACTGACAAGTCGTTGAGGTCTCTTCTCCTTCTCTCTCTTTCTGTCTCTTTCTCTGACTATCTACCTACCTACTCACCTATCTATCTCTGTGTCCATCTATCTCTCTCTCTATCTATCTATCTATCTATCTATCTATCTATCTATCGATCTATCCATCCATCCATCCATCCATCTATCTATCTATCTAAATCAATCTATCAATCTATCAATCAATCTATCTATCTATCCATCCATCTATCTATCTATCTATCGAACTATCTATCTTTCTATCCAAATCTATCTATCTAAATCCATCTATTAATCTATCAATCAATCAATCAATCAACCAATCAAACAATCTATCTATCTATCTATCTATCTAAATCTATCTATCTATCTAGATCTATCTAAATCTACCTAAATCTATCTATCTAATCCATCTATCTATCTAAACTAATCTAATCTAATCTATCTAATCGAATCGAATCTAATCTAGTATAATCTATCTATATATCTATATATATCTATCTATCTTTCAAACTATCTATCTATCGATCTATCTATCGATCGATCTATCTATCTTTCTGTCTATCTATCTATCTATCTATCTATCTCTCGGTCTGTCTGTCTGTCTATCTATCTACCTGTCTAGCTGCAACCTTGAAAGCCTAGCTATTCTGCGAGACTTTCTCATTTTTCAAACTTGACAACATCAAAAACGAAGCAATTCTGCGAGACTTCCTCATTTTTTGAAGTTGACCACATAAAAAACGAAGCAATTCTGCGAGACCTTCTCATTTTTTAAATTGACAACATCAAAAAACGACGAGACTTCCTTCAAAAATGGTAAGTCGAGTGCAGAGCCGATGGCCTCGTACCAATACGTTTTGCGATTTGTCCCGTCCATCTGTCTAACTACTGTGCCTGCCACGAAAAAGTGCTATCGGGTCATACGAAGTGCTGCGCCTGTCACGCAAAATCATCTCAGCAAACCTGAAGATCTGATGCTCCAAAATGCAACCGCTCTCAGGAAATGAGAGCCTAACAGCTCTGATGAACATGTCTCTTGTACTGCGCCTGCCACGGAAAATGAATCCTTGCAGATCCGCTTCAAATGTCCCACGCCTGCCACCGTTTTTGAAATGCTACAAAACCCTCACGTTTGCCCACTCTTGACAAGGTCAACACCTTGCGCTTGCCACGCGAAACGACATCTGAACGTCCAAAAGTGGTCCAAAGCCCTGTTGTTTTTAACGTTTTGGCTTCGAAATGTGCTTGGCGCCACAACGGCGTGCACTTTTTAGACGTCTCAATTTCCAAGAGTGATCGAGCATGGTGTGCTTTGTACACGCTCCGAATGCAAGCCTTGAGCCACTTCCGAACTGTAGCCAGTCTGAAGCAGCAAGACCGATCAGCCTTCCAGTGTCAGTGAACGCTCAGTCCGGTCCTGTCAGCCATGTCAGCCGATCTTCCGCATCGTTTCGCAGCAGTGCAGCAAGTCCCAGGAACAGCATGTCCAGGAAGTGAAGAAGCTGTCGTACGAGGAGCTGAGCCATCAAGTCATCCTCTTTGAGGAGGCCAAGAAGGGGCAGAAGTTCGCGGATGTGGTGGCGACCGATCCCAATTACTGCAAGTGGTTTCTCAAGAAGTGGGGTGCCAGCCCAAAGAAGGAGCACCAGACGTTCAGTCTCTTTCTGGGCCTGTGGATCGAGCGCCAGGAGCTGGAACAAGGGAAATCACCGGGAGGAAATGCATCAACAGAGCCAATGCCACCCAAAGTTTTGCCAGTGTGCCCCAAGGCCAAGGGCAAGCCCATGACCACCGGTGGCCTCAGCGATGGAGCCCATCGACCTCGAGATCGAGGACGAGAGACATGGGACAACAGCCTAGCAATGCTGCGAGCATCCGGGAGTCCAAGAATGCCAAGCGCCTGGACCAGATTGAACTCCTGAGCGAAGTGATCGGCCAGCTTGTCAAACTGCTGAGCCAGCAACAGACTGGGACTCCAAGTCAGTGACGAGCCCTGCACAGACATTCCTGATTGAGCAATGCATTCAGGAGTATAACCAGTATGCCGAAGCATTAGGTCAGTCAACCTGGGATCCACAACAAGCAATCATGAGGAACCCAATAACCGATAACCAGATCAGGCATGAGATAATCAAGTATGGGGTCGATAAGAGTTGGCTTGACGCCTTCGGAAATTCCTGAAACCTGAAAGCCTGGGTAGAGGTTTACTGCTCAGCCGATAGCCAGCTAACTGGACAGAGCATCCGACAGGGTCTGAAAGCCATTCATTTTGGTCTCAATCAAGGGGATTTGAGTTATTATGAATGCCGAAGCCGTTGGTATGACATCCTCTTTCGATGCAGACCCCGTCATGTCTGGTTGTCGCCCAAGTGCAAAGCCTGGTGTCGCTCGAATCAGTTCAATGCCTCTAAAATCTCCGGAAATGGCCCAGAAAGTTGTTGAAGCTCAGTCCAATGACCAAGTTCATTTGCTGATCTGCAAAGCCGTCTTTGCGTTTCAGTGTGCACGAGGCCCGGCCTATCACTGCCATCTTGAACGACCGGTAGGATCAGAAATGCTGAATCAAGAAGTCATGCAGTTTGTTGTGTCCAACACTCTTCGCGCCAGGTGTGATTTCTGCAAAGCCGGCATGTTGAAATGCCCCCAAACACAAATGCCTATGCAGAAGGGAACTCAGGTGTTGACCACTTCCATAATAATGCAGAGATACCTTGATTCTCAACGTTGTCCCCGACATCATGAACATACACCAGTAGCTGGAAACTATAGAGATCGGATGGTACTTGGGGCCCCATTTCCCTTCCCTGAGCATTTCCACGTACATGTGGTCACAGGGCTTCCAGGACCATTCTAGCCAGCAAACAGGATCAGGAAATATCAATAGTCTCCTCCGAATGCCTGTGTTCAAAGTGTCACGAGCGCCTGGATATCCTGAGCCTCAGGATGTAAAGGGCCTACATGAAGATAGCAGTGTCAAAGATACCCCAGAGATCTGTCCGACCTCAGATGAAGGTGTGAAAGGAAGCCTTGAAAGTTGCTCCCCGTGTTGGCACGCTGAGATTGGAAACTGGAAATCTTTTTGACGCTCTTCAGGCCATGTTCCCAGGACGAAAAATTCGAGGGATTGAACTCTGCAAGGGAGCTGACAGATTTCGCAAACCACCCATCCGAACGTCTCCATCCGAAGTCCAACTCCACTGCAACCATGGGAAAATTGGGAACGGATGAGCCATCGTCAGATGTGTGCTGAAGAATCATGATAACCATGTTTGGTCGTGAAAACATCCCAAATAAAAGACCTGCAGAAGAAACCAGTGACTCCATGTCAAAACGAGCCAAACAGCAAGAGGAGGACCATGAGAGGGATGTCAAATTAGATGCAGACTCCTTGAGGGAAAGTGACCCACTGATGAACAAGGTAAATAACCCCGTAAACTCTGGGGATTTAGAACCGCTACAACAATCAACCCTCAAACATGGTCCCAAGTTCACCAGCTTGCCCGCAAAGCATCACCAATGGATATCAAAGATACATCACAATCTAGGCCATTCCAGCATGAACAAATTGCAGGAAGTTTTGAAACACCAGGGTTATGATGATTCACTCATCCAAGGCTTGTCAGATTACCGCTGTAGCACATGTCATGAACTGCAAGAGCCTCGCATATAGCCAGACCAGCCCATTTGTCCGAGCCTCGAGAATTCAATGACTGCGTAGGCTGCGATGCGATCTTGTCACTTGGACTGCCAAGACTGGCAAGAAGTACCAGTTTTTGCATTGTATCGATGTTGCCACGTGCTTCCAAGTAGCACAGCCAGTGTTTCAAACGGATGCCTTGAGTTTATTTGAAGTCCTATAGGACCATTGGTTTGCCTGGGCAGGGCCATGTCGCCAGTTAGTTGTAGACAATGGATCGGCCTTTTGTGCAGAGCAATTCTCCAGTCTAGCACAAGGCTTGGACATTCACTTGCGTGTGGTGGCTGCATTTGCTCACTGGCAAATGGGGAAAGTGGAGGGACATGGTGAAATCTTGCAACATATGCTGGAACGATTTGAACAAGATGTGATCATAGATAATGACGACCAGTTCAAAGATGCCCTCCATCATCTCTGTAATGCCAAGAATGCACTGTCCCGCACCAAGGGATATTCCCCAGAAATCCTAGTGCTAGGAAAGAGTCGACATCTACCCAGTAGCCTAGACTCGGATGAGCCACAAGCCTCCCACTACCTTGCTGACAGCGAGACGCCAGAAGGAATCCAGTTCCGACAGCAATTGCAAAAGAGAGAATGTGCACGCCTGGCTTTCATCCAAGCCGAATCTAATGACAAATTGCGAAAAGCCTTTTTGCGCCGCCAGAGACCCTACCAGGGCCGATATCTGGGCGGAATGTTTGTCATGTTCTGGCGACCTGGACGTGGTGAAAGGAAAGGCCAATGGATTGGCCCAGCCAGGGGTCATAGTGCAGCAAGGTCAAAGTGTGGTTTGGGTTTCCTTCTCCAGTAGGGTATACAGAGTTGCCCCAGAACACCTCCGATGTCTATCCGACAGAGAAGCCTCGGATAACCTTGAAGCCATGTCCCATGGAAATATGCCGTTTCCACCTAGGCCCTAAGGACCATGGAAAAGGGCTTTTCAATATGAAGATCTAACCCATAAGATGCCCACTGTTGCTGACATGCCATCCCGAATGCCTGATGAAATACCAATGTCTATGCCATCAATACTGGAAAATCATCCCGGATCACAGGAAGGTCAACCCGACACGGAGCCTGACCAACATGCAAAGCTCGACAGCCTGAGTGGCTACGGTGACGACGTTGCCATTCTTGGACCAGATCACGATACTTTGCGGTGAGAGGGCCGATGCGAATTTTGCGGAGAGAGGTAGCATCCAATTCCAAGTTTCCGTGGAGCTTGCATCTCTTGTTACTTTTTTTTGCAGCGGCTGCGGACAAAGCACTGCAGGCATCCAAAATAGCACGGACATGCAGGCTTGTACGTGCTACCAATCTGGCGAGCTAGGACATAGGCAGACGGAGCAACATCTTTGCAGGAAACTGTGTAACCTTTCAAGAGCTGCATCAACTGCATTGGTGTCAAAGAGAAGCGCTTCAGGTGGTTCAGCCATGCTGCATATGTCAAGACATTGTGCCTTTTGCTCGTTGATGCAGCGTTGGTAAACATGCTTCTTCTTCTTCTTTACAAAGGGATCTCCCAGGGAGTACCACATTGCTGACAACGTAGCGGTTTTTTCGCAAAACCTCGTGTCAGCAGCTCCTTCCAAGCTTCCATCTGTCCTTCTTCTGTTTCAATCATTTTGGGTCCTTTTCTTCTTGCAGCACGTTGGCGATCTCTGTCACGCTTGACTTTGCCTGCCCCTGAATAATTTTCAGAAGCTTTTTTCACCTTGCGTCCCCAAGTCGCATTTCCAAGTCGCGGAGGTTTTCTCCCTTGTTGCGGATATTTCGCGTGGCCGCGAGAACAGTGCTTCTCCGCAAGAAACTGCCTGTGCAGATTCGCCCCTGGAAGGGGGCAGGTTCGCAGATTGTGCTTCCCCCCGCACAGACTACAAACCATGGCGCTTTGTGCAGTTAGTTTGGCATTCAAGAGAAAAGTTCTTTGGTGAATATAGCATCGAAACGGTCATAAAGGTTGTGGTTATATGACATCCTCAGCAACTTCAGCAACTGTTCTGTTTCGAGACACAGCACGCCTTCTTCAATAAAAAAGCAGCGGAGAGATGATATGATGACAGGTGAGTCTCTTTCTCGTGTGTCTTTTGAATAGATATGCAAATCATGTGATCCGTGTATATTTTGAAGATCTCGTCCAGACTTCATGCTTGGAAATCAAAAGATCATGTCTAACATTTTATAATATCAAGTGTAGCATGGTGGACAGTCAATGAGAGTGGATAGTGTACATTATAAAGTGATCAAAGAACATCATTCATAGTGGAAAGATGTAGTTGGCTGTTGTCAACCCTGGAGCTGCACTAACACAGGAACACTTTTTCTTTGCTGGAGCAAACCAAATTAACGTCATGCGCGGCTACCCCGCGGCAAGGACGAAGCCAGACTTTGGTAGTCATCTTTGATGTTCTGCGGAAAGTATCGCCACAGGTCCATGTTGAAGACTTCTCTGTGCCAACATCTTTTTTCGTTGGACTCACGAAACTGGAACCATCTTGCACAGTAGAGGACCAACTCGCCATGCTTGGTTCCAGACCGCAAGAGATGCGGCCTAAGCTTACAGCCATGTTTGGGGCACCGTCCAAAGGTGCTTTCCTGACCCAAGAGCCGCTGCCTGCGACGCTCATCTGCTTCTTTCTTTCGTTCCTCCTTTGTTTTCGTGGTGCATTCTTCTCCGCAAGGAGCCGGGCCAGTCACAACGGATCTCGACACCAATTCTTGCAGCCATTCATCTTCTGCCTGGCGCATAGCAGCAATCGTGGGATGTCGAGAACTCAACTTTGAAGTAGGAACCTCTGCCGCACATGGGACGGAACCTTGAACCAACTCATCTAGCCAGTCTTCCTCTCCCTGCAACATGGCAGCAATTTCGGGATCTCGAGTACTCAATCTGGAAATTCTCTCCGTAGAAGCCACACGGTTTTCCAAAATTTTGGCGCGCTCCAGCATGCCGACTGGCGCTTGGCCAGTCGACGACGACGAGCATCCATGAAGGTTCGCGTTGCATTTCGTCCAGTATTGCAGCTTGGCCTTTCTTGCATGAGGACTGTCTTTGTTGCCGTCTTCTGAGCGACATTCAGAGAGAGATTCCAAGTCAGATAGACATTGTGCGTCCTCTTTTTCAGCATCTGATCCAGAATCAACATCCATGTCGAGGTGCATTGACAATGGTCGCAAGCGCTCTCCCCAAGCATTGCCAGACCTCAGTTACATGTTTCAACCAAAACAATAAAAGAAACAGAAAGAACAACTGGAGAGTGCAACCCCCGACCCTCTTGGAAACTAAAAAATTACCTGCAACCAGACCGAAGCACGGTTCTTCATTCATATCTCGTAGTGATATACGAGCACTCTCCTTGGCAAAAATGCTTTCCTCCCAAGGCTTCAACCATGAGGGCGTCAGCAAGAGACGCCACTGCTCCTGAAAAACCTGGCATCGACTAGCCCAATGTATTGCTAAGCGATGAGACAACACCTTCACGGATGCTGCAAGCTGTGGTGAAGGACTTGCTTGGCGACGCTGAACTCGTTGCCATGCTTCTTCAAGCACCTGAAATCCAGCATCCAGGACCCGCCACGACACATCGGAGCACTCCAAGATCACAAACTGCTTCGCAGAAAGAACATCATCTCCAAGAGCTGGAGAGGTCAAAACCTGACGAATTCTGTTAAGACATTTGCATTCATCATGCGTAGGTGACTTGGCTCTCGCCAAAACAACTTTGGGTTTTAAAAAAAGAGACTATGTGCATGACATGAACTCGGTGGGCATCATCTAGAAACTGCAAGCAGTGATTGCGCCAGTCAGATAGCAACGGAGGAAGAGATGCTCCAGCAATGCGAAGCCAAATCAGCCAAGTCAAAGCCAAGAGCAGCCGATCAGTCGATCAGTCACCATTGCTGGCGCATGAATGAATTAGAGGCCGTGTTACGTGAAAAAATGTTTTAATGACATCCTAGTTTCACTGCTACCCGTATCACCTCTGACATCTCTGTCAAATGCCACAACCACGTGTTGAGCCGACCTGCCCACAACAACGAAAAGCCACGACTTCACATAAAATTTTAACAACACAAACATCGCAACCTTTGTCATTTTCTTGTTCATATTTATGTTCGTTTTTCATGATAAATATCGACGTACTCATCAAGGACAATCTTGAAAACACGCAAATCGCTGTCATAAAAGCATGCGTTCGACAGTGAGAAAAAACAATATATAACACTCTATATATATATATACATATACCCACAATATTGATCCAAGACCCAAGTCTTGCTCATCTGACGCCCCCAGCACCACGCTTCTGAGTCTCCTCGCCTGAGATCAGGCCAGCCCAAAAGAGAATTAGCACCCGCAACAAATATACCATGAAGTCCACCATCAACTTCTTACATGATGTTGAACAAAATACTATTATATATTATAAACATTTGCAGCGTAGCATATATATATAATTTGAAGTCCATCATCAATTTCTGACATGATGTTGAACAAAATACTTGTATATCACAAACAACTACATGGTAGGACACCTCTATACCCAGAACAAACCCATCCCAAACGCAGCGCACCCCACCCCACCCGAACCCCACATCAACGTAACATCAACGTATTAAAACGTAACATCGACGTATAATCAACATAGCATCAACGTAGCAACGGGGCATGATCAACGTAACATCAACGTATCAACAGCGCAGGATCCACGTATCATCAACGCATGATCAACGTGACATCAACGTATCATCAGCGCATGATCAACGTAACATCAACGTATCAACAGCGCATGATCAATGTATCATCAACGCATGATCAGCGTAACATCAACGTATCAACAGCGCATGATCAACGCATCATCAACGCATGATCAACGTAACATCAACGTATCATCAACGCATGATCAACGTAACATCAACGTATCAACAGCGCATGAGCAACGTATCATCAGTGCATGATCAACGTAACATCAACGTATCATCAACGCATGATCAACGTAACATCAACGTATCAACAGCGCATGAGCAACGTATCATCAACGCATGGTCAACGTAACATCAACGTATCATCAACGCATGATCAACGTAACATCAACGTATCAACAGCGCATTATTGCACCCCCCCGGGGGGTGCAATAACGTTCATGTCTCTTGCGTGCAAGGTGATGCGACGTGGATGCTGCGCTGATGTTACGTTGATCATACGTTGATGCTACGTTGAGGAGATGTTGATGCTACTGTTGGGGTGGGGTGGGGTGGGGTGGGAGACCTTTGCCGCAACGACATGTACAAATGTCTGGGAGACCTTTGCCGCAAAAGCGGCTGAAACAAAGACGTCGGCAACGCAGAAGAAAAAGCGTAAAGCTGTCTTTTCCAAGCTGATGGCTTTCGTCCCACAAAAACCATTAAAATCACACCGTGACTCTCA
>Ga0126342_10012754_pt1 | contig 14952 bp, 11 predicted proteins | sample Cyp1metagenome_FD_92528 | JGI IMG/M metagenome (GOLD analysis project Ga0126342, IMG submission 92528) | Coral microbial communities from Lord Howe Island, Old Settlement Bay, Australia - Cyphastrea 1 metagenome | ecosystem: Host-associated > Invertebrates > Cnidaria > Coral ...
ATGTATATATATGTATATACATACATATGTATATATATATATATATATGTATATATATATATGTATGTATATACATACATCTATATATATATATATATGTATATACATACATCTATATAATATATATATATATACATGCATGCACGCATCTTTCTGTATATATATACACATACTTATCATCTGTATAAGTATAGATATGTGTGTATACCTATTTCTGTTTGCCAACTCCCCCACGTGTCTTACTGTTGGCCAACCACCCCCAGATTTTGGACATCTTCCAAGGCACCTGGCGCCTCAAAGGAATGTTCTCTCACGCTGACAGCCAGAATGGCAACAGATATCAACTGGGGATGTGTTTCCCCTTTCCACCTCAGAGACATGATTTATTTATGTCATTCACTGTGCATGTAGGCACATATCTACATATCATGTATATGTATATGTATATGTAACATATATACATACATGTATAATATATATATATAGGTATGTGATATATATGTACATATAGATACATACTTGTGTATGTGATATGTTTTGTTGCGGAGTAACGAATGGCTTGATGTACCGTCCTTTTTGGTGAAAGCTCCCATCAAACATCATCCCCGATGGATAGTAAGCCAATTGATCAGTCACTGGGTTATACAAGTTGGTTATAACAAAGCCAGAAACCAACTTAACCAGAGTCAAACTGTCACTCAGAGTCACAAACTTTCAAGAATGTTCGAAGGTTACTACTCTGGGCCAATATCTTCAAACTCGAGTGCCGTTTGTGTTGACATAAAAAAGGAGGACCGGATTTTTGTGGATAGATCTTGGATCAATCAACAATGTGATAGCTTCCCACTGAAGAACAGTTTCCCCTCTGTTAATCAAACGTAAGAATGGGAAATCCCTGATGCCAATGGAGATGTTCAATGGGAAAATCATCGAACCGGCTACTTCCCGCCATGTTTGACGGGTATCACCAGCGATATCTTCGGCCTTGGAAGATGAGTTTCCACTAAAGATTGGTGATTTTCAGGGTTTTTCTCACAAAAATTTACCAGATTCATGATATCATGATATGGAGGTTTCCTTTTCAATAGGCCTAGGCGGCCTACCCCTAAAAATTCATCCAGCTATTAGTTTGGGATTTCCCATCAGAAACTTCCGACGAAACCCAACGAGGCCATCGTTTTTCAAAAAAAAACGCCGGGAGTTCATGGGATCCAGAGCATTTGTGTGTGTAAATGGACGCACAAGACGACATATATATGTATAATATATATATGTATAATATATACATATAAATATTGTATACATATAGATATTGTATCTATATAGATATTATATATATATATTATATATATATATTATATATATATATACATTATATCTATATAGACTTGTGAAAGATGTATGTGTATCTGTGACAAAAAATCGGGTCCCAAGACAGACAAGTACAAACAAAATCACCATGAAAATGACGATGAAAATTGTCTCGTTTCGGCACGTTTTTTTTCGAGCCAGCGAGTCTCTCCACGTTTCGAAACGGTGTTTTTTTATGCCCAGCTTCACCATGGAAGTCTTGTGACGCCTGTGTCAGCATCATCAGGTGAGGCCCCCCATTAACTACATACAAATATATCTACCATAAACCAAAGTCATTTTATCTAAAAAAAACTTGTAGATGAGGGTTCGGGTTGATGATTGAGAGTGGCAGCCAGTGCGCGACATGTGCGCAAGGCCAGTTATCGCCAAGGGTTTCAAAAATCAGGGAACCAAACTGTCAGGATCAATGGAAGTAGTTTCAAAGTAGAGAGTTTCAGATAAAAGTTTGGTGGGAGGCAGATGCAGTTGATTTAGTTGAGGTGCTGGCATAAGAATGGATGATACTCCCTTCCCATCAAACCAACTACACGAACCTCCCAGCATCAAGCCCGACGATACCCCAATGACCCAGAGCACAAAAAAGAGCGGCTGTCGATTTGAAAAAACTCATTCCATCTGGGCTATCATCACTTTCCTCATATCTTTCGGGCAGTTTCCTAGAAACCCATGTCTGTTGCTGAACCTACCAGTTTTTGGACCACAGAGGAGACATAGTTTGTTGCAGTCTGTTCTTCCGTTGTAATCCTGTCCCCCATTCAAAGTAAACACCCCCGTTCTATGGTCCCAAATATGTGGTTTCATCCCTTACATCAACCATGGTTTCTGGGGGGTGTTTTTTTTTTTGAGCAGGGGAAGGCAAATTCTCCCAAAAAAATGTCCGAAGAAAACTGTGCATGCTTGCGAAATCCATTATTCCATCATATTCCATCATTATGTAGATGATACACATCCCATTATCATCCCAGTATCATCAATAGTCGTGTAATAGTTACCATCTCATTCGGATCCATCCCATGTTTCGTTACAAGGTTTTTGGCCCCCTGATGTGATGTGAACGTTGGTGTATAAACCCCAAAATAACATAAAATAACTATAGTTATTTGCGTATCATCATCAATAGTTGTGAGTTATAGTTGCTTTAAAACTATAGTCTAGTAGTTGGATATCCATAGTTGTGAGTAGTTGGAGTTTTTTCCATTATGATTCACTATAGTTATATATAGTTATAGTATCATAATCCAACCCAGTTATCAGTAACTTAGCTATAACTATAGTTCACAATAACTTGGAGATAATATATCTACTATAGTATCATAACCAACTATAACTATAGTTAATTTAGCTTTCTTGGAGTTATGTTCACCAACTTAGCTATCTACGGGGCCCCACTTTGTACCGAACTTATGTTTTCCAATTTCCTGGTGGGGCCATCTTTTTTTCTCGAAATCACTAAGCTGCGGCTGGACCCCATCAGATCCTTTAAATAAAAGTCGTCCTCTACGCCGGCGGAAAAATGTCAGATGTTTTTTCCAGTGCTTTTTGTCGGTGCCCACTTTGACAATGGATAGTAAATACTGAACATTACACACTGGTTGATGGTTGCAACCCCTCTGAAAAATGATGGAGTGAAAGTCAGTTGGGATTATGACATTCCCAACTGAATGGAAAAAAATGTTCCAAGCCACCAACCAGCAAAAAAATGGATGGTGTCCTTGCGGTGATTGGCACTGGAGAGCACCTGGGGAGGTCGCCGGATGATCTTTGATCACCTGCGGATTCAAAGGAAAGGGTGGTCCGACCATCTCCCCAATGGACCTACGGCCACCTTTGGCGGCTCATTGGGGTGACGTGTCCACGAAGCTAATGCTGCGTTCCACGCAGCGGCTGTACAATGGGCGAGCTTGGGGCATTCATTCAGCCCAGCATGCGTCCACATACTGCGGATTTTGTTCGCTGGGCGTTGCCCCCTGTTTCGAAGTGCGGTAAAAAAAAAGTTATTCAAAGGATTGGGTGGGAAATTCTACAGGAAACTCTGGTTTCACTATATTAAAATCTACTGGTGTTACTATCCAATTGTCCCTTCAATTCGTGGAAAATCCAGATCAGCTCCCAGGTTCCAGAATATTTTACCGCTAAACCCATATATAATTCATCCTGTTCAGTCGACAAGCTGACATAAAACATCATCTTCAAGCATGAAATTCTCAGTACTGTACTCATCATGTACAGTGAGCTTGTCATGAGATCTCCATATTTGTTGATCCAGATCTGTGCGCAGTTTCGCAGAACCCGTGGTCAAATCGCATGGCTGTCATCATGAGTTATCACCATGAAAGTGGAAATCCCTCCTATGTTGGCCATTGTTGGCCATGAGTTACTGTACTCGCGTAAAAAATGCTGCTGTGACCATCCCCAAATACGGGTGCATAATCAAACTTCTGGCCATGGCGCAAATGAAAGGCTGATGGAAAACTGTGATTTTACATTTCCAGCTGTGATTACCAGTAGTTGTTGCTATCCCCATTCTCTCTGGCAGATCTCCCTTTGTTTACTGTTCCAAATCCATATTCACTGGCAAAAATCATGTTTTCGTAGCTCATTTTTCTTGCAAAAATCCAAAATCTGGGAAAAAATCATGGCACTCCCCAAATAGAAAGGTTGGAAAGCGCAGCACTTCCAGGGGCCGCAGCGGCAAGATCATGCCATTAATTCGGGGCCAAGAAAGAGTCCGGTGCAACCCGCAGCAAAGAGTTGGATTTAGCCATGAGAAATAGGGAGTTCACCAATCAAAAAAAAATAGGGAGGGTTGACCAACTCAAATGGGGATGGGTCAAAACCCTATCCCCCTGGTGAACATCAAAATAGCTGGTAAATGGATGTTCATCCCCCTAGAAATGGTATGTATGGGTATTGATCCATAGCCAAATCGGCGATGAAAAAGACGACGCGAGATCCTGAGATTGAAGCAAGAAAATGGGGAGTTGTCTCAAAAGGTGTGATGGTTTCCAGCAAAATCCAAGGATGGAAAGGATCGGGAACAGAAACATGCGATGGTTCTAGTTCCAACAAAGCATTCAACATCTCTGGGATTCAAATGTCGAATCCACCTGGGTGATCTTCGGTGCCACAAAGAATGGTTGGTTGGCACCAGGAAAACAAGCTTCGCCTGGTGCAATGTCTAGGGTTTTCTCCTGAGTGTTGCATCCCCATGTGCGATATTTGCAGGTGTGTCTTAAAACACATGACACTTCCCATGTTGGATCTCTCCTTTTGCCATTAGCTTGGGGAGAGGCTGTCGAGTGCAGTGATTGGCATTTCATCCAAATATCACGATATAAGCATGGTTTGGCTTTTGCCATCAAACGTGTAGACCTATATGATCTCCTATATTATCTCCTATATGATCTCCTATATGATCTCCTATATGATCTCCTATATTATCTCCTATATGATCTCCTATATGATCTCCTATATTATCTCCTATATGATCTCCTATATGATCTCCTATATGATCTCCTATATGATCTCCTATATGATCTCTTATATGATCTCCTATATGATCTCCTATATGATCTCCTATATTATCTCTTATATGATCTCCTATATGATCTCCTCTATGTATATGTGTATATTTTTTCACAAGCGATATGCAAAGAACAGTACGTCCGCAGCAGCAATCGCTTAGCTTGGTTGCCTATTTCACTTTTTGGGGTTAGTAGCTTCCAGCGTTCCCTGTCTTCAGCAATTGAGAGGTGGATGTATCGGGTAGTATTGTACCACTGCTTCATATTGATACTGGTGGAGGAGTATTCTTTGAGTTCGACAATAGTGAAATGAAGATACAAAGAGTGTAGAAAGTCTCCTACCATTGGAGGAGAGTGGCGATATTGTTGTACTCTATGAGAGGCTTCAGCAAGCGTGATTTCAGGCCTGTGTGCTCGTAGGGCACCAGGACGGAGAGGAGCTGAAATGGTACGCAAGGAAAATTCAAGGAAAGAGAGGGGTGTAAACAGATGAGGAATTCGCGGGAGTTTGGATGACGTACGTAGTATACGACCAAGATGCAAGAATCGGAAATTCTCATGGAGGAAGGGATGCAGGAGGGAAGAACTGGGTAGGATAAAGAGAGAAGGAATGCATTAGAACAAGGGGAATCTGAGGGTAGCAATGCCCGGTGATAGTAAGGACTTTTGACATGGAAGATTTGGCGCAAGGCCATGTAGTGGAGAGAGTCGATTTTTGCTGAGAAGGAGAGAAAACTGAGATTCAGAAGCGTGGAGAAGGATGGATTGAACAATCTGAGAACACGAAGTTCGAATTTTTGTGAGATGAGTGGGTGTCTGAAGAAGGGCTCCAGGGTTTTAAAAGCCGAAGAAGCTTGGGAGCACTTGAAGTTGACAACAGAGACAGAGGAGGAGGTGGGAGTAATATAGGCAGATATGCGTTAATGTAGGTACAACAATATGAAAAACCACCCCATGTTTGATGGTTTATACCACCTATAGAAATTGTGACGACTGGGGGATGGTTTCTGGCATTGTTTTACCCACACTATAGGTTTAAGGAGCCTCTTGTAGTTTAGCATAAGTATGGTATATTTAGCCTCTGGTTCTTACCCACCCTTGTTGCACGGAGAATCCGCGCGCGCACCGTTAACGCGATCAGGTGATGCGCCGGTTTCTTCACGGCTTCCTTTGATGCGTGCCATCTTCGGCAGCGGTCGGCATCCCATCATGCCATGCTCGTGCCGTGGAAAATCAGATAGTCGTGGGATATATTGAGCATACTAACCAACTTGATGTAATATTTTTTGTGGGTAAAACAATGCCATGTGCACCATCCCCCAGTCGTCACCATTTTTATAGGTGGTATATATATATACCATTCCCAGTCGACTGGGTGGTAACCATGACATTGTTTTACCCACATTAATCATCATTAGTCATCTATTAATCACCATTATTAACCAATATTAACCAATATTAACCATTAATCACCATTATTAACCAATATTCTGGGGAAATCAGCAGGATACAATTGATAAGTGATGTTCGGTTGATGATTACCCCAGTCATCCCAGCTGGATTGTGAGGGGAATTCCCCTTTTTGTTTTTATGGCCGAAGAAACCATGATTTGACCATGGCACATATGGGGGTTTTCTTAAAATGGGGGATCTCCAAACCCATGGCTTTCAATACTAAACTGATCTAAAAAATTGGGGTTCAGGAAACCTCCATAAATATCAGTGAATCCATAGTTAACCTCCTGTAAACATACATAAAAATGTCAAACACCTACCATAAAAGTAGATCATATTCCCAACGGGAAACAATGAGTTTTCCACAGCCATGTTAGTTTTGACCCAGGGTAAGGTTCTTTGAGAAACATGTCGTCTCCATTTTTTTCCACCACCCAGCGGTCCTGAAAATAAGCTTCTTGTCGCTTCTCTGCAGTTTGCTTACTGCCCCCCTCAAGTTGAAGGGCGGATGATCCAAGTAATGTAGGTATCAACAAATGCAGATATTCAAAGGAGAACGGACACAAGACAAATTGGTATTTATATATATATACATGGCAAAACATGTTCATCGAGGAAAATTGGCATGTGAAGAATTCAAAATTGGATCTGTATATATGTATATATATACATATCTGTATATGTGTATATATATATATATACAATGTAATTATACATATATAGAAACATAACAATTCGGTATGGAACCAAGAGAAGCGGACAAAAGTGGTAGGAGTATATCCCCAGCACAAAGAGGGGTCCGGCCGGTAATGATAAAGAAAGCGAGTCGATCAGAATCCAGATGGACATACACTGAACAACGGTAGATGATTCGTGATAATTGAGATACTTCAATGAAAGGCATGTTCAACAGTAGGAAGGAACACCACATAAGAAGCAAAAATTGTCTGTGAGTGGATATGGCCGATAATGGATGTGTGGGCATACTCTGTGGATTTCATGTGTATGCATATGTAATTAATTATATTATATGTATGTTACCAATATACCATATATACATCCGTAAAAATTGTTTGTGTATCTATCTATCTATCTATCTATCGGTCGGTCGGTCGGTCGGTCGGTCGGTCGGTCGGTCGGTCGGTCGGTCTATCGATCTATCGATCTATCGATCTATCGATCTATCGATCGATCGATCCATCTATCGATCTACCGATCTATCGATCTATGGATCTATCGATCTATCTATCGATCTATCGATCTATCTATCGATCGATCTGTCTATCCCTCTATCTATCTATCTATCTATCGATCTATCTATCTATTTCTGTATCTATCTATCTGTCTATCTATCTATTTCTATTTCTTCTATCTCTATCTATCTATCTATCTATCTATTTATCTATCTATCTATCTATCTCTCTCTCTCTATCTAATCTATCTGTCTGTCTGTCTGTCTGTTTGTCTGTCTGTCTGTCTGTCTATCTATCTATCCATCTATCTATCTCTCTCTCTCTCTCTCTCTCGCTCTCTGTCTATCAATCTATCTATCTAGTCTATCTAATCTATTTAATCTGTTTAATCGATCTAATCTATCTAATCTATCTAATCTATCTAATCTATCTAATCTATCTAATCTAGCTAATCTATCAAATCTATCAAATCTATCTAATCTATCTAATCTAATCTAACCTAACCTAACCTAACCCATGTATCTATCAAATCTATCTAATCTATCTAATCTATCTAATCTATCTAATCTAATCTAATCTAATCTAACCTAACCTAACCCATCTATCTATCTATCTATCTATCTATCTATCTATCTATCTATCTATCTATGTGTGTGTGTGCCTGTCTGTCTGTATGTGTCTCTTTTCTCTCTTTCTCTCTTTCTCTCTTTCTCTCTTTCTCTCTTTCTCTCTTTCTCTCTTTCTCTCTTTCTCTCTTTCTCTCTGTCTCTCTCTCTCTCTCTCTCTCTCTCTCTCGGGTTTATCCAAATGTGCAACTCCTGACACAACTGGCGAAAAAAAAACGACGCAGCAGTACATCATGGCGCTCTCGGCCATAAGCTGTGGGTTGGATCCATGTCTCAATGGATTGGTCTGCAGTTTTTTCCAGAAAAATACTGGGAGAAACAGCTGATTTTGTGTGGGATTGATGGTTGGCAAAAAAGAGTGGGAAAGAAATGCACAAAAGAAGTGTCTAATAGAACCTGGTTGCATCCTGCGCCACTGGTGAAGAGCAAGATTCTCACCATATTTCCGCTGTCACAAACGATCCATGTGGCTTCTTAACTGTGGGATAATTCAAGGTTCATTGGTGATACGCATATGTTGTTTGTGAATATCATCAAGCTGCTTCATGTCGGTTTATTGCACTCACAATCGACTATCACCAAAAAGGGGTCCAACCATCATTCATCAGTATTCATGAGCCATCTCACCTATTCTAGCAGTTAAGGAAATTTATTTGTTATAACACATATACATATATATAATATAATATATATATATGATTATATATGTAGCTGCGCAAACATATACCTATGTCCAAAAATCATCAGATAGTGAAAGCGATGTATAAACTAGGATTAAATCCTTATATAGTGTCATACACAAAAATTCGCCCAATCACCACCTTGTGGAAAATGACCATCTACCCACATCATCAAACAACCCATGGCCATCAAAGTGGCTCTCCGCGAAACTTCTGGCTGCATCCGCACTAGGGCAGGTTCCGTAGTCGTGACCTAGCGACACCGGCCCGGCCATCATTTGGGACCCGAGATCTGGCGACGTTTTGGTGAGAATAAAACACCTGGTATGGAATAAACCATAAATATTCTGGTTATTCCATCATATTCCATCATATTCCATCATATTCCATCATATTCCATCATATTCCATCATATTCCATCATATTCCATCATATTCCATATGGCATATTCATTATAAACATCTTTATGGTTATTCCATCATATTCCATCAAGAAAACACCAGATGAATGGAATACACCAATGGAATAATGGCGGAAATTGCGGAATAATGAACCAATCCATCTGAATAATGAATGGAAGAAGCCATAAAAATCATGGAATCATAATGGTGTTTTCGTCATACAGATTACTAGCTAGCCATCAATCATGGTACCATCCCAGGTTTTTTCTTCTGCGAATAGCATCAAGATTAGGTCAAATCCGTGTGTTGCAACCGTTTCAACCGTTTCGACCGTTTCCACCGTTTCAGGCCCCACGTCCTTTTCAGATCTCACGGTCTCACTTGGTGTTCTGTGGCAATCTCGAAATGGAGGAACTCCAGAAGCCACACAAAATGGCCCCCCTGAGGTCCCAGACGTAGGTCTTTCGGATGATCCTAGACGTCAGCGCCTTCTCCGCTGAGAGTCGCTCCTGGGGATTGGGATATTAGGGGGTTGATGTCATAGGGTTTAAGGGGACTATATGGGGGGTTACATAAATGGGGGTAACCCAATAGTTGGATTTTTAATAGAAAATCCTATTGGAATGGATGATTGGGGGTATCCCTATCTCAGGAAACCCTCATATGGGATTTATATGCCGATTTACCCTCCAATGTCATCAAACGTGGCTGGAACCTCGTCGAACTAAATGGATGATTGTCCAGCAAGCCGTCTGTTTGATTATGGGTTTGTCTGAAAATTGGATACTAAATCATAAATTTGCTACTTTGTTGGTTTATGATGATCATCATACTTAATGGTCATTTGGGGGATACACGATTTTCAAACACATGCGATTAATGTGCCATGGTCAAGTTACATGGGAAATCCATGTGTTAAACGGTCATCCGCCACGGGCCGGACGTACGGTACGCCCAAGTGGCAATGTGACGACGTACTGGGGCGAATGATGATAAACCACCGACGTCCCTGAAAAAAATTGCACACGGATTGGATGAGCTCTTTGACAGAGCAGCTGTTACACACAAAGTCTTGACGCCCAGCGTCTGTTACACCGAGAAGTTTTTACAGTGAGACCCTGCTATGCACAGAAGCTCTTACAGAGAGACACGCAGAAGCTCTTACACCGTCTTGCACCGAGAAACTTCCACACAGGGAAGCGGAGCTTTTACGCCGACAAGCAAGTACATAGGGAAGCTTTTACACAGGGCATCTTTTTTGCACAGAGTAGGAGTAGGAGTGGGGGTAGGAGTGGGAGTAGTAGTAGTAGTAGTAGTAGTACTAGTACTAGTACTAGTACTAGTACTAATAGTAGTAGTACTAGTACTAGTAGTACTAGTACTAGTAGTACTAGTAGTACTAGTAGTACTAGTACTAGTAGTACTAGTAGTACTAGTAGTACTAGTAGTACTAGTACTAGTAGTACTAGTACTAGTAGTAGTACTAGTAGTAGTACTAGTAGTAGTACTAGTAGTAGTACTAGTAGTAGTACTAGTAGCAGCAGTAGAAGTAGCAGTAGTAGCAGTAGCAGCAGTAGCAGCAGTAGTAATAGTAGGAGTCGTGGTAGTGGTAGTAGTGGTAAGAGTGGTAATCGTGAAAATAGTGGTAATAGTGGTAATAGTGGTAATAGTGGTAATAGGGGTAATTGTGGTAATAGTGGTAATAGTGGTAATAGTGGTAATAGTGGTAATAGTGGTAATAGTGGTAATAGTGGTAACAGTGGTCATAGTGGTAATAGTGGTAATAGTAGTGGTAATAGTAGTGGTAATAGTAGTGGTAATAGTAGTGGTAATAGTGGTAATAGTAGTGGTAATAATGGTAATAGTGGTAATAGTGGTAATAGTGGTAATAGTAGCAATAGTAGCAGTAGCAGTAGCAGTACTGTAGCAGTAGCAGTACTGTAGCATTAGCAGTACTGTAGCATTAGCAGTAGCAGTAGCAGCAGCAGTACTAAGCAGTAGTAAGCAGTAGTAAGCAGTAGTAAGCAGTAGTAAGCAGTAGTAAGCAGTAGTAAGCAGCAGTAAGCAGTAGTAAGCAGTAGTAGGAGTCGTGGTAGTAGTAGCAATAGTAGTAGCAATAGTAGTAGCAATAGTAGTAGGAGTCGTGGTAGTGGTAGTCGTAGTCGTAGTAGTAGTGGCAGGAGTAGTGGCAGGAGTAGCAGGAGTAGCAGGAGTAGTAGCAGGATCAGCAGTAGCAGTAGCAGTAGCAGTTGTGGTTGTGGTTGTGGTTGTGGTCGTTGCTGTAGTACTGGTAGTAGTAATAGCAATAATAGGTATGGTTGTTATTATCGTCATCCCGACAGATGAGAAATGTAGAAGTAAAGTCGTTGTAGTCGAGGTCACCATTGTAAAAGGAGTTAAATGATATATAGGACAGTAGTGCTTGCAATGCTTTGTCGCTTTCGTTGTTATTGATGTTGTATTTGTTGTCGTTGTTGTTGATGTTGTCATTATCACAGTGGCACCCGGATCGGGAACGAGAACATTTCCGGGGTTGCAAGCGAGTCAAAACTCGGCGTCGGGAGCAAGTGCCGACCTATATTGTTCATTCACCCCTTGGCTGTTGCTTAATTGGGATACCATTTTAGCAGCCATGAGTATCACTTTTTGGGGCACCCCAATTCATCAACCTCTGGGTTCCGAGATTAATGAGAATACCACATTTCGATTCAAACACAATCGGAAAAACATGAATGGCCACAGGTGTCTTGCTAAGAGATAATGATTGCGAAGAGCATTTCTCAACAAAGCATGATTTTGATTGATTTTGCAGAAAAATAAGTCTATAGAAAAGAAAAACAGAAGGGATCTTAGATCACCAATCATGGGCAAGATTGGAAATTGGGCCCATTTAAAGCCATTCGGTCACCAATGGTTCCGTTCACTGTCAGGTGGCCTGGACGTCCTTTTCAAAAAGTTCAGGATCATATTCCGACCTGGTGTCATCTGTGAAAGCACCAAGCAAATGATGTAGGGAAAATGATGAAGCACTGGGTAGCCTATTTTGGGAACCATACAAAGCCCGTCTTATAGTTGAAAATCCTCGAAGTTTTCACCACTGTTGCTCCCAACACCCCTATGTTTGGGGGAGGGCAAAGCACCCTGCCATCCTGCCATTTACGAGGAGATCTCCAGTCGTCACCATGGCTATCCATGGTTTTTAATGGTCCAATTTGAGTGACTTGGGGGTACCAGCTATTCGGAAACCTCAATGTCGCTCGGCTCTGGGAGGTCCCACAATCCTCGCTGATATGTTCGAAGCACGAATATCTCCTCAGCCGGGAAAAGCAGACCCAGAAATTGGCTACCAAGATTATTCTCATCCCATTGGGGGGGGCCTCATTGTGAACCATAAAGTCCAGAAGTCCCACTTTGGGTGCTTGAAAAAGGTACCGCACCCCAAACCAGTAGTATTCAACGCATGATTCCTTGGTCTGCCGTAAGAAATCCATGGCGCCATTGGGGTGACATCAAGTCACGACTTCGAAGCGATGATGATCTGTGGTTTTAATGTTGCATTTTCAATCTTTGGTTATTTTCAAGTTGTTGCTTGGATTTTTTTCATGGATGATACCCTCTTGTTCAATCGCAACCACAAAGAATTCCGCGGTGGAGATGTCTTTGAACCAGATTTGCTGAAAAAAAATCCAATGAATCCCAATGTCTGGTGAATTTCTCAGTTTTCATCAATTTTTTTCATGATGATCACCACAACGGGTCCCGCACATGTTAACCTTGCAGCTCTCGGTCAAATCGGCCTAAACATCAACACATGGGGACATGGGCAATTGATCAACAAAAAATGATGTTTTGTGCAACGAAAATGGGGATTTCATCGAAGATTGTGGATTTCAATGATTTCAAAAACAAACTTAGGTATTTAGCAAACAAGAAATTGGAGATCGAGGGAAGTTGAGCACAAAGATTGTGCATTAAAAAACCAGATGCAGCCCACGAACCCGAATGCTCACACATATGATAATGGTACAGATTCCAAAAGGTTAGATAGGGACACATCATAGACGTGAAAGAATGTAGTGTCTGGAGTGAAAAGTATAGAGCGCGAAGTGCAACATGTAAAGTGTGAAGTGTGGAGTGGAAAGTATAAAGTGTAGAGTGTAAAGTGTGGAGTATACAGCGTAGAGTGTAGAGTGTGGAGTGTGAAGTGTAGAGTGTGAAGTGCCGAGTGTGGAGTGTGAAGCATAAAGTGTGGAGTGTGAAGTGTGGAGTGTAGAGTGTGGAGTGTAAAGTGTAGAGTGTACAGTGTAGAGTGGGGAGTGTGGAGTGTAAAGTGCCGAGTGTGGAGTGTGGAGTGTAAAGCGTGGAGTGTGGAGTATAAAGTGTGGAGTGTAAAGTGTAGAGGGTGGAGTGTGGAGTGTAGAGTGTGGAGTGTAAAGTGTGGAGTGTAAAGTGTAGAGTGTGGAGTGTGGAATGTAAAGTGTGGAGTGTAGAGTTTAAAGTGTAAAGCGTGGAGTGTGGAGTGTAGAGTGTGGAGTGTAAAGTGTAGAGTGTACAGTGTGGAGTGTGGAGTCTAAAGTGCCGAGTGCGGAGTGTGAAGTGTAAAGTGTGAAGTGTGAAGTGTGGAGTGTGGAGTGTAGAGTGTAAAGTGTGGAGTGTAAAGTGTAAAGTGTAAAGTGTAAAGCGGGGAGTGTTGTGCGGTTAGTGTGGAATGTAGAGTGTGGAGTGTAGAGTGTGGAGTGTGGAGTGAGAAGTGTACAGTGTGGAGTGTGGAGTTTAAAATGTGGAGTGTAAAGTGTGAAGTGTGGAGTGTGGAGTGTAGAGTGTGAAGTGTAGAGTGTGGAGTGTAAAGTGTGGAGTGTGGAGTGTGAAGTGTGGAGTGTAAAGTGTGGAGTGTAAAGTGTAGAGGGTGGAGTGTACAGCGTAGTGTAGAGTGTGGGGAGTGCGAAGTGTGGAGTGTAAAGCGTAAAGTGTTAAGTCTGATGATAAAGTGTGGAGTGTGGAGTTTAGAGTGTGGAGTGTGTAGTGTAGAGTGTAGAGTGTAAAGTGTTAAGTCTGATGATAAAGTGTGGAGTGTGGAGTTTAGAGTGTGGAGTGTGTAGTGTAGAGTGTGGAGTGTAAAGTGAAGAGTGCAAGTGTAGAGTGTACAGTGTAGAGTGTGGAGTGTTGGTGTGAAGTGTAAAGTGTGGAGTGTGGAGTGTGGAGTGTAAAGCGTGGAGTGTGGAGTGTAAAGTGTGGAGTGTAAAGTGTGGAGTGCAAAGTGTAAAGTGTGGAGTGTGGAGTGTAGAGTGTGAAATGTGGAGTGTAGGGTGTAGGGTGTGGAGTGTGGAGTGTAAAGCGTGGAGTGTGGAGTGTAAAGTGTGGAGTGTAAAGTGTAGAGGGTGGAGTGTGGAGTGTGGAGTGTAAAGTGTGGAGTGTAAAGTGTGGAGTGTAAAGTGTGGAGTGTGAAGTGTGGAGCGTGGAGTGTAAAGTGTAAAGTCTGGAGTGTAAAGTGTGGAGTGTGAAGTGTAAAGTGTGGAGTGTAAAGTGTAGAGTGTAGAGTGTTGAGTGTCGGCACTTGACGCAGCCCTGACATTGCAATTCGCAAAAAACACGCAACACGACACGTCTGAAGTGCTGCGCCTGCCACGCAAAATGATGATGGACACGTCCAAAGTGCTTGGCCTGCCACGAAAACTGCAATGCATCTTCTGAAAACGTCG
>Ga0126342_10012755_pt1 | contig 14952 bp, 9 predicted proteins | sample Cyp1metagenome_FD_92528 | JGI IMG/M metagenome (GOLD analysis project Ga0126342, IMG submission 92528) | Coral microbial communities from Lord Howe Island, Old Settlement Bay, Australia - Cyphastrea 1 metagenome | ecosystem: Host-associated > Invertebrates > Cnidaria > Coral ...
AGATAGATTAGATAGATTAGATAGATTAGATAGATTAGATAGATTAGATAGATTAGATAGATTAGATAGATTAGATAGATTAGATAGATTAGATAGATTAGATAGATTAGATAGATTAGACTATAGATTAGATAGATTAGACTATAGATTAGATAGATTAGACTATAGATTAGATAGGTTAGATTATAGATTAAATAGATTAGACTATAGATTAGATAGATTAGACTATAGATTAGATAGATTAGATAGATTAGATAGATTAGATAGATTAGATAGATTAGATAGATTAAATAGATTAGATAGATTAGATAGATTCGATAGATAAGGTAGATTAGATAGATAAGGTAGATTAGATAGATTAGATAGATTAGATAGATTAGATAGATAAGGTGGATAAGATAGATAAGATAGATAATATAGATCAGATAGATCAGATAGATCAGATAGATAAGATAGATAAGATAGATAAGATAGACAAGATAGATAAGATAGATAATATAGATAAGATAGAATAGATAAAATAGAAAGAACAAAAGAAACAAAGAAAGAAAGAAAGAAAGAAAGACAGACATATAGATAGATAGATTAGCAGGGTAGACAAATAGGTAGACAGATAGATAGATAGACGGGCAGATAAATATAGATAGATTAGCCAGGTAGACAGATAGATAGACAGATAGATAGCTAGAAGGATGAAGACAGAAAGACATAGCGGTAGAGAGAGAGAGAGAGAGAGACGTGAGGGACAGGTGGCTAGATCGATGTTGCTACATGGAGCTTTGCGTCAGACAGATAGATACACAGATAGATAGATGGATAGAAAGATAGATAGATACATAGACAGATAAATAGATAGATAGATAGATAGATAGATAGACAGACAAACAGACAGACAGACAGATAGATACATACATAGATAATTAGATAGATAGACAGACTGACAGACAGGTAGAAAAAAATAGCTACGTAGAAAGATAGGTAGATAGATAGATAGAGAAGCAGTTTTGCTGCGTTTCTTGTTTTACTGGGTGAATTTTATCGTCAGTGATGTGGTGACGAACATGGCCGGCCATAAACGATCAGCTTGTTTCAAAGACAATACATAGATGGATACATAGCTAGCTAGCTAGATTGATGAGATGGAAAAAGAGAGATAGAAATAGAAAGAGATGGAGATAGATCGTCACAGATAGACAAGCAAACAGATACAGAAAGAGCGAGAGAGATTGAAAGAGACTAGAAGGAGACAAATAGAGAGAGCGAGACTCAGAGCCTAAACCACCTGTCAAGTGTCAAGACATCAGTTCGCTCTGCCATGCGTCACAACTCCCTTCTCCTATGGCTTTCCAATTTTCGAAGCTTCCGCCACCGCCTTGCGCGGTACTACTGGTAAATCATGGTAAATCATCATAAACCCGCAAAACGACCATTTTTCAATGGGGAAATGATGATCGAGCAGGGGATACGGATACGTCAGGAGCGCTGGCTCTCAGCATACGATGCAGGGATGTCGACTCGTCCAGTTGATATCCATCCTGACCGACTTAACGGTGACCAAGGCTCAACAGATCTCAACCGAAACGAAACAAAAACAGTGGTGCAAATGCTAAGTGTACTCAAAATAATCTGTTGGAACTGTGTTAAAATCTAAGATATCTAAGTAAGTATGCTAAGTGCTGCAACTTGGCACATACTTGACACTTCAGACGCCATTTAGGGCGCTTTGGATTATGACTTGATGATCCCTTGATGAGGACATCACACAACAGTCGTCACTAAGTGCACCACATCTCTGAGGACATCGTCAATCTCCTGGCAGCAGCTCTGTCAAGCTGTCAACGTTTCCACAACAGCGTTTGTGAATCACGCATTTCACGCACCTTATCCAGGTCGCGGTCGAACTCCAGTGCTCCAGCAGTGGGGTCGTTCTTAGCAAAGTCACAGGCAATTTTTTTTGGGAAAATTATGGGGAATCGCAGGTTTGACTCGTTTGATTGCACGTTTCATGGAAAAAGAAGGCACGAAGAAAATGCTGACAATGTTGAACCATTGATCACTTTGCGCTTGTGCAAACGTGCGCACAACTCCTACAATCGCTGGGTAATTTGAGCACCCAACACCATCAAATGGGTCTTCTCCCTGCCGCGTCACCGTGGACAGCGCTGTTCGAAGTAATTCAACGGGATCGCGTGAAAGCCGAAACAACAAACGAAGCAAACTGAGAAACAAATCTTCACCACCCATCATTTCCTGACTCTTCACTTCAGTAGTTTGGATTTGCTGAGAATTGATCTCCCATAGGACCTGCTGCCATACATCCTCGGGCTTGCTTGCTGACTGGGCAACCTTGGTGCTGTGCATCGGCGTTTCTTTTTTTGGGATAAGCAATAACCATCTAACCTCAACTGAAGACATCAACGAACAGCAGGTGGCTGTATCAAGAACCAATAATAAGTGACTTGAATCTTATAGATTCAATCAATATAGCAGTATGATACACCGACAACGTGCGACGCTAGCACTTGTCACAACCACGATCAGTTTAACAGTCAGCTGCTGATGTGTACTGCTGGATTCCTTGGTCTTGTCAGCTTGATCTAGGGACTAATCATACTGAACCAACACAAAAAAAACTTTCGGAAGACCCAATCCCAATATGGCCGTGTCTTAAAATGTGTTTTTACTCCCCGAAATGACTATGTCTAAAGGGCCGATAATTACTCCCCGAAATGACCATGTCATTTTCCCATGTCTAATTCACCAGTGGATTGACTAATTACAGGGGTTTTCCCCCCAGGCCCAGATCTGCCATCGCCAGTGGCAGCGCCAAAGGACGCCAACCCCTCCATCCTCGCTGTCTGTCCAAGGTCGAGGTGCCTGGCCATGGTGTCACGGTGTCATGATCAGGCGATGTGAATAAACTCGTCGCTGGCCCGAAGATCATCGAAGATATTACAAATGCATTCCGGTTGTAACATGTGTAATACATAGAGAGAGAGAGATGGGATCATATCTATAAATATCTATAATACATATATGATTATATCAGCTGCAACTAGAAGTATAACTATTCCAATGCCATGATCACATATGATCACATCCGTATCATGACATTGAAACTGTTTGTTGGGCCATCTACCTGCTGTTATAAAGTCAGTTGTCGTTCTAACCAAGAGCAAACGCTGCACGGTCAAAAACCCGACTTCGAATCAAGAAACTACTACTTATACCAGCTCTACAACTGGAAGAAATTGACGTGAATGCCATTGGTGGAGGCCCGTCCTAAACCCAAGGATGACCAAAATGAGGGAACATTATATTATATCCATATTAAATATATATATATATAGCATTATATAGTATGGCTGGATCAAAGCCCCCGGTATTCTATGGATGTTCATCCCACAAAATGTGGGCCAAGCACTCATAGGTTTCAACCCATCCTCATAGCGCGAGGCGGCTGGCATATACCAGCCAGCACTAGCGCCTTCTCGAAGCTGCGAATGCCTTTCAACCACCACCAAGCCTGGAGGAGATTCGGCATGCCCTCTGATGATTTGATGTCATTTGATGTCATTTGGCAGTTTACCCTTTGGTAAAACTATTGAACATTGCTATAGAAATAGTGGATTTTCCCATCAAAAATGGTGATGTTCCATAGCTGTTTGTATGTTTACCTTACCGGGTAAGCCATGGAACCCCCCCATGGCCCATGGCTAGTTCGATGAGAAATACTCCGACGCTCTAGGCTTGCCATCCATGATGAGTTTATCGCTAATTGACTCCGCCGAAAAAAACATGATGGTTTCAGCATCTCTAACAGCAGCCCTTTTTTCGGATTTCAAACGACCTGTCTCGGAAAGTTCTGGAGATGTACAGAGTTTCCGAACATTCTTCCGGCAACTTCGGTGATGAGTTCGCGGAATGCACTAAGAGGTTCTCAGAGGGACACAGAAAATTGACACATTTAATATGTCCCTAATATCTCTAGAACCAATAGATCTGAAAGGATGGATCGCAAGAAATGAACAAGTCCTGAACCCTCACTTAGGTAAGTACATCAGCATGTGACCTGATTTTGCATTGCAATACTGTACAACAACTATTTAAGGTTACCTCACTCTGGCAAGCCTGTCAAACGCCCAGCAGGCGTTTTGATTTTTGTCCATTGGCACCGTGGTTTCGTATGAACATGGTGTTACAGGGTACCTCAATCCGTCATGGATTCATGGATCCCATAGGATCCATGTATGGTATATATATGCTAACATTGGGGGTATATTGATGGTAAATGTTACCATATATAGCATACATGGATCCTATGGGGATTATCATCAGGTGTCCCACTGAAAAACCGCCGTGCTCTGGTGAATCCTCGGGTGAATCCACCATCTACTGCACTGTCCGAGCCTCTGCAGTGCCGTCCAACAGGAAAAGCGCTGCGGTCCAAGCCTCACGACTGATTGGCCAGTTCAACCCATCACGAAAAAGTGAGTTTGTCCTTATTCTCTGTGTAAAAGTTTCTGTGAAAGTGTAAAGGTTCCTTTGTGTAAAGAATTGTCTGTGCAAAGGCACCTGTGTGTCAAGACTTCTCTGTGTAAAAGTTTCTGTGTGTAAAAACGTGCCTGTGTGTAAAAGTTTCTCTGTGTAAAGGCTCTCTGTGAACAAGTTTCTCTGATGTTCTCTGTGTAAAAGACCTCTGTGTGTCAACGCCTCTGTGTGTAAAATTTCGTCTGTGTAATCTTTTTTTCTGTGTGAAAGTTTCTGCGTGTAAAAACTCCTCTGTGTAAAGACTTCTCTGTGTAAAAAAATCCTCTGTGTAACGACTTCTCTGTGTGTAATTTTGTTTTTTCTTTTTTTTTCTATGTAAAAACTTCTGTGTGTAAAAGTTTCTGTGTGCAAACGTTTCTGTGTGCAACAGTTCCTTTGTGTAAAAGTTTCATTGTGTAAAACTTCTGTGTGTGGAAGTTCCTCTGTGTAAAATATTTCTCTGTTAAAAAACGTATGCGTATGAAAAGTTTCTGTGGGTAAAAAAATTTGTGTGTAAAAATTTCTGTGCGCAAAAGGTGCTGTGTAAACGCGTCTGTGTGGAAAAATTCCTCTGTGTACAGGTTTCTGCGTGTAAAAGTTCCTCTATGTAAAAACTTTTCTGTGTAAAATTTTCTGCGTGTGTGTGTAAACGCGTCTGTGTGTAAAAGTTCCTCTGTGTAAACACGTCTGTGTGTAAAATCTTCTGTGTGCAAAAGTTTCTGTGTAATTTCCTTGCGTCATCGCAGTCATCATGGGGACAGACAAATATACATACGATATAATAATTTCACGATCACTCATGATACATTCGTTCAGTAACCATTATGCATCCACAACCTTGTTCATCGTTTATCATCCTTCATCATCACTCATCTTCATGTTTTCTCTTCCACTGTCTTTTGAATCTTTTGACCTACTCCTTCCTGCTTTTCTTTCGGGCCACAGCGTCGTCTAGTTTGACTACAGAACATAAAACTCTGGTTCGCAGAGCCTTCAAATTCGAGCAATACCGTACCCATTCATTGCATAATATCCAACCCGGCAAAGTACTTTATATATAAATATTATACTTGTTTTACTCAAAGCATCGCCCCCAAAAAAGAAAAGTCGAATTCAACTAAAATGGAGAAGTATATATTTCTATCTTCTTGGGTGGTTGCTATATGCGTATCATAAAGCCATAACTTGTGCTTGTCTGGGGTTCATCTCCCGCGGGATTCTAGCCCGTTGGCCTTGGCTGCAGAGCTTGCTCGATGATGAGGAGCCGCCAGACCCACTCGTTGGAGCCCAGACTTCACAGTACTGCCGGACAGGTTGGATCAGTTTGGCTGGTGATGCTCACCATACGCCATACGAGATTTGATGGGGATATCATGAGCATCTTTTGGATATGATCGAAGGAAGTTTAGAAGTCAAACTTCCGACAATATAGACAGATGGAAAAGCAGAGGTGAGAAGAGTCAGAGAAGAGAAGAGCAGAAGAGAGAAGATCAGAGAAGAGAAAGAGTCAGAAGAAAGAAGATGCAGGTGCGCGAGAAGTTCGAAAAGTCGCGAAAAACGGTGTTTTTCAAATGATTTGTGGCTCCGGGGGGTCGAAAAGTAGGCTCGCTAAAGGGGCGGGTGCAGTTGTGGCCCGAAGCACATTTGGCAGTCAAAATGCACAAAGCACACCATTCTCGGACCACTTTTGGAAGTTGCATGTCGAAAAAGTGGATGCCGTTGTGGCACGAAGCACATTTCCAAGTCAAAATGTACAAAACACACACCATGCTCGGAGCACTTTTGAAAGTTGAGATGTCGAAAAAGTGCAGGCGGTTGTGGCGCGAAGCACATTTCGAAGTCAAACGTGTAAAAAACTGATGGGCTCGGAGCACTTTCGGACGTTCAGCTGTCGTTTTGCGTGGCAGGCGCAAGGGGTTCTGCACGTTGTCAAAAGTGAGCAAAATGTGAGGGTTTTGTAGCATGTTCAACTACAACCACCACTAAACTACACTACATTACACTACACTCCACTACACTACACTACAACTACAGCTGCACTACACCACACTACATCCAGCAGTTGTGGGTGAGGTGACCAACCAGGTGACCACTGCAACCATTGTAACCACTCCAACCACCTTTCAGTCCATCAGTGGATTTGCTGTGCCATTCGTGATTCACAACAACCAAGCTCTCCTATAGGTTCCCTTTGAAACTTCCGCCACCGCCTTGCGCGGTACTACTGGTATGTAACATTGTATATAGCGGTAACTGATATAACCAACTAGCCTAGACGTAGATGACTAGATTTTCGTAGTTGGAATCTGCATCGAAGCATTCTATTAGTTCATGGATGTTTTGATGGATGATCATGGACTGATTTTGGTTACCTAATTTTCAATCAAGCCCAACTGGATAGCAACTGCTGGTTGAGACCAGACGGGGATTTACTGACCATGGCTTCGAACAATCAGGATATTTGGAGATGGCTTGAAGCAAATTTCAACTGGATTGGTTGAAGGGAAAAAATAAAGAGCGGGGGACTGTGGAAGTGCGTTTTGTTGCTAGTTTTACAGTGTGTCGTTGGTGCTAATTCTTCATACACATCATCATGCCTGATGTCTCTGCCAAGATGTTCATCCAAATGAAGATGCCACCAGCCAAAAAAAAACGGTAAAAAATACAAATAGTCGGTGGAGGGGAAACGGTATTGAGAGATTACTACACGCTAGTAAGCCAAACCATTTTGAAACAGCTGCAATGCAACCCTTCAAGCACCCATGCACGATGAGGCATTCATCTACTAAATATAGTGTTGCCTTGGCAGAAGTCTTCATTTCATCATAGACCTTTCATTCATCTGCTGCAATTTTCCTTCAAGGCAAGGCATTACTTCTTTCAAGAAAGAGTATCCCTACAAAATTTAAAGCAGTCCTCTAAACATGCAGTGTTCCTTTCTGTAGACGTGTGGTCTTTCTTCCTTTCATAGTAATATTAAGCCTGCCTTCAATCATACAGTATGTCTTACAGAGCATCATATTCCTACACAACACGCAGTGTGTGATTGACATTCAGTATTGCTGTCAAAAGGTGCAATGGTCGATGCACATTGCAGCATTCCTTGAAACAAGAAAGACTACTGTTGAGGAACATGCTTCTCACAGGTTGCAATCTGCATTATATTCCCTTAAATAAGAAGCAATATTCTTGCAAGAAAAGTATAATGTGTGCAAAAATGCAATACATCCTCTAATGATGTTAAGCCTCATTCTCATGTTTTCTCCATGGCATTTGCTTTAATGGAGAGACTTCATTTCTTCAAAAGAATTGCCTTGAAGACAAGATAATTCCTGAAATAAAAAGCAATATTCTTGCAGAAATACAATATGTGAACAAATGCAATACATCCTTAATGAAGTTAAGCCTCACCATCATTTTTCTGCATAACATTTGCTTTAAAAGGAAAGATTCCACTTCTTAAAAATGATGTTTGTTGTGTTCTGTTGTTTCACTCATATAGAGTAGCATACTGCATACATGCAACCATGTCTCTTCCCAAAAGTATTATATACATACACTTCTACTTCACAACAATGATTCTTTGTATTATTGCAAATTGTTATTGGTTCACAGCCTTATCAAGGTATACAGGAAGCTTTGTACATACTGGCACCAACACGTTCTTTCAGGAACACTATATTCATTAAAAATATGTACTCACAGGATTCCATTCTGACATATTGTTGTCCTTCTTCCATAGATTCCTTTACTTCTTTAAAGGAGCTTTGCACAGCTGTCTCTTTGAAAATGACTTTGGATTCATGTCAAAGATATGCTGCACTCCCTTATATAAGGGGACCGTACAAAAATGATGCCACTTTATGCAAGGAAAGATGTGACTTTATGCTAGGAATGTCATATTCTCGGAAAAAAATAGTGCTGCACAAGGCATGTATTGGAGGGTTTGAAAACAAATGTCAAAGGCCATGCTGAAACTTGTTTGCTGGTTATATGTTCAAGTCTTGGCTGTGTTGTATTTCCTCCCATGGTTTCAAGTCGCTTTCTGGGAGGGTGCCCAAACCATGAGAAAATCTTTTTGTTTGGTTTTGTATAGTGAGTTGGATGCCAAGGCAGAAGAGCAATGTGCAAACAGCATTGAAGAAATTGATTGTGTTTATGGTTTTGCCCATGAAGAATATATATATATATTGGGTTTGTGACCAGCAAAAATGAAGTTTTTAAACCAAGTCATAGGCAGAAAAGTTGCACTCACATAGTCCCCTGTTCTGAGAAAATACGGGGGGACCCATGGGAAAAGTACATTTTTCACCATCATAGATGGGGGGTTTGCTACCAATGGCCCCCGCCCTCAGTCAACTAGGCACCTATGCACCGGCTTCAAACGCACTGCTTGTTGAGCCTGGGAGTCATGGTCGAGACCCAATGGGTCAACCATTTTTTTTTTCGTTTTTTATCGGTGGACATCTTTGGACCCTGCCAGTGGCACCACGGAAACGGCCAGAGTCAGCCAGCAGAAAAGGCTTTGAAGGGTCAAACCTCAGATCGATGAAAATCTCAGGAACCGCCAAGGAACCGCTCCTATTTTTGGTTTTTGTTAATATCCGATATGATATTTTTTTGTATATTATAGATACCATCTAAATTGTAATAGGATACCATCTATCTATTATTTATGGGATATTGAAAAATTGTTCAGTTTTTTTTCCCATTGTATTAGCTGTTGTATATATATATATAGTACTCTATTGATCCCTATTGTACCATCCATGGGAATCTTCAGATCCATGATTTTCAGCAGTTGCATCACTAGTGAGTTCCCCCACTGCCATTGCAGCCAGCTGAGACCCAGGTCCAAACCTGCCATTGGACGATTTGGGCACCTCGAATTAGGGCCAACTGAGCTTCCAAAACCTGTTTGTTTGTTGTTTAAATACCATCTGGTTATGACTAACATAGCCATGGAAAATCACCATGCTATCAATAGGTAAACCATCTATAAATGGGTCATTTCCCATGGCTATGTTAAATAACCAGAGGGTATGTTATATCATCGCTCTCTTTCTGAATCCCCGCGAAACTTTGGCGATACGATGATACACCTGCTCTCCTTCGAGGCATCGTGAAATTTGCTTTCGCCTAGCTTTCCCAGAGTACATGTTCCTTTTGCTGAGGCGCGAAAACAAGTCTTCGCAATTCTTTCGCGACAGTGGCGCTATCTTTCGCGAAGGCATGTTACTTCAATACCCCCATTAGATCACTTGGGAGGTCTTGGCGGCTCAACTGACGGAAAAGACACAGACTGGGCACAAAGTTTTGAAACCCTCTGCCCCTGAGCTTGCAAAATGTTGTACCAACCTAGACATCTGCCACAGCGTTTTGGTCCGGTCAAGTAAACATGATACAGATCTTCCCTTAAGTGGTTGGTAAATCTGCTTGGGCACGTTGGTCACCTGATGTTGATTCTAGTGTTGTCTGCTGAGTGAAACACTGCGATAGCTGTCCCAGGGCGGTCGCGACATGTCTCGACCGCCTCCATCAGCAAATTCCTGGCACGAGCCAGGCGGCTGACATCTGCTTGAGCTGAACTCCAGGATTCCAACCTCAGCGAAAGAACAAGGCCGTACAACCTGCGGCCCTGCGTGAAACTATGTGAAACTATGACTATGTGTTCATGTAATTTGCATCAATCTTATGTGTCTCATTTGCCCAGATATGCCCAGATGACCCGCCAAAAGACCATTCTTGAATATCGGATCTGAGCACTTTGAGGATAGCAGCTAACACTATATACCATTATATATATATATATACCTTCCTTATCCCTCATTGACTCCTTGGCATTTCTGAATGAATGTGCGCTCCGTCTTACTAGGTTCTTGACTCTTCTGCAAAACCTGGCGCGAAGATTTATGCTCTTTGCAGATGCCCAAACGCTGCATGGAATAACGACCACAATTCATGATTCATGTACGAGTACCCCCAAAATGGACTAAATGTGACATAGGTAAATATCGTGAACATCGTAATTTCACATCATATACGGAGCATATGGTCATATGGGATTGGGATTGTCCAAACCAACACATATGTATTAATGGCCTGGAAGGGTGATAACATGTCATAAACAGATGGTTACTTAACATAGCCATGGAAAATCCACCAATTTTCAAGAACGGTGTTTACCATCTATTTCATTCTATTTCGATTAGGGCCATCGAAAAACCATGGCAAACTGTTAGTCATAACCAGGGTAAAATCGAAAAACCATGGCAAACTGTTAGTCATAACCAGAGGGTAAACATGGGTAAACAATCAAAATGGTTGTTTTCCAATGCTCAGACAACCCCAGATGATGGTGGCAGCACTTTTTCCACGGAATCGCCACTACGCGGAACCATCCAGGAAGACCATGCCGGAGAGCACCTGGCGAAATGGGATGGTTCATGCATCAAGAATCCACCAAAATCCATCAAAAAATCATAAAAATCCATAGATGTTGATTCTGTAAATTCTGTAAGTCTTGCTCATACTCAATAATACTCTTTTAGTGTGACCCATAACATCCCATAACACTTTTTGACCCACGGCCATGGGATGCCAAACACAACTACAAGGCACAGCTCGGACGTGTGAACGACTCAACTCCTTCAACTCAAGGCTGCCATCCTCCAGCCTTGCGTGACTGCTTCAAACGTGTTCAAAAGTACTTAAGAACATATTCTGCTTCTTATTTTATACGATTAATCATTTATGATTTATGATCATTTATGATGTTCAAAATATTACTAGCATTATTTATGATGATTATGATGATATGAACATTAATTAGAAAATCTATCAGTATCATCATCATCATCATCATCATCATCATGATCATCATGGTCAACACTCATTATCATCAATAGTGATGACTATTTGCATTATCAATGCCCATGATTATAATGGTAATTATACATTGCATAAATATGCATAAATTATATGTCATTATTTACTATTGTCATTATTATCATGGTCATTTATCACTTTTCAAACTGGCAGAATTTATCAATGTTCAGACTTATTCAAACAATCATCAACATAATCATTTATCAAGCCATGTTCGCAGATAATCAGTGATAATCAGGTAATGACAACTGGAAGATCTTGATTTTTACTACGAGAAGCTCATCCAAATCTGTTATCTAAGTTATCACCCAAAGCAGCAACTTGCAAATCGGTGATAACAATCGGTAACCATTGGCAAATCCATTGGCAAATCAAGAAACTCTTGCCAATCGGAGAGAACTTCAAGCCGATCGGTGGCACGCGTAATGGCGATCTCCTGCAGGCTTGCCATGGCTTGACCAGCCCGCTCAACGGTTGGATATTGCAATACCCTCAGGGACACGGGCGTTCAATAACTCCATGAACAAATCAGCACCTATGTTTTCTTATATCAAAAATTATCAACATATTTTTTTTCAATTAGACCCATTACTTCAATATGTTTTCTTGGATTTACAACACTATGGGCCATGCTCCCGTCCGCATAGAGGTCGTCTTCAAGAAGGTTCCGAGCTCGGCTGCTGGAACAAAGTGGTTGGATGTGAAGCAAACCATTCGGTCCATTCCTGGAGCAAGGATGATTTGGGGCTGAACTAATTCGGATGATTTTTGGATCGATTTTTGGATCGATTTTTGGCCTGAAAAATGTTCGGAGACTTTGGGATGCACATTTTGATGGTTGGATCTTTGGATGGGCGAACAGTGATGGACCACTGAAAATCCATCGCTGCCGGCGCAGATCTGCCTGCTGTAGTTGACCTGCAGGGCGATGATGCGACCTCAGTGGCCATTTCCGGAACAAAATATGGCCAGAAATATGGTACGTTTACGTACCTCCATCTGTTGGATCCTGAGTCATTACCATTGATCCCCATGTATTCTCATGAAACAACCAGTTTTTTATAGAGGTTTTATCCCAATCAAAATCCCATTTTATTCATGGCATCTCTTGTTCCTCTCGGTGAAAAAAATCAGGTTTCAGAAAAATGTCCATGGGATTCCATCGTCGAGGTACCAACACCCCAGCCACGATTTTGTTGGGGTTGTAGCAAGCGATAAATCACCACATCACCTTCTTGAACCCCGCCCTCTGCTGCGGCATCATGCCTGGACAGGCTTGGCAGCCACTGCCCATAATATGTGTATATATTGTTCAACATACAATTATATTATATACTTATATTATACAATTTTATTATATACTGATATTATCTACTGATATGATATATTTATATTATATAGTTATATTATTAGTATATATATATATAACAGAAGAACATAATAATAGGATTCACTTGAAGGCAAACCAGAGATCAGTTGCGCCGCAGCGCAACTAGCACCCTCCATTCTCCACATTCTCCACATTGGATGATGATACCCTCTGGTTATGTCAACAGTTTGCTATTGAAAATGGCCATAGAAATATTGGATTTACCCATTAAAAATGGTGATTCTCCATAGTTTTTTGTAACTTTACCAGAGGGTAATCTCTCTGATCTCGAATCAGTGTGTGAAACCAAACGACGAGCATCACACTCTTAGAGTGCTGAGAAATGTTGGGAGGAACCGTCCTCGCGTCCTACAGAATCCATCAGGATTTCTATCTACAATACATTACAATACAGTATTCCCCACTAAACTAAATAGGATTAGCACATGTAACCATGAACCACCAGGTTTTTTGGCCAATTGATCAACTGCTCAGTGTTCAAGATCCTTCGTCATCCCATTGTGCCAGTGTGTTAATAGCTTTTCCCATAGTGGGTCATAGTCAAAAGAGATCAAACAAATATGCCCAGTAACCATCATAACATCATCAACGATAAATGTGCATATATATAATTATATGTTATATATCTATATATGTTATATATACATATATATATATATACATATATATGTGGTACTTTGCCCATGATAAAGCCACAGTTGCTCATGGTTCCCCAGCCATTTGGCTCCAACTTCCCCGTTAGCCTCCTGACGAAGGTGTTCAACAAGGCCGCGCGACCTGCCCAGCCATCATCGTCCGTATCCCTCCTTGGTGAAATGGATGGTCCAGATGGATGAAATGCATTTTCCGTGGACCAAATGACTTGGTGAAATGATGCATAAAAAAATGCATAAAACTTTTCGTGGTTCCAGGATGTTCCAGGTCCTATGGATGAAATGGATGAAATGGATGGTGAAATGGATGGTGAAATGGATGGTTGGTGTTCTGTGGCTCCAGAATAGTACCTCAATGATTTCTCCCTTTCTTGCAGAGAGAACTTGGGCTTTGCAAACGAACCAAACAAAAAGGCTTGAGCAACACGTGGATACTGATAACTATTAAGGGAAACAATAATCATAGATAATCATATACAACACGTGGATACTGATAACTATTAAGGGAAACAATAATCATAGATAATCATAGTATATCTTAACAGGTTTGGAAGGGACTGTTCAGCCAGGGAAAACCTGAACAACTTTGGCAGGTGACTCGATCTGAGAGAAGTCCCCCCAGCCAGGAACTTTGCTTTCCTCCAGCCAATCTTGCAGGAACTCATCCACAGCATCTTTTCCTCCGCTGGGGTCGACACTTTGAAGATGTCGGTAAGCTTCCTGAGACGAAAAAATCGCCGTGGACAATGACTACATTACTACATTGACTAGCAGTTGAGGGTTTTAACATATTTTAACCGCTTTCATCCCCTTGAAAAATATGACAGTCGACTGGGATGATCATCTCATTAATGGGTGAAGATAGAAATTACTTAAACCACCTGAAACCACCTGAAACCACTAGCCAAACTATGCCAAACTATCATTGACTGCTGCTTGGCCGATACAAAAACGTGACTATATCAACCCTCGGACCGTAAGCTGACCTTCGGAGGCTGTCCGACTGCTGTCTCAAGATTCACACCGCAATGGCTGTGTTGTGCTGAAGAAAACATTGGAAACCCTATGGTAAACTAACATAGCTATTGAAAATGGCCATTCTCCACATTGGATGATGATACCCTCTGGTTATGTCAACAGTTTGCTATTGAAAATGGCCATAGAAATAGTGAGTTTTCCCATTAAAAATGGTGATTTTCCATAGTTATGTTAGTTTACCAGAGGGAAACTCAAAGATCGTTGGAAAACTCCCACAGCTTCCAACATCGAGATGCCACCACTCGACGAAAGGACTCGGCCGATCCGGTGACGTCTGGGTGGGTTTTGGCCGCCAACCTTCGAAACGCTCGCCTCAGTCCATATATATATAAATAGTACATATATATATAATTATATATATATATTATATTATATATATATATATATTTATATATATATATATATATATATATATATATATATATATATTATATATTATATATATTATATATA
>Ga0126342_10012756_pt1 | contig 14952 bp, 18 predicted proteins | sample Cyp1metagenome_FD_92528 | JGI IMG/M metagenome (GOLD analysis project Ga0126342, IMG submission 92528) | Coral microbial communities from Lord Howe Island, Old Settlement Bay, Australia - Cyphastrea 1 metagenome | ecosystem: Host-associated > Invertebrates > Cnidaria > Coral ...
CTTTCCCTCACTAACTCTTTCTTTGACTAACTCTTTCCCTCACTAACTCTTTCTTTGACTAACTCTTTCCCTGACGAACTCTTTCTTTGCTAACTCTTTCTTTGACTAACTCTTTCCCTGACACTCTAAAAGTCCGTAACACGGAAGTTTCTCCCCCTAAACTTCCTTTGAACATTGTATCCATCACCAAGGTCTTCTTCAGGTCCGTGACAAAATGTCGGCTCGCATAGTCTGGGTAGATCACCTTGTAGGTCTGAAAGAGGCTCTCGTACGTTTCCGTGGAGATGTTACCTACAACCTTGGGTGCCATGATGTTGTAGTACGGGTTTTTGTCCGCGAGTTGCATGGGTTTCAAATCCACTTTCAATATCACGGGGCGATGGGGTGTTGTAGCTGGGAGATTCATTCTTTGTGGTAAAAAGGTGAGGTAATAGTCGATGAGGTGGGTGCCCTCGTTGGAGATCTAGATCGTGTCGGAGGTGAAATCGAGTCTCGTGCCATGGCTTGCCGCAAACAATAACGATCTAAGTGGGAGCGTAACGACATAGTTAAAAGAACCAAGCTGCAGGTAGCTTAAGCATAGTAAATAGATAAATGTCCGAGAGTAGATGACCACTGAGTGGACTCTAAGCGGAATCTGAGACGCTCTACTATCTCAGCGAACAAATGAAGTCAGTGAAGCACCAAAGGCAAATGTGCCCGTTGGTGTCATTCCTAGTCTCGATTTACAGATTTGTGAGATGTTATCCAATGGAGCTTGCTCTCTGTGTGATTTCAGGGCTCCTGGCTGGGGAGCCCTGTGCTTTTTTTCACAAATCTTGTATGACGAGTCAGTTCGGTGATAGCCGTTGCCATGCGGTGAACAGCAGCTGTTTCCATCCGAAAATCACCAATGCAGACAGTGGCAACGTCTGCGAAATCAAAAATGCGCTGCTCAAATCATTCTGGCATAGCATCCCAACATGGTGACAATGGCATTGTGCGTTAAGGCCAGAATAACGTGCAGGAAGGCCGAGTTCAAATGTTGTGTTCACAAACACTGAGTCAACTGTTCAGAGATAACTTTCGCAGAGAAGTTAGCCTTTCTAGGTGACACCTGGAGCTGCAGGCGAGTCATTTTTGCCGAACGATTTCTTGCAGTCACCCTGCCGAACGGAGTGACCAATATTTTCGTATGGAGTCTGCGGCCTGTAGAGATGGAGATATCTCAACTAATGTGGAATGCCATGCAGAACTGTCGCTATGGAATTGGAATCGACAAAATCCGAGGGTCGGACAGGGATCAGGCACCAGGGGAGTGTCTTCGTCTCGTACTGATGTCCGCAGCACACTGCCCAAATGGGGTAACGTTTCAGGTTCCTGCAACAATCCTTTACAGGTCAGCAGTCAAACACATGACCACCGCTCCCCATGACCAGTTTGTAGCGCCACAGGAACGAGCCATTGGGGCAGGCTTTGCTGCACAGGGGCGCACTGGGCAATCCCTGCAGAGAGCAGCACTGGATAGCGCCAGTGCAGCTCGCTGCAGGTGCCTCTTGGCTTTCGCCAGGTCGATCCACACGCTCTATTGGCATGCAACATGTTTCATTGATTAATGCATTGAAATAAATCCATCTTGTTGAGTAGATGGGCGACAATGTGGGACCAGTACATACTGTAGTCCAATAGGCCGTTACGAGCTGTGGCCAGTCATGAGACGGATCAAAGTACGTTGCAGACTGAAGGGAGACGATCACAAAAAGTGCTGGAGAAAAAATAATCTGCAAAGGTTGGACTGAACATCTCTGCCCTTGCTTGTTTGGCCTTCCACAAGGCACCAGCCATAATCTTCGTCTGAAGTGGACTTTTTCTGGATGAGCGTTGTTCTGTACTTGAAGCTTGCAGGCCAAGCCAATGTTGATCAATGAACTCCCCCGTGCTACGCATGTAGGAGTTTCCCTTACTGCCATCTTCGTCCTTAACGACCAAGCTCACTTGCTTCACACCAGAAACTTAAGTTCTTGCCCTTGACAATCGAAGTTGAACTTGAGCTTTGTCAGCAGGTCTATCAACGTTGCAACCAACTGTCATTGGCAAAAGAGAAACATTAGAACCGCTGTCAAGAATCACAACGGTCTTTCCATCATTTGTTGCACCAATAGCAATCATACGCACTGAAGAAGATGAGGATGAAACTGCATTCATTGGAATATCATAGTTTCTGCGTCTTGGTTGCGCTCTACCTTGGACAGGTTGTTGTTGAACTTGTACTTGAGGTTGTTGGGAGGGCACACCTCTGTTGATCACTTGGTTGGTCATCCCATTCGGGCAATCACGGGACCAATGTCCAAATTCATGACATAGTCGACAATGTTGCGGGTCAAGATGTTGTTTGCCTTTCTGTCCACCTTTCTGGCTCTTTGACTTTCTTGCTCTTGCCCTTCAGCTTGTCTTTTCTTTTGCCTTTGTTTCCTCTACCTTTCCCACGTCCATGGCCACGTCCTTGAAGTCCTCCATTGGCACAGGACCACTGTTGTGTTGGAGTTGTCGGCAAGGTTCAGCACCTTCAAGACTCCCTCAGTTGTCCAAGATTTTTGATGCTTTCTCATAGCCCAAAATGGCTACACGCAATTGGCTGTATGTTGTTCCATCTCCATGGTCAATTGTAGATGCTCTCGAAGACGAATTTTTGCGCACTTGCAGACTTCAATTCCTCTGGATAAGTTTGCCCAGAAAGTTCTTCAAATTGCCTTGTAGTTGAGAATGTTCCATTGCCGTCTTGCTCGAAGGAAAACTGGGGTAACTGGCAAGTGCTTGTGCCACTGCAAGACTTCTCTGACGGCTTGCAGGTTCATATTCAGTTACAAGAGCTCTCCAAAGACGGAATCCATCTTGCTGCTTTGCTACGCTTCGAACCAGGCCAGCACAGCGTCCTCGAAGATAAGAGGTCAAAACAGAATGGAGCTTCATCCAAAGGTCTTGCTCGTGGGGCTTGATGTCCTCGTTCGGTTTCAGCTTCTCTGCAGCTTCCAAACCTTGTTGATATCGAGAATCTCCAAATGAAAGCCAGCTGCAAAAACCAAAAACTGAGAGCTAGTGAGCGTGACCCAGATGAGCTAAGTGCCACCACAAACATGTGGAGCGCCACTTAGCCACGACGAGCCCTCCTTGGGATGTGGAGGCTGCTGTGTCCAGTGCACAACTAGGTACGTGAACTTCCTGTTCGTCCAACTGGTGTCATATCAAGGCCGAGAGCTAAATTTCCATAAATGGGCCCGCCCAGCTTATGAGCAAGGTGCCCTCCCTACATTGGTGAAGTTGCCTACGGTGATCCTGCATGGCTTCGGAGCAAGTACTCAGCAGAGGATGCCAGCCAGACTATGCGCATCAGCTCCTTCAACTTCTTCAGAGGCATTGAAACGGTTCTTGTTGCCAAGGACTTGAACCTTGATCTTCTCCATGTCCATGAAGCCTCGAACTTCACGTCCACGTGATGACATTCTCTCTTTTCGCATGCCTCACGGCATTGAACCCTGAGTTCATCACCGGCTTCCATCCATTGGGCACCTTCGCATCCAAGTGCCATAGATCCACGTTCTGCTGTCTCCCAACTCGAATTGTTGCCTTCGAAGCCCATGTAGTTGATCTTTTCCTGCAAGGCATCTCCATCGAGGCTGATGAGTGCCAGCTTTCCATCGTGCTCCTTCTCATCGTTCACCTCATAGTTTCTTCCACCAGCTGCCACCAACGCCATAGCGACCAGGGTGAACAGCCGCATCGAAAAACTTGTTACACTTTCTCGATTTGTGCTACATGGCAGCATCATCGCCCTAGACAGGGCTCCGCGACCATCTGAAAAGCCGCTGCTTCTGTTTTGCAACGCTTTGAGCCACTGTGCATTGGTGGCAAATCACACTGATAAGTACAGATACTCACAGGTGTCTGAATGTCTGCTCATGTTTGACACATCACCTACCACTTCACATCTGGTTCCTCCGCCTGTTGTCAAGGCTATGGTGTTTCGAAACTCTGCGGAAGTTTGTGAGATGGATCTGTTGCACGACATGCATGTTGAGAAGCATGTCGGTGACGAAACAAGACCTTTTCTTCAAGTACTACTGTGTGGTTGAGCTGTGAACGGTCGGCTCATCTGCGTGACAGTTGCGCACATCCGCGACAGGGTCTGGACATGCACGTGTTTTGGAACTGAAGTGTCAAAGTGACTTTTGCGAACTTCACAACTGAAGCAGTGCAAAACTGTTTGTTTTCCTTGAGACACGAGCGCCTGAAGATATGAACGGACACGACCCTGATCATCTATGCGACATGGAGTGTAAGACATGAAATCTAGTGGCTATACAGGTGCAGAAACATGTTGCACCTCGCCTTGCTACTGGTTTCAACCTCGTAACACAGGGTTGAGAAAAACTTTTAAGTAAAATCTCTGATTCGAATTCTAAGTGGCTGGTGTGAATGCGGCCGATTGGCCGTATCTATTCTGCAGGGCGGACTCTTTGAGCGAGACAGTGTGGGTCAATCGCATTGGCGCATTTGGTGTAGCTAGTGCACCGTGCGCATTGGCTGCATGTGTTGGGACGTTCGTCGGGCATGTCACGCAGGCGGCGGTTTTCTGGCTCTTGGTGTATGTGGATGATTTGCATGAGGCGTTTACAGGAATGTCAAAGTTTGAGATTTGGCTCTTAGCTTTCGAACTGGCTTCTCTTCGGAGTTTGTGAGTTTCTATTTGAGGTATGACCCAAACGAAGTTGGTATCCCCACCAAATGGGGAACATGGTTAGTGGATTGGATCAGGAGCTTGGATGCGTTGTGGCCGTGCGAGACTGGCTGGGGTTTGTGTCGCAGCTTTTGTTGTGGCTCAAGCCGCATTTAGCGCCATTGTTTGCCTGGAGTGCAGTTACATCTTCTGGCTTGGTTGGTAGGCTCCTGTATACAGTGATCTTGATGTTGAGACACATTCTTATGGACGAGCGGGTCTTTCCAAGACGCCAGCCCACTTCACTAAGGAACAGTTCAGAACAGACGCGAAATGCACTGATGACATGGTTATCTTGGGCGGCTGGGAGGTTTCTTCGCGCAAATGGTTTTTGCTGGCCCTCAGGAGAGATCTCAGGAGAGATCAGGTTCCTTATTTCTTCACGCCAAATGGGGGCGGTGCGCAATGGGCTTCGACATCGGCAGAGCTGCTTGCTTCACTTGCAGCTCTTAAGGCTTTTGGATGGCTGGATGAAGGAAGGGCACGCCATACAGTGCCGATTTACCTTGTTGCTGGTAGGGACAATATGGCCAATGTTCTGTTTTCTAGCAAGCGGTCAACGACCAAGTGGCCGTTAATAGTGCTGATCAACATGGAACTTTCTTCATGTCTTGAAAGGGCCAAGTTGTCTCTTGATTTGAGGTAGAGACCGGGGGAGGAAAACAGGGAAGCAGATGATTTGACCAATTGAGGTGATACAAAATTTCCCATGGAAGATCAAGTGGCGATCGCTTTTGAAGACTTGGGCCTTAGGGTGGTAAGGTCGCTATGGGAGACCAAGGCGCAGTTTGACATGTTGAGGGAAGAGGCTAGACAGCGCCCAGAAGAGCAGCCACGGAAAGGGAAGCGAAGGCATGAGAAATCAGCATGGTGACCATGTTTGCAACTGTCTTTGGCGAAAGGGAGAACAACAGAGGTTTGCTGCACACGGTCCCACCTTCTTTGGTACAACTTGTGATATGCGTTGCTGGAGGGGTCCGGCGATGAGACACTTTGAGACATGAATGAGATGCGCCGGATTTTGCCACGGGTTCAAATAAAAAAGGTGATGCGACGTTTGAACGAGGGATTTCGCAGCTGAATGATGTTTTCAGTTTTGCTGTCATGTTTGGTGGTGGTTTGATGTGGTGCAATTTCCTTCTCCCCACGTTTTCTCTGGTTGCAACATTGTTGTTCGCATCTCCTTTACATACGAGTGTCCTGCATCCCTACCTCCTCGACACACAACACAGTAGGACAATGTCAGAAATGAAGCAATTCTGCGAGACGTCCTTCAAAAATAGAAAGTTGAGTGCAGAGCTGACGGCTTCCTACGAGTGCGTTTTGCGATTTTACGATGCCATCTCTTTAAAGTACGCGAAAAAATTACGAAGTGCTGCGCCTGTCATGCAGAATCACCTTAGCAAACTTGAACGTATGAAGTTCGAAAGGGCACCCCATCTCAGGAAATCAGCGCCCTGACCTCGTAACATGTCCTATGGAGATGTCTCTTGTACTGCGCCTGCCATACGATATGCATCCTGACACATCCTCTTCAAACGTCCCATGTTTGCCCTCGTTTTTGAAACGGCTGCAAAACCCATTTGGTTCGCTTTTGACAAGGTTCAAAATCCATTGCCCCTGCCAGGCAAAGCCGCATCCAGACCTCAAAAAGTGCTTGGAAATTGTCAGTTTTTATTACTTTTGATTTTGACACGTGCTTGGCTCTACAGCTGCGTGCGCTTTGTCAACCTCTCAAGTACCAAAAGTGCCCCACACGTGTGGCGTTTTGAACATTTGGAGTTCGAAACGCGCTCCGCGCCACAGCCGCGTGCACTTCGGAACGTCTCCGTTTCTAGAAGTGTTCCGACGCTGTGTGTTTGCACCGTTTTGACCTCAAATCTGCTTCGCGCCACAGCCGCGTGCAATTTTTGAATATCTCAACTTCCAAAAGTGCTCCGGAACGGAGGTGTTTCATAAATCTTGGTTTGGAAATTTGTTTCGCGCCACAATGGCGTGCAATTTTTGATCTCTCATCCGACCAGATTGCTACGCACCCGCCGCTTTAGCGAACCTAATTTTTCGACCGTCCGGAGCCACAAAACATTGGAAAAACACAGGCTTCGTGACTTTTCTACCATTTCGCGCGTTTTACTGTTCTTTCTTCTGACTGTTTCCCTTCTCTGAGTTTTTCGTTTTTGTTCCTTTCTCTTCTCTGACTCTTCCCACCTCTGCTGCTTCATCTGTCCATATTGTTGGAAGTTTGACTTCTAAACTTTGTTTGGTAATGTCCATTTGGGAAGCAAAAAAAAACCTTATTAACCGAGCAAACCAACGCCCGCCAGAAATAATAATGCCCCCCGGGAACGAAATATGCCAACGTCAGAGCTCATTTTTGGGGGTTTTTGATGTTTGGGGAAAATTTCTGGAGATGTGGTCGGTGCAAACGGAAATTTGAGATGAGGAACGGACAAATAAAGAAGTGATGTGGTGGGCTACTTGATTTGAAAACATTTTCGTTTGTTTGCCAACCCAACTCCTGTTTTGAGCAATTAGATTGTGTCTGCCTTTTTTTTGTGCAACCCCTGGTCCAGTCATTCCAGTTCCTTCCGCGATCCACGCTCAAACTCAAGAAGGAAATATGAATGAAAAAAGGGAGGAACAACCATCACCAGTAACAATTAATCCGTCGGTGGTCCCCTTAAAACATATTGTGATTTCCACTCCCATTACAGTTTTCTCAGCCACTGTCTCAATTCCCTTCTCCAAACCTGAAACCCTGTTGAACTGGAAACTGGAACAATGAACATTGTGTATATTGTCTGAAAACGATGGAATTGCGAAAAATCAAGATGGTTTCAGTGGTCGATATATATATATATATATATCAAATGTTGCTCAGATCAATCGCACAAAGGCGGTAATTTTGAAGACGTCGTCTCAATAATGCTGAATTATTGCAAAAAAACAACAAAACAAACTTTATCAGAGACGTTTATAACGTCCCGCCTTGTTGACAATTCCGATAGTCTTGGCCAAAATTTTTGTACATGTCCCTTTGAGAAAATTTTGCAGAAATCCTCCAAGGGCCCCCCTTTATGAAATCACCACATTTTCTGCCTTTGTTCGTGTTGTTCCTTTAAGGTTTGGAATTGATTTCAATGTATTTTGTGTTGATTGGAAAAAACATGTTTCGTTCAAATATGATTTTAATTTTTAAATGTTTTTTTTGTCAAAACTTGGAATTTTTCTTGCAGTCTTTTGGGTGTGTTGTGGCATGTTTTTTCTTTGGGTGTGCGTAGTAAAAACATCAAAGAAAATCAATCGAAATTTGACTCCATCAGACGCATACGGACTACCACATCGTTCGCAAACATTCATTTTCGAGACGCCCATTTCAAAAGGAGTGAACAGGGAATCAAGTACAGACAATCACACCGGGACCAAGAAGACCGATTTATCATGAGGACGAATCTGATTGCAGATCGTCCAAATTGATTTTCAAAAAAAAACTATCAACAAAAACGAAAACCACATGAGTGGATTGTTTGTCAACCATTTGGATTTGCAAGCAAACGCAAAACAATAGACGTTTACCCAGTTTGAATATAATTCGTAATTGTTTTGGTTCCAGGTCTTTAATTAAGGAGTTCCGGAAATACATAATAGAATTCTATGACAGTCTGACATGTTCAATGAAACAACATTCCATGTTGCACATGAATCATGTTTGAAACATGAAACGAAAACGATTTATGTAAAACAGTTTGTGGTGAAATCAGATTGCTTCTTGCACATGTGGTGCAAAACCCACAGTGGGCAATGAAAGCGAAAGTGTGCAAACCTGAGCTGATATCCTGCCAGATGATTTTGGACAGATTTTCTTTCCACCACAGATTCAAATTTTGTTTTGAAGGTTTGGAGTTAGCCGATCCTATGGTGACTTGCAAAACATCGACATCATTGAGAATCGGTCAGTTCAGTGCAAGTCAGTGGCCAAGTGGAAGGGGAACAACAACATTTTGATCATTTTGGTACGCTTACATGACTTATATGCATTTGGGTTCACTATGGTTCACTCATATGTTTATATTGATTAACACATATGCCAATTGTGTTGTGTTGTTGGTGTTGTTGGTGTTGTTGGTGTTGTTGGTGTTGTTGGTGTTGTTGGTGCTGCTGTTGTTGTTGTTGTTGCTGTTGTTGCTGTTGTTGCTGTTGTTGCTGTTGTTGCTGATGTTGCTGTTGCTGTTGCTGTTGCTGTTGCTGTTGCTGTTGCTGTTGCTGTTGTTGTTGTTGTTGTTGTTGTTGCTGCTTTTGTTTTTGTGGTTGTGTGTCGTCGTAACATCAAGGTCCAGCAGTTGACATGTGTACAGTGTACATCACAAAAAAATGTTTGCTGGTTGAACTGTTTTTGCGTCAAAACATGTGGATTTTCATTGAGGTCGGGTTTGCCTTCAAGATATCAACGGGGGAAATTCTTGGGCAAGGTGAGGTTTTGCTACTGATGGAGTGTCAACACAACACGCGCAAACTTTGTGAAGTCATGGGAAGCGCTTGCAGGGTGGTTTCGCAAAATGTTACGAAGTTCAAGACTTGGAGACCAAGGAGACTTTCGCAGTCAACGCCCAAGACAATTAAGCGAATTCACCAAGTTCACAAAATCCACTTGCGCAGAGATGCAGTGACAGTAATGTATTCATATGCACTTATTATGTATTCAATTGCAAAGTATTTGCAGTTAGCAATCATAGCTGCGCCTACGCTACGGTCGACATGCAAGGCCAAAATTGTCTCCAAGTCCTCTGTTACCAAACCGCGAGCATATGCCAAACTCAGGCCTGTGAGAAGACAGATGACATAAAACTTAAAACAAAACATGGAAGAGATATATATATATATAAAAGGTAGCACATTTTGTGTTGCTGCTTTGGAAGGTCCGAAATTGCCATTCACAAAGAACTTCATCATGAAAAAGCCGCGGACTCGTGAACTTTCTCAGAAGTCCAGCTGACCTTCATAAGCTAATTTTGTTTTGGATCATCACATCCTCGTTGAGGTAGTCAAATTCTACGAACATTTCGAGGAGCAAATGCGTTTCTGCTTCTCAATGTCTGTGTGTGCTCCAACACGTCCTATCATCAAATCGATAATTGATTAGGACGCAGAGCACGTCTACATCATGCTCGAGGTGTGTGGAGTTCTAAGTTCTTTGAGCAGCCTGATACAATTGGTGTGTCAGGATGTGTGACGTGTCTGCTTTCAATCAGACGCCCAGGCCCGAATCGAACGTTGAATGAATTCATGCGTCGTCGACCCCCAAAAAGACTTATGGAGCCAGAGGCCAGGCTGTCACGGGTTGTACCAATGCTACGGTGCTGTGGTGTTTACCTTGTGCTCTTGTGAATCAACATCCTTGCACATTTCATCCACTTCCTGAATCATGGCAGGCCATGTTCTACGTGTACGATCTAATTCTGGCACTGCAGTACTTACATCGGCGGAGAGTCATCCATAGAGACTTGAAGTTGTGCCCCAAGTTTTTTGTTTCTGAATCAACTGTTTTTGGCAACCAACATGCAAACCGTGTCAAAGATGTCGCAACCTGATACTTGCAATGAGTGTTTGCGCAGTTCAAACTCTGGTGCTGGTTAAGGCTGGGCAACTTGTTCCTTGACAAGAACATGAGACTCAAGGCCCACGGATGCACCGCTTGTGGCAAAACGCAAAGCAGTCAAGTGGAGGATCGATTTCCTCACATGTGATTTCAGGGATGAAGGCAATTTGAGACACTCCCGCAAAAGCTAGTATGAGCCAAAAAACGCCATGCCTTGCAAGAGTGGGTTTGTTGCCACATGATTTCCTTGCACTTCAATGGTGCGTGTTCAGGCAAGACATGGATGGAATTATGGAGAATCATGGAGAATCAAAGTACACCCTGCAATATCCTACAATGCTGCAAGTCGCATATGCCGCATAGCCATAAAGGCACACAGAAAAAACAAGCAAAGCGCACATTGGTTGTGTCGGACACTGCATCCAACTTGATAGGAATGTAGGATATGGGATGGGATGCATTCTGATGGTGCTTTGATTCAGAGAGTGCAAACTTCTGGTATGCTATGACCATGTTGATCAAGGTAGCTGCGGATAGCTGCGAATAGCTCCCGTATTTATACGGGAATTTAGAAGTCGTTCTAGTCATTCTGATTCCAGGTGGGTGACTTTGGCCTGGCTGCGCAGCTGGAGTTTGTCGGTGACAAGAGACGAACCATTTGTGGCCGCCACCTCAAGGTCAATTTCAGCTTAATTTGACAAAGCATGGGGTGGCGGCATCAAATCACTTTCAGAACATTTAGAATCATTTTTCCCAACATCTTTGTGTGGGGTTCTTGTTTTTGGTTGGGCACTCCCGCGCTTGCTCCGCCTCCGCCTCCGCCGCCCGCCGCCTCCATCTTACTTACTTTCACACAACTTACTCAGACACAACTTGTCCACACACAACTTCCTCACACACACAACTTGTCCACACACAACTTGTCCACACACAACTTACTCACACACACAACTTGTCCACACACAATCACACACACAACTTACTTTGCGTGGCAGGCGTGGCACTTATGGCACTGGGCTGGCTCTGGTGGCGCGCTTGGGTCTGGCGGGCGCTGCCGTGGTTTGCGTGGCAGGCGTGGCACTTGGTGACATGGCGTGGCACTTGGCGACATGGACCGTCACTTCGCGTGGCAGGTGCGGCACTTATGGCACTGGGCTGGCTCTGGTGGCGCGTTTGGGTCTGGCGGGCGCTGCCGTGGTTTGCGTGGCAGGCGTGGCACTTGGCGACATTGGCCTTCCCTTTGCATGCCAAACCTGCCACTTGGCGACATGGACCTTCACTTTGCGTGGCTGGCGTGGCACTTATGGCACTGGGCTGGCCCTGGTGGCGCGCTTGGGTCTGGCGGGCGCCGCGGTGGTTCGCGTGGCAGGTGTGGCACTTGGCGACATTGACCTTCACTTTGCGTGGCAAGCATGGCACTTGGTGACATCGACTTGCACTTTGCGTGGCAGGCGTGGCACTTATGGCACTGGGCTGGCCCTGGTGGCGCGCTTGGGTCTGGCGGGCGCCGCGGTGGTTTGCGTGGCAGGCGTGGCACTTGGTGACATCGACCTCCACTTTGCGTGCCAGGGGCGGCACTTGGTGACATCGACTTGCACTTTGCGTGGCAGGCGTGGGACTTATGGCACTGGGCTGGCTCGGTGGCGCGCTTGGGTCTGGCATGGCACTTGGTGACATCGACTTTCACTTTGCGTGGCAGGCGTGGCACTTGGCGACATTGACTTTCACTTTGCGTTTCAGGCGTCGCACTTGGCGACATGGACCTTCACTTTGCGTGGCAGGCGCGTGGCAGGCGTGGCACTTATGGCACTGGGCTGGCTCTGGTGGCGCGCTTGGGTCTGGCGGGCGCCGCGGCTGTTTGCGTGGCAGGTGTGGCACTTGGTGACAGCGACCTTCACGCATCGCAAGTATGAAATTGTGTAGAGAATAAACGCGCAATAATTGTGTATGAAATGGTAGTATGTCATTCTTGCTTTTGAGTGCATACTGACACACAACTTGTTCACACACACACAACTTACTCACACACAACTTGTCCACACACAACTTACTCACACACAACTTGTCCACACATAACGTGTCCATACACACAACTTACTCACACAACTTACTCACACACAACTTGCCCACACACCAACTTACTCTCACACAACTTGCTCTCACACAACTTACTCACACACAACTTGCCCACACACCAAGTTACTCTCACACAACTTACACACACACAATTTGTCTACACGCAACTTACTCACACACACAACTTGTCCACACACACAACTGTGTCCACACACACGACGACGGCAGGCAGGCACGGACATGTTTAGGTCTCTGACACTAGCTGCGAACATGATCAGATGGATGGCAGGGTTGTCGCTTTGCTTTGTGTAGTTGCCTTGGCGTTTGGAGTGCGAGATGCGCTACGTACCTTTCAATGTCTTTTGGGCTGTAAGTTAGCTGTGGGACCTTTGCTGTTGTTGGCTCCGTGGTAGGTAACGTCAAGAAGGTTGAGAACATTCGGTCACTTATACTATCACTTTGTTATCTGTGATGTCGGAGTTTTGACACACCGTGTGCTGCGTTGGGACGCGGTGTGATGAGGCCGGTGCATCGCAAGTTGCACCGGAAACTCTTGCTTCGCCAGCTTGCCAACGAGTCATGAGTCACTGCATCGTTTAGTTGTCCATGCGCGTTGTTGCTGTCTGACTTTCCTGACCTGCCAGGTATCTCTGCGAAGCTCATTCGCCAACCTTCAGCATTCGCCAAGCGCCTGCAGCAGACCGTCCGCTCTCATGACGGTCTGCGCGCACTGCCTGGCGACATTGCGCATGCTGCCAAGACTGGCCACTGCCATTCAATGATACTCATGGTGTTGGCATGCCGGTTTTGGCTACATACATACATACATACGTACATACATACATACATACATACATACATGCGTACGTAAGTACGTACGGACGTACATACATACCATCTTTCTTCGTCACGCACCATCTTTCGCATACAACTTTGTCCCACAGTCACACACAACTGTTTTTACTTCTCGATCCTTCACCACCTCCTTTGTCTTTCCTTCCTTTCCCGTCCCGCTACAACTTTTGTTGCTCATTATTGGAAGAAGTTGACATGTGGGGTTATCCGGTCCTTTAATTGAAATTACACAGTTGGGGCTTGCGCCACAAGGGGCGTACTTCCAGCTGCCGTTGTTCCCAGCCCCACAGATGTCGGTAATGCGGCGAAACAGGTTCATATTGTGACCAACATCATTGCTTTTTCTCTCATGTTTCAGAGGCTCATTAGTTGTACAAGGCATCTTTTTAGGGGGTCAAGGAGACCAGCACTTGCTAACTTATCTCGGCCATTTGCGAGAGTGTTTGCTTGAACATTCGCTATTGCGCAGGTTGTGCACATACAAGGCGTTTTTTTCTCAATGTTCTGATGTCATCTGATGTTAGAGAATTCCCACCTGAACCGGACAAGCTTGGACCAGTCCTTCATCAACTCTCGAGCACAACGCAACGAGGCCATTGGAGTTAGGCTCTAGAACAGACCTCAGCAAAAACAGTTTCGCGGCAAAAACTCTTCAATCAATCCCTAATGGAAGCAAGGCCGGGTAGCAAGTAAACTCTACAGGAATGGAGGTTTGCCCGTTTTGCTGCCCTTGTGGAGTCTGTATTATCGAAGGAAGTTTAGAAGGCAAACTCCTGACAATATGGACAGATGAAAAGCAGAGATGGGAAGAGTCGGAGAAGAGAAGAGAAGAAGAAAGATCAAAAAAGAGAAAGTCTCAGAAGAAAGAAGCTCCAGGTGCGCGAAAAGGTAGGAAAGCCGCGAAACACTGTGTTTTTCTAATGATTTGTGGCTCCGGAGGGTCGAAAAGTAGGCTCGCTGAAGCGGCTGGTGCGGAGCCAGCTGGCCAGACATCCTAACAGCTCTGATGAACATGTCTCTTGTGCTGCGCCTGCCGCGGGAGATGCACCTTTGCATATCATCTTCAAATGTCCCACGCTTGCCATCGTTTTTGGAAATGCCACAAAACCCTCACGTTTTGCTCACTTTTGCCACGGTGCACAATCCCTTGCGCCTGCCACGCGAAACGACATCTGAACGTCCAAAAGTGCTCCGGACCCGTCAGTTTTTGACACTTTTGACTTCGAAATGTGCTTCGCCCCACAACCGCGTGCACCTTTTCGACATCTCAACTTCCAAAAGTGGTCTGACGTTGGTGTGTTTTGTACATTTTGACTTTGAAATGTGCTTCGCCCCACACCGCCGTGCACTTTTCGACATCTCAACTTCCAAAAGTGGGACCTGGTGTGTTTTGTACATTTTGACTTCGAAATGTGCTTCGCGCCAAAACGCCGTGCACTTCTTCGACATCTCAACTTCCAAAAGTGGCCCAAACCTGGTGTGTTTTGTACATTTTGACTTTGACATGTGCTTCGCGCCACAACGGCGTGCACTTTTTCGACATCTCAACTTCAAAAAGTGGTCCGACGTTGGTGTGTTTTGTACATTTTGACTTGGAAACGTGCTTCGCGCCACAACGGCGTGCAATTTTTCATCTCTCATCTGGCCAGCTGGCTCCGCACCCGCCGCTTTA
>Ga0126342_10012757_pt1 | contig 14952 bp, 14 predicted proteins | sample Cyp1metagenome_FD_92528 | JGI IMG/M metagenome (GOLD analysis project Ga0126342, IMG submission 92528) | Coral microbial communities from Lord Howe Island, Old Settlement Bay, Australia - Cyphastrea 1 metagenome | ecosystem: Host-associated > Invertebrates > Cnidaria > Coral ...
TATATATATATATAATTATATATATATACACATAGATATAGACGCTGTATTCCGTATCATCCCAAAGAATTGTGAACATGTGACAATTTCATCTGTGGAAGGCTTGGAGCCAGTCCCAATTTGGGGCCGCGTGGGTTTCCCCAAGATTGGGGATCAGGTGGTAGTTTTTCTCCACAGAATCTATAGATCAACGGGCTTCAACCAGTTTGAGAAGTGCATCACTGCGCCAGCCATCCCGTGGCCAATTGATGAGCATTCCCAATGAAGCCATATTCATATTTTGTTAGTGGCCAATAACCCACATTAATCATGATCAATCGATATCAATCTGATATTCCTCAGCATTTTCTGTGATGTCCCAGGCCACACCTTTATGGGCGAAATGATGTGCCGAAGGGGGTGGCCCCCAACTTCCAGTGGTTTGGGTCCCAGTGGGTGGTGTTTCTTGTGCAATAAAAGAACACTTGATGTGGATATGGGTCAAAAGCTATGATCAAGACCTATGATCAAAAGCATTTGCATAGCCTGAACATCCATTTTGCGTCCTTTCAGAATATGTCATATATATATATATATATGTATGTATATATATATATATGTCAGATTCTATACCAGCACCATCCCAAGCAATTGCTGTTTGCCGTTGCCGCAGGGTTGCTGGGCTTTGGATCGCCAGGTTCGGTGATGAGGCATCGGCGCTGGGAGACGTCGCCAAGGCCACGGCCAGCAGGCAGGGCAGCTTCCTAAAAAACGTGTTGATTGGTTATGAAACAGGGACTTAAACCAGGGATTTAAAACAGGATCTTATTTGGATCTTATACTACCAAATTGATTGGGGATTATGAACTAAGGCATATAAAATGGAATATGATCATCCCACAGTGGCTATGGTGGTCACCATGCCAGCGTCAAAAATAAAAGTGCCAGGGTGATGATCCACATGAAACGCCGAAGAAGCCACCGGATTGGACTTGAATAGCGTGGAGCAGAATTCAAGAACTGCCACTACGAGCCATTGCTTGCCACTGAAGGGAATCTGCGATGTTTGTCGTTTTTTTCATTTTGAACTATCTGAGTGTCAATTTTTACTGCATCCATTGCTTCATTTCAGAAAGTGCAGGTTGAAACCCGAGAAAGTGGCCCGTGTCTTCATGGAGAGCAACCACTTAAAGGTCTGGCTGGGACATCATCTATCTACTCGTCAATCTATCGATCTATTCATGTATGTTTCCATCCATGCATCTATCCATCAATACATATATATATATATATACACAGTATATTAATATTATATAATATTATAATATTCATATTATATATATACGTGGATATATGCGGATGTTATGCATATGTATATATATATATACATCATATAGATGGAAATGAGGGAGGTGCACTTGCGCCCATGTTTGCTTTCAAGCGCCAGGACTTCACAGGTCCGGAGGGACAGAAGCGACACTTCGGCTGTAGCCTCTCAAAGGTGAACTGCCCCGTGCCCGATTGGGTACCTCGAACTCGGCCTGGCCATGTTGGATGATTTTCCACTAAAGCTCCAGCTGGGATTCTAGCTGGAGTTGGCTGGATTTTGCTTGCCGCGATTGGAGGGTAAATGCAGTAAACCAACCAAATCTATCCAAATCTGATGGTTTAGAACCTTATCTTTCACATTTTGCTTGCATATGTTTGGGATAGTTTTGGGGTGTAACAACACATTTTGAGACACACCCGTATGGTTAATGTGAGGTAAACGCAGTAATAAACCCAAGAATGATAGAATGGTTGGATCTGGTTCGTCGATAGGGATTCCAACAATGGATCTTAATGGGCAATTCCAAGGAAAATGCGGTCAACCTAATAAAATGCCCAAACATGTCGTTCATTTGGTTTACCACATTCTAGTATATTCTAGTTATCTTTTGGTGCAAGATTGAACCTGCATAAGGGATGAGAACAGGGACACACCTCACCGATGATGTACTACTGAGTTACACTTTCCATGAGTCATGAAGGCCTCAGGAAAGCAGCCTGGGTGAAAGGAGGTTACCAGAACTTATTTTGAGACTCAAGCCCAGTTGAGCCTCAACCCCTGTGCAAGAATGGCGGATATGCCTTTTTGAGAGAGTTTTACCGTGGGGAAAACACACATGTCATCACTTTTCCTTTTCAGAACCTGTGTGCTTGATTGACTTTGGTTGCCTGCTTTAAATCAAACCTAGCAAATTTTGACATTTCGTGCCTTTCCACATAGTCGATCACCCGTCCTGAACTTGTGATGCCTATAGCTGGGGCCAAGGTGTACCGCGGATGGGCTGTGCCTCCTTGTTGCAAGGACCGGTTTTGAGTCCAGGGACAAGGGTGATGCAGATTGCCAGCGCAACGGTGTGACACATCTTTGAAGCCAAGTTAATGCTTTACTGCCGATTTATATATTGCAGGAAATCCAAGCAAATGGTGTACAGAAAAGCAGAGGGACTATTGCATATTTCAGCAATTTTTCGGTGGTTTCAGAGTCCCCATGGACCCAGCTGTGGTTTTCAAATGTCTTCAACAAAATTGGTCAGGTTGCCGTAGTCTCGTGTTTTAAGTTTCATCCCGCGGAAAAAAAGCCTGCCAGTTGGAACAGTCCCAACCACTCACTGAGGCCCCCGTGATTGCTCAGAAGATTCAAAAGTCTGGAATTCGCAGAAGTGTCTAATCATTCCAAGCCCTCATTTGGGTAAGGCACCAGATTCCACCACCAAATTGGTTGGTGATATCCCTATGCTCAATGGTAAAGTATTCAGTGTATCCCAATTTTCAGTTGGTTCATGAAATTTACTCAGATCTACCCAGTTTCCGTTCTGTGACCGGTCAGCCATAGCCAGTCCAGGAGACCATGCGGCACCTGCTGTTCTACATCGATGCTGTTTTCAAGGAGCTGGGAGTACGTGGGGCACCCGGCTGGGACCAGCTAGGACCCTGTTGCTTCCTAGATGCTTCCTAGATGCCTGAAGGAAAAGAAAAGACACATTGAGAATTTGGTACAGCAAATGTGGTAAACTTCAAGTTTTTGAGGCTCCCTTTTTTGAGGATGGTTTACTACTTAATTTGCTCCAAAATAGTAAAAAATGCTATTTTTTGTGGATGGTGTATTGGTTTACCATTGGGACCGTTGGGATGGTCCTCTGGCCACAAGAGCAAGTGCAGGTTACATTGTGACTGATGGAGTGCTTCTGGGTTCCTACAAGTTCGGCGGCATGTTGGACTGGGATGCAGATGTGGTCTGGAGACTCAACGCGAGGACCCTGGGGATGATCGAAATGTGTAGCCATGGCTTTTTACCCAGGACCTGCACATTCACAACGATGACTTCCACTTGTTGGAGGACTGAGGCAGAGTTCTCGTGCTTTCAAAAGCTACCAATATTCGAGTGGCTACACTTCTTATACTTCCTAGCACCTTGGATACCTGCTAAATACATCTAAATAGGCAAGTCCGCCGTGGAAATCCATGCAATATCATGCAATCATTCAATGTCATGCGGTAAACCCAACGGTCAACCAGCGCCAGGATGTGGTGCAGCATCGGGTGAAGCAGGATGGTCACTTCTTGAGAAAACATGTCGCTTGGGCGAAATATGGCGAAATCGGGAAATCTCTGGAGATTTTTTGCCAATTCATGGAGGCTTGGGAGAAAAAATCGATGGTTTTTGACATGAAAACATGGAGAAAAATCCCGCAAAATTCCATTAATTTGTTGGGATCTAAGCACCTAAGAAGCCCAGGAATGGTGGCTGAGAGGGTATGATTGGGGACCGTCCGCCTATGTATACATGCATACAAGTATTGCAAAGACATTATATATTATATATATATATATTATATATACATACATACATACATACATACATACATATTATGGTTGTCGATTTGAGACTCTGCACCTATTTCATGCTCAAGATCCAGAGACTTGCACTGATCAGTCGCAAATCATTTTTGGGAGATCCTTCCAGGTTCCCCTTTTTAATGTGCCATCCTTACATCAGCGGTGAGGCCAATAATCGGCAGGGGACCCAGTGGACCCAGGGGCCAAAAGTGGTGGTTGGCACTGAACCAACAGATCGCAGTGATTTTTTCATATCTTTGATGTGGAAAGACGTGGAAAGACTATATATACCCCATAGGATCCATGTATGGTATAATTATATGATATGCTAACATTTGGGGTATATTGATGGTAGATGTTACCATATATACATAGCAGCACCATGGATCCTATGGGTACATTATAAATGCAAAGATGTTTTCATGTGCGATGGTCTCGATTTGTTGTTCACGATTTTTTGATGGTGGAAGTCTGAAAATAGTGCTGTTGCACCATTTCACTGCAGCGGCCCAGTTTCTCAAGATGGACACCTCTCCCCATGAGTCTCCACCAACATTGCTGGAGAAAGACACTTTTGGCCTTCAGATTGCGGGGCCTCCTCTTTCCCATATGTTTTTGTTGCACATGTTGCAAAAAAAACATCACACTTGGGACTCTGCCAACCTGGCCAAGAACTCGTGACGTGTGTTTTTTGTTCAAAAGTCGAATCCAGAGCCGTCACAGAGCCGTTGAGCCCGAGGGGTCACTGAGGTCTTGGCTGCTGCAGGCGAATGAGCAGAACTATCTCCTCATTGAGTTGAACCTCCGTGAGGAGCCCACCGCGGATAGAGAAATCGGACTGATGGATTGATGAGTGGAAAATACCCATGGGAAATACCCATCTTGTGGCTCCAATCTTGATGAATCCACAGATCTGTTCCTTAGATATCTTCCAGGAAATCTTGTTACCTTGCTATCGAAACTCAACGCAACCAGAACTTGAGACGCCGCACTTGGTGGTGTGAGGAGCACTGGGATCCTGAACGTGTTTGGCAAGTGCCAGTTCAAGGCTGGAAAGCGATGGATGAGGATCTGAAGTTTGCCCAATGGTTTTCCAATATTGGCTTTGTCTGAAATCGGGTAAACTGGTAAACTTACAAAATGGACATTTTAATGGGATCATTCCGGGATCATTGTAATAAACATGATAAACTGATAAACCGTAAAATTCTTGGGTTCCCTATTTTCAGACAAAACCATGTAGGGAGACACGTACAGACCAACAATGATGGATTCGATCAGAACAGAGATTTCATCATAAGCTAGGCTAAAAAATGAAGCAAATCTGTAGCTGGGTTTTAAAGGCCAACACAAAGAGTGAGATCACCAAATGTGACACGTGACACGTCCTTTGTTAAGAATTGGGACGACCCTAAGTCATCCACCGAGGTTTCATGCAATGCCCATGCCAGAGTTATAGGTGCCTTCCAAAACATTGGCAAGTCACACCATTCGCTAGTTTTTCAGGTAATTTGTGGGATAAGGGTGGAGAATAAACCTGCAACCAAAGTTCTTCTGTGTATGTATATATATATCATATATACATATACAATATATATATATATGGATATATATATATAATATGGATATATATATATATATACAGTATATACATATGTAATTATGTATTGTCAAATACCTGATCTATCTTTAAGGGTTTCCTCGCTATCAGGTCATCTCTTCCCTGCAATGGAAGATGCACATATGAACCTCTCAGCATGGTGCCGGGAAGCTTTTGGATATTGGATAGCTTGGAAAACTGGTGTAAGAAGTAAGAAGGTGGGTGAAAGAAGTGCAGGCTTTCGGTATCTTTCAGTTGTTGCAATGTTGGAGACATCATGCTTGCATTATCTAATGGTGAAGGTTGACACTCTAGCCGCTAGCCGCATGGTAGCGTGCATGGTCATTGTGGGGCGGTGCCCTGATCCAAAAATCTGGCACAAGCTGCACAGCAGCCAGGTATGGTATGTCATTCTTCAAGCATCGCTTGCGCCACGTGCCCGAATGGGAGGAGGCCATTTGCGTTGCTGGAGATAGTGATTTTTACCCAATCCTTGGGGTCGCAATGGACCAGGGAAATCCTGGGCAGGAAGAGAGACCCATGTTCTGCTCAACGTCGGGCAGCTCAGATTCATGTTGCAGTTTTTGGGATGATTCCAAACGTCTCGACAGAAAATGTCAATGCTTGCGACGGAAGACTGCGCATGGAAACGGCATATCAACCGCAGGTGGACCATGGTGGACCCAGAAGCCGGTCGGATTGAACCCACCAAAAGCCCACTGAGGCCGTACCACTACAACTGCGTGGATGAGCCCAATGTGGCCAGCGGCAAAGACTGTCGGGTAGCTGGAGTCTGTTGAAACCGTGAAACCCAAGGTAGAACTAATGAGTCGGGGCACCCCTGTTTGACCTTCAAACCCAAATTTGACAAATGAGATAGTATAGTTAAGAGAGATTATTCACATATGTCTGACATTGTCTGACCATGTGAAGATTATGACTTCTATGTTGGTCAGGAGCCACATTGATCATCGGATCATCACATATCATCACATATCATCACAATCCAAACAGTCAATAGCTGGTTGGTGGTTTGGAACATTGTTTATTTTTCCATATATTGGGAATAATATGGAATAATAACCCAACTGACGAACTCATATTTTTCAGAGGGGTAGGTATACCACCAATTAGATCGTCAATAGGACGACTCCTCGGAGCTCAGCCCGTGCGGAAAGATGGCAGCCGAAATCCGGTCCGAAATCCCCGATGGGTTCAAGATGGAGCCCGTTGGAGACCCAAAATCAGATCTGGAAGATGTCTGGCAAATGTCTGGAAGATGATGTTCCATGATGTTCCTATGGAATGTGGCCGATTCGTGCCGATTCCATCTTAGATTTAGCGCCAGGTCAACGATGCTTCAGCAAGATCAGGCACGCTTCAACAGAACGGCCGAATGGTGAATTGAAGAAACATGGATACGCCTATCTGTGGATGGGTCAAGAGTCAAAAGCATTCTTAAAACCTATGTTTTTCATGGTTTTTCATGGTGTTTCATTAAGTTTGTCCATCTAAAATAGGTGATGAACATTCCAAACTACCAGGTGTTTTGACGCGAACAGCAGCAGGGATTCGATCCATAGCCACAGATCAACAATAATTCGTCCATGGGATGTGAAACAGATGATATCAATGAGACCAGCCTTGGATCCTTTTGGCAATGTGATGTGCTATATCGTGCTATGTATACATGTATACTATATGGTCTTAGTTGGGTACAATCCATCAGTCACTGGTGATGTCATGGAATCATAAAGCAACGCCAGGAAGGTAGCCATATCAGATCATAGGGTCATAGTGCTCCACTATCAAAACATGAACTCCCCAGGAATCGGTGAACTGGGCCAGCGGTTGATGATGGTCCGATATGGAATTTTGCATCCCGAGATGGGGATGGAAAAGCCATGATACCTGAGTTATATATATTATAATATGTGTGTATATATATATATATTGAGTCTATCCTAATACCTGTAACAGTCAAAAAAAGGATTTCCACATAGGGACCCCCCAAAAGGGGCACAAAGCAAATTGTTATTTTGGGGAACTGGTGATCGGGGATTTGAGTGACATGGTGTGTGTGTATTCTTCATCTGCCCTACCTTCTTGCTCTCTCTCTGCAGCTTTTCATTCAATTTACAAATGGCAGTTTGCTGTTGAACATTTTTGAGCGTGGTAGTCTCCAATGACAAATTTTCCATCAGATGTGTTGCCCGTACTAGCGACATTTTTTCAATTGGCAAGTTGGTTCCTTCCTTGCTTGGGCCTGTTGTGCCCTGAGATTGTTTGCAATTTACAAATGATGGCTGCTCATTGCTTCATAGCTTGTGTGGCCATTATTTGTATTGTAGCTGTCACCTGTCACCTGTGGCCATTATTTGTGTGCTCCAGTTCGTGCTTCTTGGTGCACTCCCTCGTGCCATTTTGCGTGCTTTTTGGTGTACTCCCTCGTGCCATTTTGCGTGCTCCAGCTTGTGCTTGAACACTTGAGGTGCCCAATTGGAGTTCCCAGAATGGTGCCCGGACAAACAGCCCGCTGCACATGCAAGTATTGTGGTTGAATTGTCTTGCTTTGGCAGGTCGCGAGCAATTAGGCAGAGCTACACCAGAAACAGCAAAAATGGCGCTCTGCAGGGAGGATTGTGGTTAAATTATGTTAAATTTGGCTGTTTCCCTCGTGCTCCTTTTTGTGCTCTGTTTTGTGCCCACTGTTACAGCCAATAGGCTAGAGGCAATATATATATATATTTATTTATTTATTTATATCATAATTAGACTCTAATAATTAGATTCTAACAATTATATAATAATTAGATCCTAATAATTATATAATAATTAGGTTCTAATAATTAGAGATACATAATCTAAATATACCAGATGTAGGAGGATGAACATCCAGCTATTTTGGCGTTCAGCGGGGGATCAGGATATATCAAGGTTGCAGAGTTGACAGGCCGCGCCCGAAGTTGCGGTCCCGAGAGGGAGGCAGGAAAACGATTCCAAAAAGTTGGCAGCCGAGGAACCAAGAAAACGACCGAAAATACATGAAAATACATAATTTATAGACGGCGATCAAAATTATAATATCATGGAAAAATAAAATAAAGACTTGACATGTGGTTCCTTTATGTTCCTTTTTCGTTTAGATGTCTGTTTTCCCAGAATGTTCAAGCCACGTCTCCAGAAAAAACCGTTGGTGTCGCGCCAGGTCTCCCTTTTGGTGCCAACGCGACCTGAGAAGGATCCCATCGCACGTGTGCAGGTGAGCTGATCAAGTACAACATGATCAGCATGGAAGCATGTTATGGGGGATTTAAACTCTGAAAGATATTCAGAAACCATGATAACCATGTTTTTTTGGGGGGGACTTTGATTGATGAATATTGATGATGAGGATTTGGGAGAGATCATTTCAGCAGTTCCAGGTGCGGATCGACCAAGACCACCGTGCTGTGTTGGTCGCTTAGGTTGATCGATCAGGGTTGGATCATAGCAGCTATTGTACTGTAGCAATCAACTTGGATTTACCACAGGAAACTTCCCAATGAATGGCTAGCCTATCATGTCCATGAATTTTGGGGGGATGACGATCCATAAATCCCAGGTTAATGAGACTCATCCCCAGCGCTGAAGGTTTTCCTTGGAAGTTTGGCAAACTGTGGGAGACCTGGAGGAGCTGATTTTGGAACGGCTGTGGATGGGTCCATTTAAATGAGGTACCTGATTTTTGGACAAACCCAAAGGGGAATGGAAAATACTCACCCAGCTGAAAAAAACTGATTGGTTGGTGTGTCAGATTGGCTATGAATAAAGACGGATTTGCCAGCAGACATGTTTGAAAAGATATCATTATCAACACTTGGAGATCTCACCAAGAGAAATATGGATAGATAGAGCTGCAACTGCAACCTATGGGGGTCTGATCATCCCGGAAGATCACGTATATTTTTAGGTGGTTAAAATGGATAATCATCATTTTCCCAATGAAGAAACATCAACAAACTGCTATAAGCATCCTCATTTTCAGACAAAGCCATGGCTACTCCACATTGTTGATGATATGTTTCGTTTTTCCCATTAATTTACATTTACAATTTATAGTTATATATATATACATCATGAAAATACATCATGAACATATTCCCATGGTTATATATATATATCCCCATTAAGATCCCCCTATAACCGGTGGACACTTGGAAAGCACCGAGAATCTGGGGCGCCACTGGGGCTCTACACTCGAAGGACGCAGTGGAGCAATGGTGTTTGGACGAAGGCCTTGACGGATTAAGAGGCGGCCACTTGAGGAGCAGCGGGGCGCCGCGTCCGGGGCCGCAGCCCCAGAAATGATTGGAAAAAAGGGGAGGTCATAACCTGTTTATTGATGTTTATTAATGTTTATTGATGTTTACTGATGTTTACTGAGGTTTTTTGATGTTTGTTTATTGATGTCTATTGATGTCTATTGATGTCTATTGATGTTTGTTGATGTTTGTTGATGTTTATTCTGTAATATGTTCTGATTTACGAATTGTGTTAATTTGTCCGGGCGCGCAAGATATTGATGTGCATGATTTTGCCTTTGAGTATTGAGAACTATGAATTTCATTCAGGGGTGCAGTAAAGATGTTCTTTCTTCAAGGCGTTCATCGATCCAGTCGTCTGGCAAGGGCCTCGATCCAGGACCGCCTTCCCTCCGCGAAGCTACACCGATCGCGAGCAGAGCATGTCTGTGGCTTGGCTGGTGACAGGGACTCACTTCCCAGATGGGGGACGGCAGTGGAAAAAAGTCGAGTTTGTAGACCAAAGAACTTGGCTTTCATGAAGTCCCAAAGGTTTTCTATATTTTTCCATGGTTTTCTAGATTGGGAATTGGTGTTTGTTTTTTCATGTTTCTCCGCCAGGACGCTCAGCTTGTTCCCAGCGCAACCCTTTTCGTGGCAATCTCCGAGAAGAGCTAGGCCGCCTCACTGTTTCACAGGGCAGGAAAAGTGCAGGAAAGGCACCGGTGCTGATGTAGTAACATTGATCAATATGGAGATTTCCACAAATGGGGATACCCCAATAGCTGGCTGGTTTAAATAATGGAAAACCCTATTAAAATGGATGATATAGGGGTACCCCCATTTTCGGAAACCTCCAGATTTGTTCTGGTGATCTAATTTACTGGCTACATACCCACTTTCATCATCTTTCATCCAGATTGAACATATTAAAAGACTAAAAGACACTAACACCTCAAATATATCAACCCACCATCAAACACTCTTGCGTTTTTTCGGCGGGGATGGAGCAGTCGGTTGAAACATTGTTCGGTGCGACCGGTGAAAATCCTGTTCTGCCAGCAGTCTCACCCCAGATAGCCACTCGATGGATGTTGGAAGGCTGTTGCCATCGAATGGATGACTTGGTGCGAGGAACAGCCACAAGACGTATGGTGATGTGACCAGTGATGTGAGAATTTGGAGGAAGGCGACTTTGTGAATATGTGAGAGCGTCACACTTCTGCTTTTCATCATTCAGCATCCAACACACGCAGCTAGGGTCATTTTTAAGGTCCAAGCAGTTGCAGTCCCAAAGCGACGTCACTGGAAGGATGGGAATTGGATTTGGGTACAGTGACGTCCCAATGGCCGAACTGTTCAGATTGCTGAACGATGATTTATCCAGAATTTATCCAGAATATGCACTGGCATGAGTTCCATTCAGACATATCTCAGAAATTGAGCCTGCTCAGCAAGTCACAGTGCCACAAGATGACACTAAGTATCATCTGCAAAAAGCATCAGCTGAAGAGATATCAGATGCCATTCATGTCCACCAAAACCCAACAAGTCCAGACGCGCCTGGTCGGCCATATTGCGTCGGTGTCAACGAGTCAACGAGATGGGTCAGGCTGGTCATGTAGTTTCAATGTGTATTGCAATACTTGTGGACATATTGTGGACCTGGTTGGTGGTTTGGAACATTTGGATGATTTTTCCATATATTAGGAATAATCATCCCAACTGACTTGTCTCATATTTTTTAGAGGGGTAGGTCAACCACCAACCAGGGACATATTGTGTACATTTCTGTATTCTATTGTCATGTCCTGGGGATCTCAAGACGGATCCATGATGTTTCCTTCACGCAGCTTTTCAGCCTTGGTAGGTTTTTGGTCATGCAGATGATGCGCATCAGGAGGCCAAACTGTGATGGGATAGGAGTTGGTTCACCTTGGTTTACCTGAGGTGGCGCTCCCACTGTTTTTTCTTCAAACATTACTTTATTTAGTTTATTTCATAAGATAGGACACGATCTTTCGGCTGGGGGTTGTGATATGTCGTGATGTGTTGTGATGTTTCACCCCGCCAAATATCTCAGTGCTGCTGATTTTGATATTTGGCTGACAAGCAAGTCTTCTCGGCCGATTAGCTGATGGGTAGGCTGAACTCTGCTCTCTGAACCGATAAAGAAATCATAAACAAATGCAGGACACCATTTGGGGTTGACTCAAAATTCTTGACCCCCCAAAATTGGATGTTTTGCATCGGAAAGACACACATCTCCGTGTGTCATTGGTACGCCATGTTCGTTCAATGGGTAGAAAAGGCGTGGTGACTAGGTTCCCGGGCTTGGATGCTGAGAGAATCTGCTGGAAACCATTTGATTGCAAAATCGCAAAAAAAAATATGGTCATGATTTTCCCTCAATGAAATCAATGAACAGGTGGATGGTTTGGCGGAAGATGTTGGGGGCACCATTCCCGGCCTTGACATTACCGGAGCTGGCGCTTTGGTACGGAATTTGCTGGGCCTGATGGGATCTTGATGGGGATACAATGGGGATACAGCTTGCTTGAATCCCATGATACACTTAGCAGTCTTGTGTCTATCTTGATACATGTGCATATGGGGACAGAGTGGAATCACATTTGCTGGTTCTGTAGATTTGTGTATGTCCGTTCACTGCAAGCCATGTATTTGATAAAGCGAAACAGCGAAACACACTTTATTTTGTGAATTGTGCTGCATGTGTGCCACAAGATGTTGTATGATGTTTGCAAATTGCAAAATATACAGATATTACTAAAAATGTGCCCTTTGGACCCCTCTGGTAATCAAACATGACAATTGAAAATCTCCCATTTATAGATCCTTTTCCCACTAAGCCCTCCATTTAGTGCAGGGATTTCCTGCTGAGGATGCTCTTGCACCTACCCGCCCATGAGCAAAGAGAAGTTGCACAAAGGGGATGAGGACAGTGCTGGTTGGACGAGCAAAGGATGTTTTTTGAATACACACATACATACACACATATAAATAATATGTTTAATGTATGTTTTATGGTATTATATCGCTTTGTGTAACATAATACACACACACATACTATCCGGATGTGTGTAATCATACACATGTAAACTTAAACACTATATATTACATGTACAGTAGTAGAGAAATAAACTCGACCCGCAATGTTCACCAAGCGGTGACAGAGGTAAAAGCTAAGGTGACACAGGTAAACAGTTGAGGTGTCACAAATAAACAGTTCAGTTAAGGTGAAACAAATAAAAAATAAGGTGAGACACGAATAAGGAACATAAGGTTACACAAATAAAAAGTTAAGGTTACAAAAGTACAAAGTTAAGGTGACACAGATAGAAGGTTAAGGTGACACAAATTCAAAGTTAAGGTGAGACGAAATAAAAGTTTTGCTGACACAAACCCAAGAGTTAAGGTAACACAAACCCAAAGTTAAGGTAGCACAGGGGTCTAAAGAAACGTGTTAGAGCAACATGCTAAACTGCAGTGCATCCGTGGCCCACTCGTGGATAAAGTCCTATTGCGAAACTGTCTTGGATTGCGCAACTAATATTGCGAAACTATTCGTTCGTATTGCGCAACTATTTGGTGGTATTGCGCAACTATTCTTGCGCAACTAGTATTTCGGAACTAATTGGTCGTATTTCGCAACTCTTCTTGCGCAACTCGTATTTGGAAACTACTGTCTCTAACTTTCCGCAGCTATTCCTACGCCAATTACTAGTCTGGTAATTGGATCAAGCTGCGCACTTACGCGATGCCACACTCGAGATGGGGTCTTTGCTTGCGCGTGACCATGGCCGAAATCTTGGGAGAGGTAAAAAGACAGAATCCTCCATGCGCACACTGGGCTGGTGATCTGGTGGACTTCGAACTTTGGGAGTTTCAAAAAACAAGTTTCAGAAAAAAGGTCGAGTTTTGAAATACAACTGGTCAGTTGCAAAATACAAGCGTGAAGCTTCAAAATACCAGTTGCAAAATAACTGCTTAGTTTCAAAATACAACTGTTCAGTTTCACAATACAACTGTTTAGTTTCAAAATACCTGTTGCAAAATACAACTGTTAGTTTCAAAATATAACCGTTTAGCTGTAGCTTCAAACTAATACGTTGCCCGAACGATCATGGCTATCAGCTTCATCACTTCTTTGCCTGCATTTCATTTGGGATACTGGAATTGGTGTGGTTGGTGAAAATCCCTTATTTATCTGTACAGTATATACATATATAGCATTGTAATATATATATACATATTTGTAGTGTGTATATGTATATATATATATATATAGTGGGGCATGTATAGCGTGTGTATATATATATAGTGCGTATATATATATACACCATATATATAGTGTATATCTATATATATATATAGAGTGTGTATATATATAGTGTATGTATATATATAGTGTATAAATATATATATAGTGTATAAATATAGTGTATATATATAGTGTATATCTATATATGCATATAGTGTGTATTTATATATAGTGTATATATATAGTGTATATATATAGTGTATATACATATATATTGTGTTTATATATAGTGTGTGTATATATAGTGTATATATATAGTGTGTATATATATAGTGTGTGTATGTATATATATATAGTATATATATATGTAGTGTATTTTTATATATGTATATGCATACTATAATGTGTGTATATATATATGTACATACATGAAGGATAATAAAGTTATTGCCTTTTTGCCCTTGGAGTCATTCAATACAGTTTGATCAACATGAGCGATGGCCAGTTTGTGAACGTTCTTTGCACTGCGGATCTTGTGATTGCCCCCAATTCAACCACCGGGGCAGGAGTTCTGGTTGAATCTGGACCCGTACACTGCAAACAAGCTGCTGGCGAAGAAACCTGATGGTGAGCGAGAGTTTCTGAGCGTGGATGAGCTTTCATTTTTCAATTTGTTGCTGAGAAAAGGAGAGGGATAAGAACAACAACAAGAAGAAGGCACTGATTTTGAAAGATGTTGAAATATTTTGGAAGATAGTTGAAAGATGCTGAAAGTAAGTTTTGTTCCTGGTCAGCATGGTCAAATTCCCAACAGCAGGGCCTGTTGGGTTTCAATCTCTAGGGCTGGGGCTGGCTCGCGGGGACTTGCAGCCTTCAAAATCCGGAATGGAACCCTGGAACCCTGGAACCCTGGAACCCTGGAA
>Ga0126342_10012758_pt1 | contig 14952 bp, 12 predicted proteins | sample Cyp1metagenome_FD_92528 | JGI IMG/M metagenome (GOLD analysis project Ga0126342, IMG submission 92528) | Coral microbial communities from Lord Howe Island, Old Settlement Bay, Australia - Cyphastrea 1 metagenome | ecosystem: Host-associated > Invertebrates > Cnidaria > Coral ...
ATACATACATACATACATACATACATACATACATACATACATACATACATACATACATACATACATACATACATACATACATACATACATACATACATACATACATACATACATACATATATAATTACTTGTAATAGATTTATGGCCAATATATCGTAGTAGATTTATGGCTAATATATCACTGAACGGGAATATTATATATATACACATATCTATGTATATCCCAACCAGCGTTTGTTGTTTTGTGGGGTGGCCGAGCCATGATGATGATTAAAGTTCCACCCGCCCAGCAATAGTGGAAACATGAAAAAAACCACCAAAGTGTTTTCATTTAATGTGTCCAAGTGGTGGGCGGGTGGTTGTTTGATGATTGATGTGTTTTTCTTGCCCAAAACTATGTGGTGGAAACCGACATTTTTTTTTGAATTACGCAACATGCATCTGGCAAATGTATCGTGGAAGAGATCACTGGCAGATGGGTTTTCCCAGCTAACCAATTCAATGGCAATTTGAGAGGATGATCCGAAGCCAAATGATCAGTGATATCCCCATTGAATCCCAAGTTTTTGGATGAAATCCCATTGTATCCCTGCTGGCGCCTGTGTGATCGGGGAGGAACTTGGAACCGACGTCCTAGTGGTGTGTCCACTATGTGGCGCTTGCTGAACATCGTGGATACCGAAAGGCCTTGGACAGTGACCGGCTTGGCCTTCTATGCAGATGAGGTGCCGGAATTCGGATCCCTTGGGAGAGTGTAGGCACAGATCCAAAAGTGAAGATATGGCGCATTTTTTGGGCAGGAACTTCCATCTTAGTATGTTTTTGAGTAACATGAATCGATTTGCTTATGACGTTTGCACCAAGAAACACGATTGTCTCTTTGCTGAGTGACAGAAATATATAGAAATATCACTCCGGTGAACCAATCTGAAGCGAATCATCCCCAAAATCTTGAGATGTGGCCAAGCATCCAATGGCCAAGGTGTGCAACATTCCAATCTATGGGAGCCCCATCACCAATGGCAATGAGAAACTCTACCGCGCAGAGGACTGGTCGTGTTGGTTGTGCCCCAAACGGAGCATCCCTGGATTGGCTGGGAGAGGTTCACAGCATTTTGAAGCACAGAGTGAGATGTACAAAAAAAATCTAAATTGGATAATATGTACATTGATATACATACCATATATATATATATTGGGATAGAATATCTACATGTAATGGTTAAATTGACTGTCAATCATGGGGATAGGGATATCAAAACATCTTTATAGATATCGGTGTTTCTGAACGGGATCTCAAATTATCGTGACTGGTGGGGAAACCATTGCCCAACCAACAAACAGCGATGATCCAAGTAAAAAGATGATGTTTCTTGCATGATTTTACCAAGCGCAACCCACATGTGGATATAACATGATATAACCACAGGAAATGGAGAGGCAGGTTCAGAGTCGTGTGATAAACAGCAAGTCATGGGAATATGATCAGCAAGAGATTCCGGGCTGTAATCTATTGAGAGGTGGGAACCAACAAAATTGGATATGTTTTACCGACCAACCTGTCGGTTATGCTCTTCTATATTCTAACCTGTCGAAGCTAGCATTGGCCATACCGGATTTTATCGATGATGTTTTGTTCTGATTGCCCTCCGGCAATCAAACCTGGAAATGGGAAATCCCCTATAAATGGAGGGTTTAATGGGAAAATCATCTATAAATGGTGGATTTTCCATTGCCCTGTTTGATTAGCGGAGGGAAAACATGGAGATTTTTCCTTGGCATGTTTTGTTTGATTGAGACTATCTACAAGGGAAAATCGCAGTGAGGCGTTCTTGGTTGTGGGATTGCCTGTCCACGCTGTCCTGTGTCCAGAAACAGCCTTACATGCCAAAATTTTGGACACGTGACTATACCCAAAGTACGTACATATTTATTTGGACAACGAAAATCATTGACAATGCATGCCTTTTGCAAATCATTGCAGATGATCTGATACCAAACATCTCCAACCTTTGGACATGTCTTCCCCGCACATTTTTTAATTCCTCCAGCGGCTTGGTGATCGCCTTGCTGCCCAATTTTTTCCATCTGCAACGGGTGCCCGGAGTCCCTGCGCAGGATGCGTTTGACGATCACATTGAAACTCAGTGGATCACTTCATGCACTCCAGCCTTCACAGGCACTTCGACTGGGGGACTGGGGGACTGGGGTGCGTGGGTGTGGTTGAAGGCTTGAATTTCAGAGCTTCAAACCTAGCCTCCAACAAGCAGAAAACGTGGCTCAAAACAAACACACATCTTCCCTTTGAAGCTTCTCTCGTAAAACACCTAAGCTCTTCCAAGCCAAAAGCATGACAGAATCATATACAGTATTATATATAATATTTGTATTATTTGTATATATATATATGCATGTGTAGCTCCACCCTTTCCCACTTTTCTTTTTTGCCCAGGGCACCAGGGGTGCATGGCCAACAGCGCCTGGTTGGGTCTGCAGAAGAAGGACTCCTTTAAGGTCTCGTGCATGCGGCTCTATCAGACGCGGGAACGGCTGAAACAGGCCTCCACTGCGGTGCTTCAGGTGTGGGACGGCCTGGTGTGGACTGCCTCCAAGGATCATTGGGGGATGGGGGGATGCGGGGGGATGGGGATGGGGTCACTTGGCAGTCTAGATACTCCAAAAATCGCATGTAACATTGTAGCTGTCCTTTTTCCAATTTCAACTTTACTTCATCTCCCTTCACGTAATCTTTCTTTTCCAAGATTCTCCATCATATTCTCCAGCTGTTCCAGCGTTTTTCCCTTGTTTTCCGCCGTTTTCTCTCCATCCCCGGGCCCCCAGGACCACCCCATCTTCACCGAGCTGGGCGGTGGCGCCTGGCAGGTGCTGCCCGGGCTGCGCGCCTCGATGTGGCGCGTGCTGGCAGATCCGGCCCCCGGCGGCCACGGCGTGGGTATCTCGGAGATCACGTTCTACCGATGCTTGGGGCGAAAATGGGGAGGGCTTGGGGCTTGGAGGGGATCGGGGGGATCGGGGGGATGGGGGGATGGGGGGGATGGGAATGGTGAAATGATATGCTTGATACATGTTGATACGGAATCTGGGAGTTCGATGCTTTGATCTTTTGTGCAACAACTGGAGGGCGGGACAAAGGGGGTGGGATGGATGTGTGGGGGATGTTTGGAGATGGGGGCAAGTGGTATGAGGATGGGGACGGGGATTGCCGGGTTGGGGCGGTTACTAGTTGAGAATAACAGAAAGATGATACAAAGATGAGGTGGGAAGGGTGGTGGGGGATGGGTTACTGTAAGGGTTGAGGAGTAGATGTATGCTCTGGGGTCCTCAACGGCTTGACTCCAATCTTCCGGTTCTGATATGGCTGAAACATGTTGTTCGTTGCCCAGAACGCTTCTCTGCGGGAATTTCCTCACAATTTGGATCATTTCAAGGTGCCACATTTTCCTAAAGGAATTTCAATCCAATGACTTCCCCCAATTTCCAGATGCTTGGTTCCACCACCCCCGCCTTGTCGGCTCCGGCCAAGAAAGCCCAGGAAATCCCGATTGCACCGATCCCATCCATGCCTCGATTCCCAACATCATGCCTATCTGTTCGGGCTATGCAACCAGCCGCGAGATCGGGGACAAGACCGGCTACACGAATCACTATTCCAGGACCGAAGAAAACCGGCCGGACCGAGGGGCTCGTTGTCCCCCGATATCCTGTAGTTTTGGGCCCCATATGAATATGAATATGAATATGAATATGATGATGATGATGATGATGATGATCATGGTGATGATGATGATGATGATGATGATGATGATGATCTATTATTATCATCATTATTGTTAGTATCTACATTTCTTTGTTTTCATCTCTTGACGCTCCAGGATGGGTGAGCTCGCCACAGCGGACCCCATGCGCGCCTTCGACGGCGAGCTGCATACCTTCTGGGCGGACGTGGCCGGAGAACGCGCCTGGCTGGGCCTGGACTTCTCGTCTCAGGTTGCCGGGCTGGGGCGGCTGGGGGGTGTTTAAACATCGTGTTGTTTGGGACTTTAAAACCATTGTGGGAATGTGATTCCATGGAATTTCATGGGAATTTCTGAGTCATTCCATTGTAGCATTCCCATAATCAGGTTGAGCATTTGTGTGAATTTTATTGGGAATGTTATAATGGAATCACTAAGAACATAGGAATGAACAATGAATGACGTAACAATAACAAATGGGATAACTAATATTATGTTCACCATTCAATGGATTGGACAATCAGGGAAATTCCATGGGAAAATCGCAGGAAACCTTCTGGCAATGAACATCCCCCCTAATTTAGTTCGATGATTCACTGAATTTCGTTCGCGGATTTTCCAGCAAGCCACGTTATGCCACGTTTTTTCAAAGACCGGAGGGTAAACATGGTAAACTACTGGGATAATGGTGACTGATGATGGCTGCAAGTATGAACACCTGTGGTTTAATTGTAACATATTGTAACTATGAAAGGATAGGGCGGGTCAACGAACAAAAAGGATTTACCAGGTGAAACATGTAGGAAACAATTCATTTTGCCCCTGGGTTTCCTGCACATTTTGCCTTCAAAGAATTCCGGAAGTGGTGGCTGAACTGGTGGTTGATGGGTATATATAAGTATGAACTATTGTGATCTATGTATATATATATAAATATAATATTATTACTATATAATGTCTTAATCACCAAAGCGATATTTAGCCGCAGATATGGGTTAAGCCATAGACTGTGATGAACCATGGGGTGAAATACTACCTGGTTTAGTGGTCAAGGGTGACTTTCCACTAATCAATTTTTCACCACTTGGTGGTTCGTCCCACAAATCGCAAGTAGTTTAAATTCACCCCAGTCATTAGTGGGTTAACCCGGCTAGCCCTGCAAAAATCCCAGTAACAAAACCAGGGATAATCCCTATTTACAAACTAGGATGAACAAATTCTTCATGGTAAAATCCCAGAAAAAACTCCCATTATACCCAATTTTCCCAATGTTTTGCTGGCTAGAATCCCATTATAGCTATAATCCCATTTATAGATGATTTGTCCCCATGGTCTCTATTCCAATCTCTACTTTGGACGGTAAAATCCCAGTTGGAATCCAAATTACGATCCCATGAAACTAGCATTGTTCCCATGTTGGCTGGTGAAAAACGAGGGATATCCCGCCTCCCTAGCATTGTGCCGCGGCCACATCCGACCAGGTCTCTGATGTACAGTGCATTCGCGTCGCCTTCCCCGGCATCCGATCCCTGCAACCCAACAGTGGAGAACTGCAGGGCTGGAATGGGAACACGTGGAGGCCTGGGGCTGGGTCGCTTGGGACGGTTGGGACGCTTGGGGTTGACGAAGCCGGAAGGTGTGGAGGATCCGTTGTTTTTTTTTGGTGTTTTTTTTTTTTTGTCTCCCAGCTTTTTGTTTGTTTTATTGGGGCAAACTGGGAAAAGCTAGCACTCTTAACATCTCTTAACTATCCACCTATCCCACCTATCCCGGGTCCGTTTTCCAGCTCATAAATTGCGTTTTTTTTTTCCACCATCCTCTCCGGGCCAGGGCGATGAATACGCGGTCCCTGAACATTTTCAACATGGACTCGGTACTACTGTTGCCGCTGCCGGCCTTAGGAGGGCAGGGCTTTCAGAGGCGCCCTGCGCCGCCGAACTCAATTTGGAAGGTGCAGAATGTGCCGCCGATCCCAGGGTGGAAGGCGTGGCGTCGGGATTGGTTTTGGGGATAGAGAGACCTCCGAAGAAATGGATACACTCAACATTTTAACCCTCTCCACCGACTTTTGTGCCCAGAATTGCTTTATGTTGAGGTGGATTGTACAGGCATTTTGGCAACTCTGGGTTCCTTGCAATCTATTTTCCCGTCAACTGACCCGACCCACGATATCATCGTTTTTTCTCGTCATAGCATGTAAGGAAAAGCTGATCTTCGGATGGCAAAAGCACATACCGCCATGGATCAGTACGTATATGCCTTATATAAATACAACTGTTGGAGATTCACATCCAAAAAGTCCCGTTTTGATGTTACGGCTGCAGGCTTTCAACCCATCCCCACAAAAAGCCTCCCAGTAATCAGCTCCATGGCTTGTTGGAATCCCTCAGCCATAGTTCGATGATTTTTCCAGCTAGCAAGTTCTATAGTTTTTCCCATTGTTTCTCACGTTTTCCCGTGATTTTCCCATGATTTTCCCATTGAGTCTTTTATTTTTGATGGGCATTTCCCAGCCATGGAACTTTTCTCAGTGCCCAAGAAATCCTTGGGATATCGGCTCCTTGGGCCAGGTCCTGTAGGAACTATGTCTGAATCCTGCTATTACTGTGCTACTATTACTACTACGTATGAATATATATATATATGTGTATGTATGTATGTATGTATGTATGTATGTATGTATGTATATATATAATATATATATATATAGATAATATATATATATGTATATATATATATATCAATACTGTAAATATTACGTGTATGATGCATCTTAGTTCATTTTTACTTTTACAACAAAGTTCATTTTTACATTTACAACAAAATCGAACCGAATGATATACACTATCATGAATATACAATAACATATCAACGCAAGTACACATATAAAGCATGTAGAGAGAAAATAAACATACGAACTCATAGATAACAATTTAGATGAAGGTGAAGATATAGATATGAATATACATATAAATTATACACAATATATAATTATAATGAATCATACATACATATAGGATGTATGCCCATGTAACATGCCCAGCCCTTCAAAAAACATCGCGAGGTCTTCGAGTTGGCCTTCTACACGGACCTGGCCTGTCGTGGCGACGCCGTCCAGGGCGAGGCGATCAGCAGCGCGGAGGATGCAGCACTGGGGGATCAGTTCAGTGGCCACAAAAACCCGCTGAAAGCCTTCGATGGCGTCACTTGGTGAAGATGGGGAAGATGGATGGTGGATTTTTTTTGGGATGATTTTTTTGGGATGATGTGAAAGGTTTGGGGATGATTTTTGTTGGGATGATGTGAAAGGGAATTTCATAGGGGATTAGGGGATTGGTAAAGATTAATAGGGGATTATGCCCCTGATAGACATGTGGTTAGAGACTGTAATGAATTTTCCTTCATAACATCATTGTATTCCTTGTTTTGGCGTTTCTACTAGGCAAAGGATTTATAAGCAAAAGGATACCAGTAGTTTTCTGTCCGGATCAAAAACCACCAAACATACCTGGGGGGTTCCTGTGGGGGGACGGAGAATGGTGCCAAAACGAGTGGGAAACAAAACAATGTCAAACAAACTATTTTTGGTGATTTAAATCTGCAGCAATGAAGAATGGTTTTAAACTTGTCCTACCTGGTGATGAGATTAAGTCTATTCACTGGGAACCAGGATTATCGTTGTGTCTTCTTTGTGAACTTCCCATCCCAGGACACTCTGTCCTTCTGGGAAGCCCATTGCCGTGTGGGCCCCACTGGCCCCGTGTGCGGCAGCGGTGAAGCTTGGCTGGGCTTGGACCTGAATGGCGTTGGGCGCAAGATCCAATGCATTCGCATCATGCAGAGCGGTCTCCGGCTACAACAGGCTTTTTTAGAGGGGGTTGGAGCACGGTGGAGCTGAAACTTTGAGATGTTGGGATCTAAATTGAATGATATGAGGTGAAATTCTGTGATTTGAAATATATGAGATTCTGATATTTTTATGATTTGCAGGAACATATATTTTGATGGGATTGTGAGATGTTATATTTTGTTCAACACATCCACCAAGTGGGGGTTTGCCGATCTAAATGACTGGCAGATTGCCTTTGCCGGATATGTTGATGGGGTTTTGAAGTGATTTCAAAGCGGGAGACTGGGAGCGCTGGGAGCTGTCCATTTTGTCGAACGCTGGGAAGCCCTAAGACAGGATTAGACATTGGAGGCTCGACTTCGGAATAATCCAATCTGACTCTTAACATACCAAAGAAAAGAAAGATTGATATTTATGATCATATATATATATAAATAAATAATATCCAATTTTTCTGTTTAAATTGTCAGCATTTTGACATACAAGGGAAACATATCAAAGACATACTGAGACCATTTTGACGTGACTTATGACAAATCCCAATTGGTCTTAGTAATAATATCTCATAATATCTCATAATATCTCATAATATCCCATTCCCATTTAATATCCCATTTTCCTGTTCATCACTAAAAAAAGTTCATAAGTTCGATACCCTCTGGTAAATTAACACAGACCCTGAAAATGACCAATTTATAGTGGAAACTAGTCTTTCAAGCCCTATCTGCCAGGGTCTATGTTAATATACCAGAGGGTATATCCCATAAGACGTTTCGACAAGTCATGTCAGTCATGTCTCCGCTGGCATCCTTTTGGTGACCAAAAAACAGGTGACCTCGGTCGCTCTGGCGGCCTGGACGGGCGGCGCCTTCGAGATGCAGAACGAGTTCAACGGCCTAGGTGCCGGGAGCGACCATGGGACCATGGGAGGTCCTGAAAGATCCTGGAAATTCACATGGAAAATCACCATCTATAATATAAATATAGGTAAACCATCTATAATTCCTGGAAAATCACATTAATAGGAAAACCATCTATAATATAAATTGGTAACATAAACCATCTATTTCGATTAGGGCCATCTATTTTCCATGGCGAACTGTGAATGTCATAACCAGGTTGGGTACAACTGGATTTAGAGGATGTCGATCTTTTCAGAGCGATATATTGATGAGTTCACAAGCCGCTTGTGCTGAATCAACTCTAGCAACCCTCGGTGACCTCTGGTGCTTTCGCAGTTCGCGGCCCGCCATGGCCCCTAGAAATAGATGATAAACATGATGAGAAAATGTGATTTTTCGGTTCGCAAACAGTTAAATAACCAGAAAGTATACTTGTAATCCCATGAACATATCTGGCAGTTTAATGGTGGCCCTTGGATGGAACCTTGTCCCTACTTGGTGGCCACGAATCACAGGTTATATCCCTAATTATAAGTGGGATACGTAGGGTTAATCCTCTTATAATATCTCAAAACTAGGGCTCTGAGATACTTACTACTTATATTATCATCCACTTATAGCAGCAAAAACTGGGGTTCCCAAATACTACAATGTGAAGCCCCCAAACGGTAGCTAAGTTGGCGAACATAACTTCAATAACTATGGTTCATGATACCTATAACTATCGTTTTCATGGGGTTTATAAGCCAACAAACATAACTGGGGGGTTCCCAGATACCAAGTGGGATGAAGCACCAAGCATGGACCCCATCCTGCAGGCGGCGACACGTGGAACCGCCGCCCCATGCCGCCGGACACCATGTGGCGTGTGGCGTATGGACAGCGGTCCAGCACCGTGTGCTTGGGAATGGAGGAACGTGGATGGCATCGATCCTGGGGAGTCTCAGAGGTGGAATTCTATGCACCTTTGGCAGAAAAGGGTGGCCCTATTGGGGCCTTTCCAACGAAGTATGGAGCTTACCCTCTGGTAAACTAACATAGCTATTGAAAATGGCCATTTATAGTGAGTTTTCCCATTAAAGATGGTGATTTTCCATAGTTATGTTAGTTTAAAGAGATGTCGTTTTTTTTTGGGACGAAACTAGATGGAGTTTGGGATTTGACCCAGGTGGGCATGAGGATGCTGGATTTTTGGGTGCTTTTGTGGGTCCAGTTGTGTTTGACCCGCCACCATGGTGGCGGCTCAAACTGATGGGTCACACGCAGACTCGGCAAAGGTCGTACTTCAAGCATGGTGAATGATGTGTGGTGCCCTCTGTACTATGTGTTTAAGCCATTCTGATCTTGATTAACTCACGCTTATTGATTCTGTACTGGGACCGACACCTGGCAAGTCCATCAATCCCAGCCCGCCACCGCCCGCCACCGGATAAAATTCCAGACATATCTGGGTATATCCATGCACCTCGTGATATATGTATACGTATAACTGGGTAAAAACATGCTTACTATATCAAGTATATGTATAATATATATATACATTATTATATATTTATACCATTATTATATATATATATATTATTATGGATATATATATATATATAATATAGATATATATGTAAACATGATGATGAATCACTTCGTCACTGTCGCCCAGGGCGACGACGCCTGTTCGGTGAAGCTCCCGGGCCCCGCGGAGGGCGTGGACGTGGTGGCCAGCGGCACGCGCGAGGCCGGCATCGCGCCGCTGAGCGGCACGGGGCCGCACCTGGCCTTCGACGGGCTCGTGGGCACCACGTGGACGGCGCAGTGTGGCGCTGGATCAAGGGCCAATGAGGTCAGGGGATGGTGGGGGTGGTGGGGATGGTGGGGATGGTGGGGATGTTTTTTTTTTCTTCTGAGGTTATGAATATTTGGAAGATTGGCTGGGAGAAATATGATGTAGATTGATTTATGATGATTCGTGATGATTCTTGTCCAGGATCTTGGGAAACTTGTTTTGGTAGGAGGCAGACTGCAGAGAAGGCATGGAGTGGGTTGGACTGGACTTCAGCACCATGTTGCTTGGCCTTTTAGTGGGAATCTGAAGATCGTGAAGATGGAGATGGATACGGATGTGTCAAGAATGGTGATTTTGGATTTTAGGACCAGAATCAGAATGCACGGGTTAAAGGCCCTTGTACCAGCTATAATACCTGCATGATGAAAAACTTGGTTCAGCAGGGTGCCAGAGTTTTGAACCGGAGGCATATGACAAACTTTGAGGTTCTAGCCAGACTCACAAAGAACTTTGCCAAGACTGGGACCAGCCAATTTCGGCTGCTTACACATTGCTTAAACACGTAAACCAGAGCATCATGGCCAAGACTACTCGCAAGATCTCGCAAGTATACAGATACATAAGGACACACCCACACACATTGTGGTGGTAGGGATGACTCTGGTGTGACTTTTCGAAACATCGGTGCCATTGAAAAATACTGTCGGCATTATTTAGGCATAACTTTGCCGTTTCTTTGCCAGTACTTGATGGTTCCCCAAACATGTAGGGTGACTCATACTCATGCTTACCCACCTTGCAACTTATTGCAGAACTCACTTTTTTACTGACTATAGAATGACCTTCCAAGATTTGTCCATGTTTTAACCATTCTGACCATGAGTTTCACCTCTAGCCTCTGGTAGGTCAACAGTTTGCTGTGGAAAATAATCATTTCGAAAAACATGTAAATCATCATAAACCATCGATAGATAAAAATGGACCATCTATCCATAGCAAACTGTAATGGTGCTGCAAGGTTCAGGTCTGTTTAGCTGCATTCTGCGAAGCAGATAACTAACTCCTGGATTCTGCACTCAGCTGCGGCTTGTGCGATGCAAATAAACCATGATGTTTGATCATTCTCCCAAGATTCACCGAGAAAAACCATCCCATTTAGTTCAATGTTCTCATTTAAAATAATAATTTATATAAGGGATTCCCATTCAAATAACTGTATATATATAAAGATAGATAGATATAGATATAGGTATATGTATATATATATATTATATATATATATAGATAGATATAGATATAGATATAGAGAGACAGAGGGGGACTATTTCCCATGGTTCTTTACCCAGTTCACCCACAACCCACTTTCAGGTTCGATGGGCTGCCGGTGATGGTGCGCTGTATGAAGCTGATGCAGTCGCGCAATCCCAGCAGCGACTGCTGCGACCCTGCCGAGAGTGTGACCCTGGACCGTTGGATGCTTGGAATGGATACCAGATGTCTTGGCATATTTTGGGGATATACCCTCTGGCAAACATACAAAAAAACGATGGAAAATCACCATGCTATTCATGGGAAAAATCCACTATTTCTATGGCCATTTTCAAGTTCGCAAACTGTGAATGTTTACCAGAGGGTACTTAGAGGATTATCCCTGGAATCTAATGAGATGTAATGGTAATGCTTAATAGTTACATCATGGCTTATTAATGTGGATGGGGGATGGGGGATGGGAGATCGGGGATGGGGGAGCTCTTCAGAATGGTTAAATCATGGAAGATTGGTACGAAGATGTATGAACCATAGGGATTCAACTTGTGGAATAATCAGGGGAACAAAAACAACATTGGATGGTTTGGAAAGTCATTTTCGCCATTCAAATGGGGTGTCCATCAACATCCATTTTGGATTAAATGAATATAAATGAATAATCTTTGACATGTTGAATTCGGGCGACAACAGCGGTGGGTATGGCGTATCGAAGCCTACTTGTCCAGAAATTTGTGGTTCCGTTTGGTATTTCGACCCATCAGCAACCGTTTTTTCGAAACCACTTGCACACCCGGCAAGTCGCATTTCACCAACTGCCATCCCATCCCATCCCCCATCCCCCTCCAGTTTTTTCCCCTATTTTCCCATCTTTTCCCATGTCCCACATCCCCCATTGCCATTTCGCCCCAGGAACGGCACCCACTGGGCCCATGCCTCCTGGCGCCACGTCTCGGACACCGGGGAGGTCTTCAGCATCGAGGGCCTCTATGGCCGCGTGGCGCCCTGTCCCGAGCTCTCGGCCGAGCAGGCGCAGGCGGCGCTCAGCGGCTTGAGCAGCGGAGTGGTGTCGGCACCGGCCATCACCACGCGGAGCCGGAGGCAGAGCGACGTGCCTTGGGAGTTGTTTGGGAGATGAGTCAGTTCTTTGGATACTTAATACCTCTTAATACATCTTAATACCTCTTAATACATCTTAATACTTTGGAGATGGGGGAACATTTTCGGCGTTTTTTTTGGCTTTGTGGGGTTGGGATGATGATGTTTTGGAGGGGTATGAGCTAATTTTGGACGGGGAAGGGTTTCTGGAAGTATCATGAAGTATCAGCAGTATCATGTGGAGATACTGATATACTATGATGAATAATGATGAATAAGTGACGAATATGCTTCCATTCTAAAGATATCCTCTAATGCGGACGATGATTTTGTAGGTGGGGAAACGTCATTAGGTATCTTTTTTCTCGGTTGGCTGGATGGTTGGGATGATTAGTTTTGGAGGGTTAAGCTTATTTTGGATGTGGTTGCTTCGAATGGGAAAAAGTGTTTCGCCTGGAAACTTGTTAGGTTGATTTCCTGTTTTCAGGCTTAGATTTCCAGAGCTTAGCCGCCCCAGGAACAAGTTATTGGCTTCGAGATGCAATCCTTTCCAAAGAAATCCCTGGTGGCATGTGTTGAAACGCATCAAATGATGCATTTTGGGGTTCCAAAGTTTGGATCCTTGGGGGTGTCCTTGGGGCCCTGTGAATCCCGAGGTCTGCGAGATTCCCAATCCGGGCTCGGTGAAGTTGCTGGCGGATCCTTTCTGTGAGAAGCACCCGGAGTGTGCCAAGGCCTGCCGTCGTCGACGGGGCGCCGGGTCGGGCGCCGGGTTCGGTATGGTCGGTGACATGTAGCGGATGTAGCGACTGGCCAGGCTGGCTATGTGGGAAACTGCTGTCCGATTGCCACTTGGTCCAACATGGTCCAACAACCAATGGATGAATGATGATGACCCGGCCTGGTAAACATACAAAAAGCGAACTGGAAAATCACCATTTTTCATGGGAAAATCCACTATTTCTATGGTCATTTTCAATAGCTTTTTGTATGTTTACCAGAGGGTAACGGAACAAAAACCTCATGTTCTCAAAAACTCGCCTAATTTTTTCAACCACTCCGAGGTCTCACCACCTGCGACTTGGGGTATCCAATGGTATTGATGACCCGACGACCAAGGCCGGAAGCACTTCCAGATGTTGCTGCGCCTTCAATCTCAACACCGAGGTGCGGATCCCACTTTTTCCGAATCTTTCGATTTTTTTTGAGAAACACCATTTGATACATTTGTCTTTCTCGAATCATCTTCAAATCAAGATCAACACTTGGATTCTTGAACTTTTCCATTTAAATCCCATAAACATTCCCATTATCCAATAAGTTCCCATTATCCCATGGTCAACACTAATGGTCACTTAAATCCTATAAACATTTCCATAAGATTCCCATTATCCCATTAGTTGACTATGTTTACCGCCGCCAGTCAAAACGTGGCAAGAAATTTCACCTCCCACCAGTTGTTGTTCGCTGATTTTCCCTGGGAACCGTCACCCGTGATTTTCCAGGGATGACACCCGAGGGTATGAGCTACTGGAATATCCTATATAAATTATTTTTAGGATATCTAAATATCATAGGATAATGTTACTCAAACATATTGCCGTCATATTCCTCTCTGACTGTATCCCATAGTAATAGATATTTATAGTAAAATTGATAGGTGATCAGCCATGAAATCCCGAAAACATGTCCGATGTTTTCACATTTTGTCCCTGTTGATGGTAGGATCCCATGGATTTTTTTGCGTTTTCCTCAGGTCTTTGAGGACGAGATCCTGGACGCGAAGATTGCGGCGGAGCTGATGGGCGAAGCTCCGGTAGGTGGGGCGTTTGGGGCTGTTGGAATTTTCTGATTGGTAAGACATCAATTTAAACCATGAATTTTGTAAAGCATGAATATTGGGTTACTGTAAACCAAGAGTTTTTGCTTCGCATTTTGGGTGACTGTAAACCATGAACATATTGTAAACCATGAAGTAACTCCCCAATATAACAACCCAAACAATTGACCATTGTCACCACGCAGATTTTGCAAAAAGATGTGGTGAAACAGCGGAGTCCAGGTTTTGAGATGATCATCATCCAATCCGCGTGGGGGTCCCCAAGTCCTGTGGAGCTCCCAATGTTCGCTGGGTAAAGTAACACCAGCCAGAAAGTGGGATGTAACACCTATAAATGGAATATCAAGTTGGCATATATATATGATTTATATCTATGATATGTATATATATATATATGATTTATATCTATGATATGTATATATATATATATGATTTATATCTATGATATGTATATATATATG
>Ga0126342_10012759_pt1 | contig 14949 bp, 13 predicted proteins | sample Cyp1metagenome_FD_92528 | JGI IMG/M metagenome (GOLD analysis project Ga0126342, IMG submission 92528) | Coral microbial communities from Lord Howe Island, Old Settlement Bay, Australia - Cyphastrea 1 metagenome | ecosystem: Host-associated > Invertebrates > Cnidaria > Coral ...
AAAAAACAGGGGGTCAAAAAAACAAGGTGGGGGGTCAAAAAAACAAGGTGGGGGGTCAAAAAAACAAGGGCCCCGTGAGCAAAACGTGAAGGTTTTGTAGCAGTTTCAAAAATGATGGCAGTCGTGGGACATTTGAAGAGGATCTGGACAGATGCATGTCGCATGGCAGGCGCAGTACAAGAGACACATGAGTTAGATGTGTTAGGAGATCAAGGCGGGGATTTCCTGAGAGGGGTTGAATTTTGGAGCATGAGATCTTCAGTTTTGCAAAGATGATTTTGCGTGACAGGTGCAGCACTTCGTATGACCTGGCCTCACTTTCTCGTGACAGGCGCAATACTTTAGAGAGATGGAGTAGAAAATTGCAAAACGCATTGGCACGAGGCCGTCAGCTCTGCACTCAATTTTCCATTATTGAAGGAAGTCTTGCAGAATTGCTTAGTTTTTGATGTTGCCAACTTGACAAATTGAGGAAGGCTCGCAGAATTGCTTCGTTTTTGACGTTATCAAGTTCAAAAGGTGAGGAAGTCTGGAAGAATTGCTTCGCTTTTGACTTTGTCAAGTTCTAAAATTGAGGAAGTCTCGCAGAATGGCTTCGTTTTCAAACTTGCAAATAGACAGACAGCCAGACAGACAGACAGACAGATAGCTAGATAGATAGATAGATGGATAGATAGATAGATAGATAGGTAGATAGATACATAAATAGATAGATAGGTAGAGAGATAGATAGATAGATAGATCGATAGATAGATAGATAGCTAGATAGATAGATAGCTAGATAGCTAGATAGCTAGATAGCTAGATAGATAGCTAGATAGATAGCTAGATAGCTAGATAGCTAGATAGATAGACAGATGGATGGATGGATGGATAGATAGATGGACAGATAGATAGATAGATAGATAGATAGCTAGATAGCTAGATAGCTAGATAGATAGCTAGATAGCTAGATAGCTAGATAGCTAGATAGCTAGATAGCTAGATAGATAGATAGATAGACAGATGGATGGATAGATAGATGGATAGATAGATAGATACATAGATAGATAGACAGACAGACAGACAGATAGATAGATAGATAGAGAGGTAGATAGGTAGATAGGTAGACAGATGGAGCAACAGAAAGACAAATAGATAAACAGATATATAGATATACAGATAGATAGACAACTGCAACTGCACTACACCACACTACAACTTCAACCACAACTACAACTACACTACCACTACAACTACAACTTCAAGTACACTTCAACTACACTTCAACTACAACTTCAACTTCAACTACACACCTACAACAACAATTACCACGACACTACACTACAACTACAACTACAGCTACAATTACAGCTCCTGCAACTATTGCAACTACTACAATTACTATAATTAAGACAATTACAACTTCAACTACACTATAACTACAACTACAACCACAACCACAACTACAACTACAACACTACAACTTCAATAACATCAACTCCACTACAACTACAACTACAACTACAACTACAACGACTACAACTACAACTACAACTACTGCATTACACCACACTACATCCAGGAGTTGTGAGTCAGGTGACCATTGCAACCATTGCAACCACTCCAAAAAGCACAACTCCAACCACCTTTCGGCCCATCAGTGGACTTGCTTTGCCATCCACGCATCACAACAACGCACCTCTCCTATAGTGTCCTGTCCTTGAAACTTCCGAAACCGCCTTGTGCGGTACTACTGGTAAACGTATATGTGCTCTTCCCAAGCTGCTCCTCCTCCTTTGAAGAATTAGCACAAATCCGCCATAGATGCTGGTCTTGTGGCTTTTTAGCTTGGGACCCACAATAGCCCAACATTCGTGTGAAGCAGCAAAGAAGCTTGCAGAATCTTAAAATCTTATGGTCAAATAGTGGTGAGCCCGATTAGACGCAAGCTTTGAGGGAGCTCAAAAAAATATGGGGCAAATACCCAGAGCATCTATGAAACATACCAGCAAATACCAATCAAGTTGGTCACTTCAAGGCAGACTGCTTCCCTGTAGACGCCTCCATCACATCAGCTTCAGGACACTGCTTGGTCGCCAGGCCATGCCAACAGGGGAGCAATTTTAAACATTGGTTTGGCTTTGAACCTGTTGGGTACCCCAAATCCAAAGGTTTTAAGAACCCAAACCCAGAGGTCAAAATCATTTCAAATCTGATGTTCCACATTGACACGGCCTTTGGGGTATACCTCATTTCAAGAATAATCCACTACTCTTGTTGGCCTTCCCATAGCTAACCTCCAAACCGGATCAACTAGAGTACCATGATTGACAACACACCACTACCCCTGCGCCAGCACGACTTGCATACCATACTTGCAGCAAGCATTCTGATGGGATTATGCCAAGACTCCGACAATCTCGATTGCACAAATGGCAATGTGGCGCAACCAAACTATTGTTGGCAATGACAGCAGGATCCTTTGACATACAGTGATCCGTGAAGCCTTCCTTTCGTAGTCATCTCCTTCGGGGTCCATGGGGGATCAACCGATCAACCTCTTCAGCACTGATCAATGGTCCATCACATTTTCTGGTGTCAAAGGCGTCAAGGACCCTATGATGTCATCGCCTTTTACGAGGCCAGTGCAAGGGTTTGGTGGGGAAGGCGCGAGTCAGCGGTGATTTCCGATTTCGGTGAATGCTTACACCACTGGAGACCTCTCGTTTACACCACTGGTTGCTTCTTGAGCCCCGGAGAAAATGAAACCCCCAACCAGCACTAATTTTGAAAGTGGCCGATCCATGGCAGGGTATGCGGAGCATGTAAAACCGCATGGGCGTCAATGAAGCCACTGCTACCTGAGTCTAATAGTATACAAGGAGGCCATTTATCCTCCAAATGGTTTGGAAAATTCTGAACACCTGGTTGAAAAGAAATCTCAGGTCGTGTCGGTTAAGGGAATTTCCTCAGTGGATCAGCCAACAACCACTCCTCAAACAGTTTGCGCAAACAGAGATAGATCTAAAGGGCCACCGCTGATTCTGTGGATCCCAGTGGTGGAAGCAATTCATATGACACTCCTGAAAGAAATATTATGTTCACCATGACACTCCAGCTTTGCATACAGCCACCGTCTTCGAAACGGAATGTTTCCGGGCATGATTTTTCCTCTGCCTTCAACTTAGCCCCCCTCAGCCGGCGAAAACTCTGCTCAAGGTTGCGGAATTGACAAGGAGGAGAAGCTGTCACTGCAATCTCCCAACCGATCCTTGGAGGATGGCGGTGATCTTTTTCCTTTGCGCTCTCTGGATTGGTTCCCAGGTTCGATGGTCACGCTCTCAGCGCCCATCGGCTGAACCTTGGTCGACCCACCGAAATAGTTCCAGAAGCGTTGCAAGCCACGCCGCGGGGTCTCGGCCTCAGTCAGCTGGAGATTGGGATGACGAGGCGGGCGGCGGAAGTTTCCAGCAGCAAGAAATGTTGTACTATAGGAGTGAAGGACAAGTTTTGCCTATAGGAGTTGGCGTGAAGCCTCAGGTCTTCTGGACTCTGTTCTGTGAATTCGCCCTCATCTTGCCTCACCATTTCTCAACTGTGGCCACCACTTCTCAGCTCTTCGCGGCTCTTCTCAGGCCATCTTCTTCTCACAACTCTTCTCAACTGCTCTCAAGTTTTTCCATCTCTTCTCACCTCAACTCTTCTCGCCTGTTCCCACCTCACCTCTGCCCACCTCTTCTCACCTCTTGCCACCTCTTCTCAACTCCTCCGATTTCTTCTCGCCTCGTGTCAACTCTGCTCCTCCTCCCACCTCTTTTCAACCTTTTCTCAACTCTCCTCAATTCTTCTCAACTTTTCCAACTCTCTCGACGTCAACTTTCTTTTTTTAATTTGTCGTCACCTTATTTTCACTCCTTTTCAACTGTGATCAACACTTCTCATCTCGTCTCCATTCTTGTCACCTCTTCCCACCTCCGACTTGTTGAATTCTGCTCAACTCACCCCCGCCCCTTCTCAGGTCTTCTCCACTCTCCTCAAATGTTCAACCGTTCTCAAACCCTTTCTTTTGGGAACAAATTCACAAAAAGCTTCTCGTCCTTGTCACTTTGCCTCGGTTTTACACACGGCAAGCTTTTACACAGAGAAGCTTTAGCACAGAAAAACTTTTAATTACACACAGAAGCTTTTGCGCACAGAACTTTTTACACAGAGAAGCTTTTAGAAGGTTTTACACACACAGAAGCTTTTACAAAGAGATACAAAGAGAAGCTTTTGCACAGAGAAACTTTTACACAGAGAAGCTTTTACACAGAGAAGCTTTTACACAGAGAAGCTTTGCACGGAAAAGCCTTTACACAGACAAACTCTTACACAGAGAAACTTTTACACAGAGAAGCTTTTACACAAAGAACCATTTCAACAGAGAAGCTTTTACACAGAGAGGCTTCACACAGAATTTTTTTGCACAGAGAAGCTTTACACGGAGAAGTTTTTGCACAGAGAAGCTTTTACACAGAGAAGTTTCTGCACACCGCAAGCTTTTACACAAGGAAGTTTTCACGCACGGAAGCTTTTTCACAGAGCAAGCTTTTACACAGAGAAGCTTTTACACACAGAAGCAAGCTTTTACACAGAGCAAGCTTTTACACAAAGAAGCTTTTATACAGAGAAGCTTTTGCACACAGCAAGCTTTTACACAGAAAAGCTTTTACACAGGGAAGCTTTTACACAGAGATTTGTCTACACATAGAAGCCTTTACACAGAGAAGCTTTCACAAATTGCAGCAGAAATTGCCAGCTCCAAGACCGGGTCTCGGTGCCAAAAGGAAAAAACTGCGATTTTGAATCACTTTTTGAAAGGAAATTTAAAGGGAAAACAATCCACGGCAAAATGAAAAAAAAAAAACGCTAGAAAATCACCATTGCAACCTTAATGATTTACAACGCTCAGCTACAAAAGACAATAGTATTACGCACGCAGCCGCAGCAAGAAACATTGATGATTAATGCAGCACTCCATTGCAATCTGCAGGGACTGAGTTGCAAAACACAAAGCACTGCAGCAGCAGCAGCAGCAGCAACAACAACAACAGGCAAAAAGCCACCACCTCTGCACCGGAACGTCCCTTTACCCAAAAAGAAACAATTGTTTGGCGCAAATCCGAACATTCAAATCTCATCGATGTAGCAGTTCCACTGCCATCTACCAACGTTGAGTTGCTCAAGAACAAGTCGCCGTCATGCAGCAGTTCCAATTCACAAGTTACCTCAACAGCTTCAGACTAGCACAGCGTCGAAGCAGTCGAAGCAGAAACAACAAAGTCACCTGTTTTGACGCCTGAGAATCGCAGCACATGGATCAAGAACAACTAGCCTTCATCACCTCTACCTCAACCTCTACCTCTACTCTGCTTAAGACTTCTCCGTCCAAAACATGCTACTTCTCTCCTTCAGGAAGATGCCAGGTCAGGAACATGCCGAATCGACTTAATGACTTTTTGGGCAATGTTTAATGTTCACTTTCTCCGTAACTCGGAGTTTCTCTACAAAACTTCTTTTGATAATCATATTTAAATATATTTGAAAGCTATGTTGGTGTTTCTTGTAAAAAGGGCTAAAAAGGGCCCTTAGAGATTTGATCCTGAGCCTCCATGCAGACAGTGTCTTGACAATCTTTTCTTGCCAGGACTGATATGAGGCAGGGTACTAGAAGGTGGAAACTCAAACGGAAGCACCCCATTTTTTGGTGCTTTTTATAGCCAGCTCTACGTTGAGCTTGGGATACTCCAAGTTGGTTTTCAGAAATTTCAGTAACGGCCAAGTGTCAGAAACGGAACTGCTCGGGCTGCTCTTGGAGCCCATCAATTCCTCTGGAGTCGAATTGGTTCTTGCGCTGACGGTGCTGCCACTGGGGCCTGGTGTTCCGCCAACCACGCCACAGCTTTGGGACCCCATGCTGACCTGGCGCAAAAAACTCGTAAAGAGGTGGAGAGGTGGGCAAAAGGTGAAGAGGCAGGGTGTATAATATGTATATAATGTGTATATATAAACTGTATTTATGTAAACAGTATAAATATGTATAAATATGTATAAATGAAATACGCGTACGAATTGTATGTGTATATATAAACGCCTTGCACATTCTACTAAAATCCTTGCTGGCCTCTAGCAGGGCCTTCAAGAAATCATGCACTTTGCAAGCAGTATCAAGTATCAAGCAGTAATGGCAGAACTGAAACTGCAACAAGGCTCCAAAGGGCCGCATCGTTGTTGCTTTCCGGCTCAAAATGGGTCAGAAACCACAACCAAAACATACCAAAACAAGGTCTGTGGGAAACTGCGAATCTTTTTGATAAGGCATTCCGTTTTCGTTTTGAAAGGTTTGGTTTTTAGCCGAAATCAATGGCCTGTCATCTGCGGCCTTTCAGAAATTGTTCTTTCACCAGGAGAGTGAGGATTCCTTGCAACAAAGATTGTTTTTGCAACAAACCATTGTTTTGGGTTTTGCGGGCCCTAGGCAAGTCTGAAAGTTTGTCGTTGGATACCTAGCGTAACCTCGACAATCCCCTGCGGGTGGGGCTTTGTCAGATCACTGTGGCCCCAGTTCGACTTGTAAAATTTAGGCTCGGCGAAAAAAAATGACGTCCCCGAGATTTTTGCCACCCAGACTCTGCCGCAATCTTCACCCAATTTGTGGTTTGTTTTGCTGGAAAACTCCCCAAAAAAGTACAGGTTCAGGTCTATTTCAGCATACTTATCATACTTTTCAGGCGGTGCTTTTTTCGCTTGGAAAGCCGCAAAAGAAGGGAAATCGGAAATCGTTTCAAACCTCTGTTCCATGGCTACATCCTTATCCATGGCTACTTCGGCATCGTTTCCCCCGGATTTCCCCACGGCACTCGCGGGCTGGGGATGGGCTTCAGAGAGCTCAATGCAGGGTCTGCTGGTTCTGGATCAGCAAATTCTTTGGATTCCTGGGAGGCTCCAGCAAGCACCACATACCCTCCAGTAAATTAACATAGACCCTGAAAATCACCCATTTTTAATGGAAACTAGTCTTCCAACCCTATCTGCCAGGGTCTATGTTAATTTAACAGAGGGTAAATTCTTTTTCTGGGTGTCCATCACTGGATTGACAGGTTTCCCCATGACACCTAAATGTGTTAACGGGCTTCCGATTGAGAAATTCTGAGATTCCGAGACCGAAGGACCGTATGCTTTGGCCCAAACATTAGCCGCTACGGAGAATCATTATATTCAAATGTGGGTGTCACCATTCTTGGGAATGCATGATTGGAATATATTGTAATCTCCCGTGGTGAACATGGAATACTGGGTAGTAGCTGTCTACAATAATGAAGCCTACCAGTCCTCTCCCAAAAACATCCAAAAAATGCGGCTGCATCCACCATAACACCATAACATCCAGGGGGATTTTCATGGATTTTCATGGATTTTCCGGAGACCCCGCGTTGTGGTGTTATCAAATATGGCTGTTGAACAATGGGAAATCATTGAAAATCATCTGTAACTTGTGGATATAACGGGATAATTTGGGATAACATGTTCCTACAATCAAAGATCGCAATTGAAAATCCCCGAACTCAATGGATGTGTGTTTTGCTGGGAGAAAAACATCGAACAATGGCTGGAAGATTTTCCAGCATGCCATGTTTGATGACCGGAAGGTATACAGCTGCGAATCAAAAGATCAAAAATGAAAACTCAAAATGGTTTTCCTCCAACATCCCCGCTCAGTCTGAAGTTCTCCACCCCTTTAACAACTTCTTCGATCTCTTTGAAAAGAGCTGGAAATTCGCAGTTCCTACCCACCAGACCTGTGGGCCCCCGAGCGGCTCGCGGGGAGTGGCCGAACAACGAGGAGGGTCGGCCCAAATAGCTCTGAATGACCTCCTTTCAGACAGAAAATTTGCGAAGACAGATTAGCCCATGATATACCCTCCAGGAATTTAACCCACAGGACGAAGGGTTCGCCCTGCATCCCAGTGCCAGTGGCTTTCCATGAAAGGGAAGATTCCGACCTTTTAGGATTAAAATCTCCCACCCGCGTCAAACAATTACACTCCAGACCCGCCACAAAAGTGAAAAATAGGGAAAAGGGCGACATGAAGTCCGCAGAGGGTTCACTTTTCGACTGATTTTCCTAAAAATGCGTCTTCGGACATACAAACGCACAAATATACCAAGGTGATAAAACACTGTGCCTGCGCAGTGAAATGAGCCTCCTTAGGACATTAACCAATCCGTTCCGGGCAAACCCTCAGTCCTGTCGGTCATGTAACATAGCTATGTAAAATGGCCCGTCTATGTGATTTATAGATGATTTCTCTGTTATAATCGGGATTTTTTCTAAGAGTAGTTTATTGCTATGTATCACGATCGATCGATCTATCCAGCTACCTAGCGAGCTTGTTATCTGTTGCAGGCTGCTATATGTATATTGTGCATGTTTTCGACTGAAAAACAATGGATAAATTCGGATGTATAGGTGGAGCCTAGACCACCCCAGGTACATGTCACTTCAACCTCGTATTCAATCATCCATGGTCCTTTTGCTTCAGTGACTAGCAATGCAACCGGCATTAATCTCTATGCAAGGGTTCATCTCCATAGTCCTGCAACTTCAACTCGGTCCACAATTTGACTGCAGGCAGGAGCTCAACATTCAGCTTGTTTCACCACTTCAGAAAGACTTTGGAAGACTTTGGTGAATCTCTCCCAATCTTTTGGGGAATCTCCCTGATCCCTCCGGTCCCAGCCAGCAAGCTGCGTCCTCCTTGAACTTCTGCATCTCCTGAAACCCCGCCGCAGCGTAGGAAGCTTCAGCCTCGAAGGTAAAGCATTTACCCTTTGGTTATGACTAACATAGCCATGGAAAATGGTCCATTTATAGATGGTTTACCTATTAAAAATGGTGATTCTCCATAGCTATGTTAAATAACCAGATGGTATAGATGACTTTCCGCACATGTGTGCGTTCAATTGCCAGCTGGGGAGTTTCCAAGGGTATCAAAGGAGATCATGCAGCAAAGATGGAGGCTCACTCCCTGCCTCTTTGTTGCAGGCCTTCAAAATCTCTGAAAAAGTCTGAAGCAGAGAGCAGAACCTGGGAGATAGACCATGGGAAGCCCAACTGCAGGGATGCTGGCGGCCACATCCTCATCTTGATTTTCTATATCTTCACCAGAAAAGACGCGATTCTCTACAGCTCGCGAAGCTTTTTTGGGTATCATCGCAAATCAAACAAGATGGGTGTGTCTGAAAATGGATTGGAATCTATCCCCAATGACAATTTCTCATACGAGGAAAGATATGGAAGCTGAGGTTTTCAACCAGTGGCTTTGCGCTTGTCCCAGCATTTTCAGAGACACAAATCAGTTTCCCACTTTGCTTCCCAAAATTTGCCATCTCCCAACATGTTTCCACCTCGATGTTTTTGAAAAAAAACGCGAGAGCCAACGGCCTGTCCGTACATCGCCAAGGTTCTGGTCCATCATGTTCGTTTGGACCGTGCACTCCTACAATGAATCACTGCTTGCTAAGGATTGGGGATTCCACGGATATATGGCTGGTGCCATATGGCAGTGTGTCAAAACCTTGTACCCCTGGTGAACATCAAAATAGCTGGTAAATGGATGTTCATCCCACTAAAAAGGGTATGTTTAGGTATTGACCCATACCCATATAATCCACCATCCCTCTTTGAGGCCAACCAAGGTGGACGTCGCTGAAAGGTCAACACCCCCAACCCAGCCAATAAGGCCTTATGACGGGGTTCCTTAACCCATTAACCCATTCATGAATGCCAACAAGAGCTTCGGAATATTTTGGCAATGTGTGAGTGGCGAGAGTCATCGGTTCCTGGGTCCCATGAAAAAAACTGGGTCTCGGTTACAGGAACCACTTACCAACCATTTCCTAGGTCCTAAGTGGGGTGAACCGAAGAATCGCCGTTGAATCCCGTTCGATTCCCTCAAAGTCCAATAGCTTCCACCAAGGGCGTATCACTGGTACCGCGGGGGCTTGTCCAAGCATCTGGGATACGGCCAGTTTTCTCAGGAATATGAAGATCCCCAATACATTAGTACATTGACCAGTATAACTCAGTATATCCCCAAAGTCATCACCCACCATCACGGTGAAATTCCCATGAAATTCCATTAAACTGGGATTTGAAACTGAAACTGCTGAGTTCTCCTCAAAGTTGAACTGCATGCGGAAGACGCTCTTTGAGTTCTGTACGGTGATGGTCGCAATCAGTGGGTCTTCCATGGTGCCAGCCCTACTACTCCCTCCGTCTGTACCGAAAAAAAACTGCGGAGTCCAAGCACAGAAGGCATGCGCTCGAATTGACATGGCGCCTACGAAGTTCTGGGCTTCTCCAATGTTATGGCTAAGGATTCAGAAACCCTGGTTGAACTGGTGTCATTGTCAGGACTGGTGGGTAACCCCCTTCATCAGTCAGCTACTTGGAGGATCACCCCAGAAAAATCGACAAACTCACTGCGCTTCCTGGGTTATTTTCTTGTCGCAAAACGGGCATTTTTAGGGCTAGAAACGCCCTTCTGAAAATCGAAAATCAGTAGCTCTTGGAAATCGAGCCAGTAAACCCCACCTGCGTGTCCAATTTTGAATGACCAGTTCGTTGAAGGCCTTGTGGCTGATCCAGACCTGTGCCGGCCCTGAGAAAATTGGGTGAACTGACCAGAAGTTGCCCAGGGGAATTTCCGAAAGCGCGAAAGATTTTACTAAAGTCTACCGGAGGAACCCCTGCTTCTTACTTGGAAGTGCAGCAGTTCCAGTGATAAGTGGAGATATAACCATAGTTATAGGGGTTATATATATCTCAAGTGTAGGGCGTTACAATCATTATAGCCATAAAAGTGACCTCAACTGCATCCCCAAGTACCCATGGAATGTGGCTTCTCCCGGCAAGCAATTCCCCTGACGTTGTTGAAGGCTGTCCTGCTTCATCTCAAAGTTTCTGATCACGACGTACATCATGGTGATATTCTCCACAAAGCCTGCGAATTCAAGGAAGGTGCGACCAGGTGAAGAAACTGGGATACTTTACCAATGATCTACAGATATCATCAGATATCTACGCCGTAGGTGGATTTACCGAGTCCTGGAATTCACTGATTGCTTGTTAGTACAGAGCACGCAGTGTCCGGCTCTTTTGGGTCAGGCTCAAACCACCGGCAACGGCAAAATAGCAATGGCATGCCATGGCCCAACCTAAACACCCTGCAAGAGTGGCAACGTGTTTCTTTAGAAAGGGGTCAGCAGTTTGGAGCTCCAAAAGAATCCAACTGCAGACCGAGAATTTCAATTGGATCGTATTGGATCACAGAGACAACCATTGGTGACCATGGAGTGCTCAACAACTTCCAGAAATACCAAAGCGCCATCGGGAGCTCAGGTTTCATCATCCCCCAGCCTACCACGGCTTCGGTCATGGCCATGTCCCCCGTTTTGTTCAGGGTGACCAAATCACCAACGTAGAACGGCCTGGGGACAAGGCGGGACCCTTCTCCATACCCTAAACCAAGCCCTGGTGGGGCCAAGCCAGCACTATGTAGAAACTGCGAGGGTCCTCATGTCCCAGAAAACTATGAACCGGGTGACAAGCAGTCGGAATGCCAGGTACAAGGAAACCCCTGGCTTTCCAGTGGCAACTCACCATCACAGACCCTACTGGTTCATCCAAGGAGCTTGTACAACGACAGCCGCAACAAGCTAATCGTGCTGGGGCCCAACTCCAACATGAAGCCGCCCGAAGCAGCGCCCGAAATCAACAAGCCTCAATCTTTCACAACGGAAATAGATGGAAATAGTGGAAATACACCGAGGCGGAACGGAGAACTGCTACTCTCCAGTCGTCTAGAAGGAGGCAATGAACAAGCCACTATTGTTATCATGTGTTGTCCATGTTCAGATATGCAAGTTTCCCCAAATGGGGGTACTCCCAAATCATCCAGTTTAATCGGATTTTCCATTTACAAACCATCCATTTTGGCGACGCCCATTTTAAGACACCCCCAGATGTGGCGCAGAAACTTCCCAGGAGAAAACGGTTGATGGTCTCGGACTCAACCTGCGCGAAGAAAGCCTGGGACTCGGGATGAGGCCAAGAGGGCAACGCAAACAATAATCCATTCATTAGTTTAGCGTAATCACCAAAACAATTGATTAGAAATTAGTGTAATTCTAGAATGATTTGGTGATTACACTAAATTCTAAAATCATTGTTTTGATATTCACGTCTTAGTGCTGCCCTTAGAAGAATTCTCATTATCAGGGCTCCTTTCAATATGTTGTCTTGATTGTGCAAAAAATGTTGTTGTGAGGTCGATGCTTCCAAAATCCCACATTTTGCTGCCATTTCGAATCTCCATTGGCCGGGTGTGTTCTGACTTTACTGAGTGACATCATGACATCACAGTGAGGTGACCGTTATATTAGTATCATATCTATATACATACGTAGTGTGCAGTATCCCTTCATTCATTAATATAGTTCTATAACAATTACAATAAAAACGAGCATCATTACAATGATAATTAGCCTCATGGTAGTGATAATGCTAGTGATAGTGATGATCATCACAACATTTAAGAAATACTGATTCCCTGTAATCCAACACAAATCTACGGAAAATCGCAATGTTCGATAACCCAAGGCTAGGAGACACGACATCCAAGACATCCAAGACACCAACACGACCAGCGCGCCGAGGATCTTACCTCACGCGTGATATGATGGCTGTGTATTCTTGGCTTTATCAGCTACATCAATGTTTACATTGGGTTTGCAATGGGTCTACAGTTGATGTAGAATGTATTGTAAGGGTTTGGAATGGATCATGGATTAGAAACTACTTAGCTTAACTCCAGCTGCAACATGCTGCAACTGGAGAATTGGGTACCTTGAATAAAGTGATATATGTAATGGAAAAAAAAAAAAACTGTTTTTTTGGATTTTGTCCAATTGATAAGTTTTATCCTACGGCCCGAAAACCGGTCCAGCGTTTTTGCGTTTTTTGCGTTGTGATATGTTGGGGGGCGGGGGCTGGGGTGGAGGGGGTGTAATAATGTCCTGTGTCTACGTTATCATCGATTTTCTTCGGTGAACACACTTCATGTCACGTTGTACACGTATGTTTTCATTCGGTGAACACACTTCATGTCACGTTGTACACGTATGTTGTAATTCGGTGAACACACGTCATGTTACGTTGCACACTTCCGTTGCACTTCGTCGCACGCACATGATCTTACGCTACAGATGTGTTCTGTTTGTATTTGTTTTCACGCGCGTAGATAATGTGTTCGGGCCGTAGGCAAAGATGATTATATAACTATATTTCAAGATATGTTTGATATGTTTTGGGAAAGGTAACAGGGATATATGTTACGCTATGTGTGTGTGTGTGTGATATCACTGCAAAGACGGTCCGCAAATTGAAGTGATGGAACAGAATCGCTGGCGTTGTGGCGAAACGCAAAACCAGCCAAAAAAGAAACCTTTTTTTGAGGGTGTTCAACATGCATTTTTGAAATCCCACTGCGATAAAACAAGGATCCCAATGGAAATGAAGTGCCAAAAGACACCACCATGATATAAACATGTGGCAAACGCCAAGTTTTCAACAAGACGAAAATCACAATAAACATGAAAATTGATGAAAACGCTGGGCCGATTTCCGGGCCGTTCGGAAGTTTAAGCTGTCCACTTGTTGGATTTTCTCATTGCTGCACCCAACGCACCTCGCCTATCAAGTAGTAGATGGACCAAATGTAGTGCAGCACCTCGTTGAAGTCGTTGAGTCGGGCAGGAACGATAGAAAAAACATCAGCGATAGAAACAGGAAAAGATATACACAGGATCACCCACAAAAAAATAGCTGTAGAACTGATGAAACTTCCAAACATTGGGAGTTGAATTGAAGTGAAGACATCAGACCCCAAAGCTTTGGTTCTTTTATTTCTAAACCTCTTGCATCCCACCCAACCATGTGGGGTCCCAGAGTGCGCAAAGTTGGTTTATAATCCAATCGAAACTGGACTATACCACAATTCCATCCAATATACTTCGGCTCAGTTGCAACTTGGTCCATGTTCAACCCGAAAGCAATCGGATATGATGGGATTTAAAACTCGAACTTCCTCTTCATCTTAAGCATTCCCCAAAGATTTCCAACATTTTCCGGTGCCAGCTATCTGACCCCCGTCCCCTGCCGATTTGCACCTTGGCCGGCACCGTGTGCGTGTGCGAAAAACTGTAGACAATGTCGCGCTCAGTGTCGCCGCTCCGGGAGATGTTGTGCACCTGGAAAGAACAAATGCCGTGGACTCGTGGACTTCGCTTTTCTGTATGTCTTACATCTTTTAAGTTTTACGAAATCCTTACAGTATGTATTTTTCATGAAAATAGGGGCTTCACTTTTTTGTTCGGATCTTTGGGTGACCCCAGTTGCTCCACGAGTTGCTCCACGTTTATCCTGGGCGCGATGTTCTGCATCTTCTCCACCGGTTTGGAATGATTAATGATCTCCTGGCCCCAAGGAGCCAATGTCGATCTCCCATCGTGATTGAATCCCCATGATTTGAAAAAAAGGGAATCTACGACCCAAAACTGGAGATTACCAATTATATGTCAGTACATTATATATTGTTATTATATATATATATTATATTATATTATATATTATTATTATTGTTGTTATTATTATTATCATTGTTATTATTACTATTATTACTATTATCATTGTCATTATTATTATTATATATATATTATTTTATATATTAAATATATACTATTATATATATTATTATATATTTATTATCATATATGCTATTATATATGTTATTGTATATATATATATATATATTATTATGTATATATATTATTATTATTATATATATATTATTATATATTATTATA
>Ga0126342_10012760_pt1 | contig 14949 bp, 15 predicted proteins | sample Cyp1metagenome_FD_92528 | JGI IMG/M metagenome (GOLD analysis project Ga0126342, IMG submission 92528) | Coral microbial communities from Lord Howe Island, Old Settlement Bay, Australia - Cyphastrea 1 metagenome | ecosystem: Host-associated > Invertebrates > Cnidaria > Coral ...
AGTGGCCTTTTTTCCTGGAAGGGTTGCGTATTTTTGTTAGGGTAGGGTCGAATGTGAGGCTGCATGACGTTATTTTGGGGTAGGGTCGAATGTGAGGCTGCGGTAGGGTCGAATGTGAGGTCCATACCTCCACATTGGCACATCCCCCAGGTCATGAACGCCCGCACCGTGCAAGCCTTGGGAGTGGAGAAGTCCCTGGTGGCAATGTACGTAGGCCGCTTGCGCGCCAAGCAGCACGGGGCGGTGGCTGCTTGGGGGTGGAGGAAAACTATGGAAAAAACACATGGAAATACCATGAACATTTGAAACAAAACATGGAAATTACCACATATGTAAGAATTCTCTTCATTTTCCATTTTCCTGGGATGAATTTCAGCCCATTTCAGGTAAAAGTGTTTTATGTTCACCTAGAGGAAAGATAGGAAAGAGTCTTCATTCACCCTGAAGCCACTCAGAACTGGACAATGGCTGCTAGACAGAATAGTTCGGGGAGACAGTCGATTGGCACAGCAGTGCCGATGATACTGTACTGGTTGGTGGTTTGGAACATGTGGATTATTTTTCCATTTTTTGGGGGGGAATGTTATATAATCCCAACGGACTCATATTTTTCAGATGGGGTCTAGGTATACCACCAACCAGTATTTCCCAGTCATCATCCATATTTTCATGGTATTTTCCACTATAAACCATCCATATCATCCATTGATAGATGGGGATAGGTCAACCACCAACCAGATAAACATTCAATGATATGTTCCACCAGATTAACCATCCAGTCATCATCCATTGAAACCACGTATCAAAATTGGGGGACACGAGCCGAGCCTTTCCCCACCGGTCAGGCTGGGTGGATAAGTCCGTGCATGGCATGTGCCGGCGCAACTGGCTGGCGGGTCTGGGCTTCGGCGTGTCATCAGGCCATTGAAGCCATGGAGGGATGGTGATGAACCAATGGTGACATCGTAGTGAAATGATTACCCTCTGGTTATGACGTTTACATAGCTATTGAAAATGGCCATTTATAGTGAGTTGTGATTTTCCATAGCTACAAAAAAAATACCAGAGGGTATCATAGCATGATGACTTAGCATTGCTTAAATTCATTGCATAGGTTTAAAATGGTTTAAATAAAGCCATATATTAGAGACCCCATGGATCCAATACTACCTGATGGGTTTCTAGTGGCTATTTCGTAGGGGGAAAGGACAGGCTACATCCTGACCGGACTGCCTAAAAGCTGATGGGTGCCTTCAAAACTGTTCCCCTGGATGGGTGATGGCGATGTCGAAATATCTCCATTGTAGGTGCGGGGCCATTTTCCATATGTTAAAATGACCTGAGGGTATGATCGACTGCTGGATGATTTATATGATTTTGGTTAAAACATGTTCAATCTTCATTATTTTCACAACATGTTGAGGAAGTTCATGGAAATTCGTGTTGTTTGTGGGAGGCTGTGCCTCGACCCCTTCGAAAATGTCAATGGGTTAAATCTCCATGTTCTGTTGATTATGAAGTGTGATCCAGGTGTATCTCCCTGTTAGAGTGGTTATTAGTGTTTATCACTCAATTGCCCTCTGGTAATTTAACATAGCTATGGAAAATCACATTTTTTGAATGGAAAAATCCACTAAATGGCCATTTTCAATAGCTATGTTAGTCACAACCAGATGGTATATCACTTTATATCTGCATCCCCATTTTTTGGCACTTTACCCATCAATTTCACAGATGTTCCCATCCGCCATGTATCTCATTCCTGGTTCAGAACCATTAAAGCCATATCCCCGACACATGTCATGATATCCCTATGACATAAACATTTTACATCATTTTACGGTATTCACTTGCTTTTGAATGCCATGAAGTCCCATTACTCCCTGGTAAACAAACAGTTCGCTATTGATAATGGCCATAGAAATAGTGGATTTAACCATTGAATCATTGATAGCATGGTGAGCTTCCATAGTTATGTAAACGTTTACCAGAGGGTATATAAGTTATTATTGTTGATGCTTTTTGTTAATCCCCATGAATTCCATCCTAGTTAAGCCCATGGTAGTTGGTGATATATCAATCCTTCAATTCATCACAAATCCCAAGTTACATCACTTACATGCATAAATCATTATATAATTCCTTATAAGTTGATGTTTTTTTAAACCACCATAGAAATCTTTGTTTTTTTCCCATATATATCCATCCTTACCCCATGTTGTTTGTTCGGTCCAGGGATTTCCCCAACTTCCCCCATGTTTTTTGTTCGGTCCAGCAGGCATCATGTTCTTCATCATGGCGGGTGGCTTCTACATCGCTTCGCTGCTGATCAAAGACGGCACCTCCGACTTCAAGAGCTCCTTGGCGCGGATGGATGGGATGCCTCTGGGAGGGGATGGGGATGGATGGGAACGGCTTGGGTAGGAAAACCATGGAAAACCCATTAAAAAACAATGGAAAACCCATGGAAAACCATGGAAGACCCATAGAAAAAGCCTGGGGATGTTGGGGATGTTGAGCTGATAAAGGTTGATAATGGTTGATACCTAGATGAACAAACATCGGAATTGGGGATTCTTGGGTGATTTTTCAAAAGCTGAAGGGATGGGTGAATTGGAGACACACATCCATTCACCGGCTATTTGGATGTGAAGAAGGGGCTGGGTTTTGACCTACAATGATTTTCCCGAAAACATATTGCGTTCTTCATGATTCTTCATGTATGATTGGCAGTTGTGGATAGTTAGGGTTTATTTTGGAGAACCCATGTTTCTGAGTTGGAGATGATAAGTTTCAAGGGAACTTGAGGGATATCCGGACGGGTTTGGCTACTTGACATGAAGATCCAAGGTGGTGACCCATGCTTAAGTTGGATATATAGTTGGATTACAACTAACATGAACCAGGATATATGGATATGTGTCATAGTAGAATAATAGAATATATATATATATACATTATATAGTTATATATAGTTATATATATATACATAGTATTCACGAGGTAAACCAACACAAAACACCTTTCTTATCAAAGCTTTGGTGAGTTGATGAAATTGTTTGCAGATGATCCCATGATCCCAGGTGTCATGATGGCTTTCATGGGCATTTTCTATGCTGGCATGGGCGCAGGCGCGCCGAAGCCAAGGGAAGCCAAGTGAAGCACTGGAGAAAATCTCGGAGAAATTTGGGGGAAGACTTCCGGATTTTTTTCGGTGGTTAGATCGTTCGTATGTTGGTTCGTTGTGTTATTGAGATTTTGAAGCGACATTGAGATTGAACCACAATACTTGAGATGTTTCACACAGAAGATCTGTGGGGTCTCCTGAGTCAAAAACTCAGCTGACCCCTCAAACGCTTGACGAGATTTTTCCTGGGGATGAAAGTGGGTCTCCAATGGCAGTGCGTCCCGACATTTGACGAAACCAACTTCACTTGAATCATGTTGAATCATGTTGAATCATGTCTCAAATCAGCTTAAACCATCTCAGACCATATTGAATAATCTAAAATCATCTTACATGATCTGCGCTTACTTATTATGTCGAATTATATACCATGAATTACCTAAAATCACATCAACTTTGATAGTAGAATATGATCTTTAATTAATCATTTTAGACCACCTAAAGTCATCTTGCACCATCTGATTTTCTCGTAAATCATCTCGACTCAGCCTTAGATCATCTTAGATCCTTAGATCATTTTGAAGCATCTTACCCCATGGTTGGCTCACAAGCCACCAGTGAAGTTTCACCAACGACAGGACAGGCGGCTGTGATGATGGGAGATGCCACCAAGGACCGAGAGTTTGGGGGGATCCCAAGGATCCGAATGAGCCTGGTTACTGGGTCCCTTTGTGGGTTATCCCATTTATAAAATGTTATAGTTATATTATATATATATATATATATCACTTATATAACTATGTAACATTATGTATATAGTTATTTAAATATAATATAATATAATTAACCAACTATATAACTCTCTATAAGTGATAACTTAAGGCTAAATCCTCCTTTTCCAAACGCCGGGAACAATGAGATGATGGTGAATGTTAGGGAAAATTCATCATTCCCAAAAAATTGGTCATCTTGGTTGTTTTGAGATGGGTGTATATTCAGAAAACGTCAATCAATCTGGATGGTTCATACCGTCTACACTTGCCGATCAACTCGCACCCATCGAAGAAATGGTGAATCATGTGACAAAGCCAACAATTTTTACCATCCCCAATAGAGATTGATTGTTGTGGTTACCACATCATTGGGTAAATCATCTAACTCTTCTGCGCCAGGTTTTAGGTTTTGAAAGTTTTTCCCGAAAAAAGTTGGGAAGTCAACACGCCCAAGATGGGGGAGAGTCCACATGTCATGTCTAAGGCACTTTCGCATGTGATTCACATCCCAGTTTTCTGGGAAAAATGTTGCCCATGTTGTTAATCCCTTCCCCCCTCATATCAGATACCCCCGAACGAGACTCTGGTTTTCATCTGTTCATTGTTTGGGCCACATGCCTTCCCCGATCCCCAGCCCGTGAGGCAAAAGTTGCCTGCCACGACATGTTCAAACTGATTGATCGGGCAGCTCGGCGTTCGAGCCCTTGATTTTTGGGTTGGCCAAACCTGGCTTTTTGTTGAAGGTCATGTCCATTTTCCCCATTGGACATCCACTATTTAAATCTATTTAAGATTTTATGAAGGGAATAACTTCGATATTTTGAAGGCACCTCAAGCAAATGCAAGAAAACAGTTTCCCGAAAGGAGTCAGATGTTGTACCACCCTTAGCGAGGTTCGAAAGATGGAAAAATCCGCCCAGCTTTCAATTGATCAACTCCTCATCTTTGCCGCTCAAATCTCCAGTTCGTGACCAAACGAGAACCAACTATGCATCAACATCCCCAGATATGATAGAAACCATTTACGTTTTCTCCAAAAAGTCAGAGTTTGACCTCTAGTTGCGTCAGTTACCATCGATTTGTTTCCATAGGTTTTCCCATGGTTTTCCCATGTTTTCCCATGGTTTTTCCATAGCTTGCCATGGGTTTCAGCCCCAGATCCTCCACTTCAGCGCAGATCCTCCGCTTCAGCGTTCGCCCAGGAGTCGCTGATCGAAGGCTTGGCGCCCAAGGGCTCAGCCCCCGAGAAGTTGGACGCGGGGACCATCGAGTTCGTGGACGTGTGCCTCGATGCCATGGTCCGCGGGGCGGGGGAAAATAATCATAGGATATTATCCATAGTTAAATGGTTAATTACCTATAGTTGGTTTATAAACGTACCATTACCTATATATAGTTGGTGTTTAATCTACAACTGGTTGGTGGTTTGGAACATGATGTTTTTATTTTCCCCAATAGTTGGGGGATGATGATCCAATCTGACGAACTCATATTTTTCAGGAGGGTTGAAACCACCAACCAGTGTTTTATTTGGGAGATACGACTGATAGATGTGGATAGAATATGATAGATTTTTTGAATGATGGTTCGTTTGATGATTATTGTATATAATTGTGGGAGTATACTAAGTAATTCACCAATATATATATATTGGAAATGTTCATGGATCTTGTTGTTGGAGTTCATGGCAGATTTTTTTCCCAGCAGAAAACAGTTGAAACCCCAGAAATCCCATAGAAATCCAAAATATGGTCCTTGGCTTCCTGCATGGTGGGCGAATCTCAGGAAGTTCTTCTATCCCTTCCGTCCTGAGATTCAAGTGCCTTGACTGAGCTGCAGTTTCATACAGCAAAAGCAGCAGTAGCGGCAGTATCATTCAATGTTTATTCATGTTCATTGGCCAGTTCAGGTCTAGGATTTCGAGTCATCCTTCATCAAGGTTTTTATTAATCCCAAGTTTTCACAGTGAATTCTTAGGTGTTGGCTGTTTTTTACGCGTTGCAATTCCCCTAGCCACCCATGTTTCTTCCCAGGTCTTGAAAGGAATCACCTTCAAGATCTCCGCAGGACCGACGGGTATGGCTGACCAGTCAATCCCATGTGGGAAAATCATAAAAACTGCATCAATATGGTTGAGGATCATTTACCATCCGGTTCTTCAACAATATTCAACATAGCCATGGAAAAATCCACCATTTTTAGTAGGTTTTAGTAGGTAAACCATCTAACCATCTATTTCTATGGGCCATCTATACCATGGCTATGTAACAAATAACCAGTAGATGATTCCCCGAGCCCAACCCGATTGGCTGGCAGGTAACGGTCCCGTGGATCCGGTGATGCTACTGGTTGCGAGAAATCCCCACAATGATTTAATTCCAAAGACGTGCGTTAATATGTATATACAATTATATACATGTATAATATATATATATATATACACTATATACAACCACATATATAATTGATTATAATTGTATCCTAAGTTATCCATAGTTATCCTAAGAATGGTTCACATCACAATTCTATGTTATGCTCAGATCCCAATAGTGATTGTATATATCCCAATAATGGTCATATTTCATATTTGGATATTCAGCATATGGCTGTTATATCCCACTAATGGTCATTGATCGCTTCACATCTCCAGAAAAAAATAAACATACATTGTCAATGAATGTAGATAATCCCTTCACATTGGATATCCCTTCACATGGTTTTGATCTTTTGATCCCTTCCAATTATTTCGGATATCCCTACAGAGGTAAAGTATGATGCAGCGCAGCTTGATGTATTTCGGAATCATCCAGGACAATCTGTGGGCTTGGTGGGTCCATCAGGTGGAGGCGCGCGACACCGAGGTCTGTTTTTGTTGTTGTTGTTTTTTGTGCGTGCAAAGATACTGTATGAAATTTATTGGCTCTATTCAATAACAATTATGATATGAATAATATGGTTCAAAGGTCCAAGTGTTGAATATATGTGTGTGTGAATATTTTATATTAGTCATATTTTATATTAGCAATATTGTACCCTATAGTTTCAGAACAACAGCTGAAGGTCCAACTTGTTTTTTTGCGGTGCATTTGTGTTTGAAGCGACGTCGGCAGGCAAGAGCACCGTGATGTGCCTTCTGCAACGCTTCTACGACCCACAAGAGGGCTCAGTCGCTTGGAGAAAATTTCAGCCTCAGATTCATGGGTAACCATGAGCCAATTGCCAATATATTAATGTCATACCCATATGCTCCATGTATGGTATATTTTACCTACAAAACTGGGTGATTTTTAGGGCAAATGTTGGTAAATGTTCCATACATGGAGCATCTGGGATATCATGTAGCTACATGATAAAATGTTCATATAATCCAGAATGTAATATTTTAATGTATCCAAATTCATAGAAACATGTTTTTCGAAACATTTATTTTCTAACTATCCATCATTTGTGCCCATGGGTTTTTTTAGCCCCCCGCTTCCCAGGTGCTCATCGGACAGGACAAGGCGACGTTGAGTTCGTTGAACATCCGCTGGTGGCGCAAACAGATCGGCTTCGTTGGACAGGCTGTGGCTGGGTCATCCCATCAAGCCTCGGGACCCAAAAATCTCTGGGGGGTGCTGGGGGCCCAAATCAATGGGAGAACTTCAGGATCCAATTTATGGAGGTACGTAAACGTACCATATAAGGGCCGATATAAGGGCATATGTTCTAGGGATATTCCCTGAAATTTAGGCCTGAAAAATAGGCCTGATATATGGTAGCTACCTCCATTTTAGGTTCCTGAAATGGCCATTGACCAAAGATCCCGAACTACCCGAACTGTTGCCCGGTACTCCGGTACCCAAAAAACATCGGGATGACATGGGATGACTATTGATGACTTCTTTTGGAAGAATTGGAAGAATTCAGAGCGACACTATGGCATACTATGGCCGATCAAGGAGTGACAGATGATGCATGTGGTATATATAGATTTGATACTGATATTGAGGAAACATAGAGTTGATGTGAGTTGATGGCCTTAAATATCACGTTCTGGGGATTTATCATAGATTCGATGATCCAGATGAACTACATGGGAGAAGGGGGGGCGGAAGCAGTTTGCTCGGAGCATGCAAAAAATTGAATCTATATATAGAAAGACCTAAACCTCTCAAATATTCACAGAGAACATGAAAAAGGGTTCCCAAAGAAGATGTCACTAATTCTCACATGTTTTCACCATATTGTTTTGGGATTTTTGGGGTCCATGTTAAATTTACAAGGTGTAGCATGGTGTAATTTGCTTCATCCAGGAGCCAGTGCTGTTCAACACCACCGTGAGGAACAACATCTTGTGCGGCCCCGCTTGGGGTTCCTGCATGATCTTAAGAATTTGTGGTCGAGGATGCTATAATGATTAATTTAATGATAATATCAAATAATATCCAGCAGAACCTGTAGCTCACTTTCACTTATGTTATGTTCATCTATTCTAAATGAGGGTTGTTGAACTACTGCGGGAGCCAGCCTTCTGAAACTGCTGATGGCATTTGGCACCTGATCCTCGATGAGGTACGGCTTGGAAGACGGAGAGACTGTGACACCCGAATACATCGCGGAGTGCGAAAAGATGTGTCACCTGGTTCCGATGTGTTTTTGTTGGGCAGCCATTGCGGTGGGCAAGCTGCTGAAGATTTTTCAAAGGATATTTTTCGAAACCCCGCTTTACTTTATATTGATTTGTCGTATGTCTCAAGGAAGTTTGGGATGTTCACACACAGAAGGTCTTGCCCACAGCCATGTTTGTTGTTTCCTGTTCAGGCATGATTCCAAGATATGTTCCCCAGGTTCAATGGGGGTAAAACAATGCCATAAACCACCCATGACTGGGAATGGTACTCGTAACCATACCACCTATAATCATGGTGATGACTGGGGGATGGTTTATGACATGGTTTTACCCACATTACTTGGTTTTACTGTTTCGTACAGGCTGAAAACACATAAACCATCAGCTAGACATGTCTCTCGACATTGTTAAGCCCAGGGGAGTGCTACCGAGGCAATTTGGGCTTCTTGTACAAGAACGGCAACCAGGGCTTGACCACTGAGGTGTGAAATCCCTTCCTGGATTCAAATGCGAGGGACTATTTTTGATGATTACCCAGTAGATGTTTGGATACCAGTAGGTATATGTATTGTCTACAACAATTGTTTGGGGACTCCGACCAAACATGACCACTCTCAGTGGTGATTTTGACGTTCTTTGGATCTCTGATTCCAATATATATATATATATATATACATATATATATATATATTTAAGTGGCAAGTACATCTTGAAGTAGTTTGAACAATCTTCGATCTCGGAGCTTAAGCCCAGTCATGTTTCCACAGTTTTCCCATGGTTTTCCCATGTTTTTCTCATGGTTTTCTCATGGTTTTCTCACATGTTGCCGAAGTTTTCCCATGGAAAAACCACCTGCCGCCGCGAGCGAAAGGTGGGTCCCCGCGGAAGCCGCCTCTCTGGCGGCCAGAAGCAGCGGGTGGCCATCTGCCGTGCGCTGATGCGATGCTGGGCGAAAACAAATATCTAATATGCTTGGGATTTAATGGTGATTTAACCACTAGAAATGGTGATTTAATGGTGATTTAATGGTGATTTAATTATAACGACCTCACTGCGACCTCACTGGAAATCATGGTTAATAAGGGAAATGATCCCCAAATGGCCTTAATTCAGGTTAGTGAAGTATTATAATTTACCCAGAATTATCCAATATTAAAAGACTTACTGGTGCTAAACGTAGGGAATGGATGGGAATGGGGGTTGCTGGGATTATTATTGATAGTTAGCCAGTGAATCATTCCCGAAAATTCCATACCTTTTGCACAAGTAAGAAGAAATGAGGTAATTTACATTGGATTATTCATATTACACTGGATTATTCATAATGAAAATTGATATATTATCCCAGTATATCTTCCTTTATGTGGATAATTGATAACACTGGATATTTATTCAATGATGATTCATAAAAGAACATTGATAACACTGGATATCATTGAACACTGAAATATTGTGAACTATTCACAGTGAATATTATGAGATATTATGAGGATAAATGAACTTATTCATTAAATAAGCATTCATAAATGGGATATCATTACAGGACATGGATGATAAAATGATGTATTGATGTAACCATGAATCCCATGAATAACAATGGTGATTCCCATGGTCTGCTTCTTATCCCATGAGTCACCATAAAATATAACCATTCATAACTGGGACAACTTATTTACATAGTGGGAATGATCCATTTACAGTTGGCATTTGGAGGTTTCGGAAAAGTCATGGGGTACCCCCAGTTCTCATCCATTTTGTGAGATTGGATTTTCCATGAATTTTCCATGAAATTTACACCATCCAGCTATTGGGGTTCGGATAGATCCATTTAGGAACATCCAATTTACCCTCTGGTAAATTAACATAGCTGTTGAAGAGTTGAAGATGCCCACTTATAGTTCATGTACCTATTAAAAATGGTGATTTTCCATAGCTGTGTTAAAATTACCAGATGGTAGTAAGAACCCAGTTGTAAATGGGAGAACCATGGAGAACCTGCTTGGGGAATGAGCAACCAGTACTAACCATTTACTAAGACCGATGATCGTTCAAATGGTTAATGTAATTTGGGAGATTTCCCATACAGTGTGGTTGCTGCGAATTGGGGACATGTAGAAACCACATTGATTTTTGGAACCACATATTCCATATATGTGCATAAAAACTAAAAGTCTGGGTAAGTGGATGGTGTGGGTGATTATAAGAGTTGGGAAATATTGGGAATATCTCATCCATTTCTATGGGAAGTGTGGAAGTTGAGAAATCATCGACATAAATGGTGGAACACAACATTATATAAACAGATAAGGATGATAAGGTATGAGAATATGATATGTGGATAAGCGACAGCAACTAGGATTAGACTGACCAACAGAGGCAACAATGAATGTTGACCCAGGTTGATGAAGATTTCACAAAAACTGTGGAAACTCATGGTGATTTAACCAACAAATATGGGGGGCTAGCGACCCCACCGGCCAAGCCAACCATAGATGGTTGATAGGTTTGAGAGAATCGTTCGAAAAAAAGTTGCGAAGAGACAATCCAGTTTTGGAGGTATATATATATATATACTCATTTGCCTAAGATTTTGATGACCTTGATGGCTGCAGGTCAAGATCTGAGGTTCTGAGATGTTTGACACATTACCAAGTGTTTGGGGCCCAAATCGACTCGTGACTCGTGAGTCAAATGCTAAAGGGTGCGACTCAACAGGTGGGACAATCACCCTCCACCACTAGGTAGCTGGCAAAAAACTTGAGAACTGGTGCTTTTCACAAGGAGTAACTCATCATACCCCTTTTCTGGTAGAACTGGGGATGTTTGTTGGATTTCTCCTCCTGTAAACTACCATGGATGTGGTGTTTTCTGACCATTTTTAGATCATGTTCAGAGGATTTCTCCATGAGTTTGTATGTTTTAACCATGTTTATCCTAGGGTACCACATTGCAATATCAATATCCTCCTAGTTTCGTTGACCATTTTCATCTCAAAGAGGGCTGCATGCTATATGTTTTCTTACATGGGGATGGGTCATGTCAAACCTCAAACTTCACATATCTGGTGGACAAATTAAGAATTTGGCTAAGGTTCATGCCATAAACCATCCCCAAAAGCAACATTTTTATGGGTGCTATCAACCATTCACATTATCCCATCTCATTCTACTAGTTGGTTAATCGGTGTCCCTGGGCATAATATTTTCCCACAAGCCAGCTAGAACAACTTAGTATAATTCCCTACAATTATCAATCTTCAACTAAACCCATTCTATTCTCATTATCCATTATTGTTGCTTATATCATATACAGTATATATATCCCATTCCCATCCATTGTCCCATTCTTATCCATTGACTCACAAAAAGCACCTATCCTTCATTATTGTTGGGATTATATCAGTTATATACCATTTCCATTATTATCCCCATTATTGTTGGTTATATCCAATTACAACATCCATTGACTCACAAAAAACCGAGGAGATCCTCGGGTGATGTTGTTGGACGAAGCCACCAGCGCATTGGACACACAGAGTTCCTTGGGTGTTTCCGCTTGTGCGACGTTGACGAGGGAAAGGTGTAATGATAAGTGAAAACCATAGGAAAACCATAGGAAAAACATATATCAATGGATTGGAAGGGAGAACTTTAACCGGAAACCCATGGGATTTTCCCATGATCTTTTTGGGCTAAACCCGGATAAAAACCCATGGAATTTGTCATGGAATCCCAGTGGCTCTAACGAGGTGTTTTTTTTTTGTGTTTTTTACGGGAAAAATATGAAAAAAAAGATTGGACAGTGACTTAAAGGATGAGTCATGATAATCAATTTTGATGGATTCTGGGGGTGCAATCAGATATGTTCATTTGGATAGGCCATTGTGTTTTAATGTTTCTTTGGGGGAAGTCAATTATAAATTTGAACAAGTGTTTAAACATGTTCGCTGCAAACCCTAGGTTTGCCCGCGGCGAATCCCGCATATCCTTTGACATGCTCAAATCCCTGCGTAGGGTTTAAGTTTTTTACTTTCCAAAACAAGAAACCCTGAAACCCTAAAACCCTAAAACCAAAAACCCTAAATCTAAATTAAAGCCCTAAATCCTGAAAACTTAAGTCAAAATCACTGCCTATATTTTCGTTCATCCTCTGGTGATAAGTATATCATATTGCTTGAATGTGTTGTTTGAGTGTGGGCGAACCCTGTTTGGAGGGAGCATGTTTGGGAACCAAATAACGTGTCACATGATTCTTAATTTGACTGGACCAATTAAATCATCAATGAAGCAATTCACATGTTCATTAACGGTCATTTTGGAGAAGTGATGTTTTTGTTAGGTCATGTTACATGTTCTAAATCATGGATCATTCCTGGTTGGTTGGTGGTTTCAAATATTGTTTATTTTCCATTTCATATATGGGATGTCATCCGCAACCCATTGACGAAGTCCATATTTTTCAAGATGGTTATTGCACCACCAAGCAGATATACTCTATGTTGGATGATAGATCCCAATGTATCCTTACTATATCCTTAGGTCGGTTGGTTGAATGCCCATGAATCATTCCCATGCTTCTGGATCTTCCCATGGATCAGGTGAAGCCATCGTGCAGAAGGCCCTGGAGGCAGCCTTGCAGGGCCGCACCTCCTTCGCCATTGCGCACCGCTTGTCCACCATCCAAGGCGGCCTGCTGGCATCCTCTGCGCTTGGAGGATGCTACCCATGGTGTCCTGTGATTTCGATGGAGATGATGGCATTGGCTACCGATGTGTATAAAAAGTCCAGCATGAATGGGGAAAGTAAAGCTGTGAATGGAGGAATTTTTGGATAGCTATACTTATATAGCTTGAAGCCTCTAAATCTTATATGGAAGCCTGTAAAGTTATAGTATAAACCCCGGCTTGATGGGGATGATAAGTCGTGGACCCTGTAAACATCATCTTTCAAAGCCATCAGATGAATCATAAACGATTATATACCATTTAAGGGATCTTAAAGAGTTAGTGGGTCGGGCTGAATCAAGTCACACACACACATATGTATTATGTATATGTATATATATATATACACATTCAATGTACATTTACATTTGATGCAGTTAAACGTATTGAAGATTCTGATTAATTAAACATAAAGCAACATGGGATGATAAGAACCAACCCCCTATGCCAGGCTGTGACGTGATTTTGGTGAATGCAGATGGCCGTGTAGTGGAGCAGGGCAATCACAATGAACTCATGGCTTTGAAGGGAGTCTACTACAAGCTGCAGATGCAATCCCAGAAGTGAGCGCTGAACCCAACTGCTTTGATGTGGCAAAACATCGCGCACCCTAATTTTCTCATGGATTTTGAGGTATGCCACAAGATGACAAGAGAAGGCTCTGCACCTTTGAAAAAAAGGGGGGGTCTACGCCCTTCCCGGAGAAAAACAGGGTGTGCACGCCAAAGATTTCCACAGAGTCGCCTCATTCGCACTTGGAGGCCAGCCCTCAAATGCTACACGTCCACTGTATGGGATGTACCAATTGTTGAGCATCAAACTTGCTGTCCGATCAGAAATACCTGTGAGGCATCGTGAGGCGCAGAACATGTTTCAGTGGATGTTTTTCAGTGGGTGTTGATGGATCAAATGTATGCTTTTGTGTCAATTTGGTTGTGTCTGAAAATTGGGTGTACACATGAATACAGTATACAGCCCAAATAACAATGTTAATGGCGAGAATGATGCTTGGTCATCAAAGTTCTCCTTGACCACGATGAACTTAAAGGTCATCAAGTTTGGTGGATTTTGTGTGGGATTCGATATGATTTGTTGGATCTAATGTCAACTCTGCTTACATTTCCCACACAGATGGCATTTGAGAGGGTTTTTGAGCTCTGCCTAAGGCAGACCGCTTTTTGGCTTTTTGGGGCGGATGACCTCAACCAAGGGTCTCAACCCTGGTTGTTGGACGAACAGCTGGTGGTCATCTCTCAGTTTTCTGCTTGGTGATTTCACTTCTTCGTGATGTTCCATCAATTTCCATCTATCCAATTTGGGTGATGATTCGCAATCGACTCAGAACCAGAAACATCTGAAAAAAAGAGATTGAAACCACCCAAGCAGTTTTTGTGCTTCCAGAATCTGCATATCAACCGCGGTTCGTGGTGATCCTTGCAGGTCCCCCCAGTGGAGGTCACGTCGGGTCAGGTCTTGTGCAACGGCTCGTTGCGAAGATCTGCCGGACAGCGACTGAAGAAAACCTCTGGACATTTGACGACTAAATACGAATAGAAATTCAATTCCTTGCCAAAATATATGTATATATATATTAAATTTATATAATATTGATACAAACATTGTTATATAAAATAATATTGGGATATATTTTATATAAATTTTATAATAAAAAAAATATGGGAAAATAATTCATATAATTTTTTTTATAATAAAA
>Ga0126342_10012761_pt1 | contig 14949 bp, 12 predicted proteins | sample Cyp1metagenome_FD_92528 | JGI IMG/M metagenome (GOLD analysis project Ga0126342, IMG submission 92528) | Coral microbial communities from Lord Howe Island, Old Settlement Bay, Australia - Cyphastrea 1 metagenome | ecosystem: Host-associated > Invertebrates > Cnidaria > Coral ...
ACCGCCACCGCCACCGCCACCGCCACCACCACCACCACCACCACAGCTACAACTACAAGTACAGCTACACTACATTATCACTACAATACACTAATTAAACTGCAGTACATTATAGCTGCAAATACAACTACAACTACAACTACACTACATTACGCAACGCTACACTACACTAATTACATTACATTTCACTACAACTGCAACTACCACTACGTTGCATTCCACGACACTACACTTACAACTACACTACTTTACACTACAATACACTAGACTACACTACACTATACCACCCTACAGTACACAACACTACAGTACACTACAATACACTACATTAATTACACCACACCACAACTACAACTGCAACTGCGCTACACAAATTACACTACATTACAACAACTTACAACTACAACCCCACTACACTACAACTACAACTACACTTACACCTACAACTACAACTGCACAACACCACACTACATCCAACCCTTCCTATAGATTTCCTATTTTTAAAACTTCCGCCACCGCCTTGTGTGGTAGTACTAGTGCATGAGACACATGCGATACATGGGGTAAATGGGCCTGAATGGGCTTTGAATAACGATCGCAGATGATCACAGGATAATAGAACTTGCATTTGTTTGTTCTCCCATTTGAAAACACAGGATTAATACTTAATTACTACCATATTATACCAGTGACAATGGGTGCTCATCAGATCTTTCGACCTGGTCCTACCAGGGATGGATATCGAAGAGGTGAGCCTCTCATTCCTGCGACGTCCTCGTGAGAACGGCATGCCCACCCTACGCAGCTTCATTCGGATCAATGACTGGCCACGCGTGGATGACTTCTTCAAGAATGCGCGCAGCCTTTCGGTGGAGGACAGGGAGAATTTCAACGGCTGAAACATGGTTGAACCATCGGCGTTGATGCGGCCCACTACTGGGGTACTTGATATTTCTTGATTTTTGACCAGAAAACAGTGTTTTTTATTGTCTTCCCTTCATGGCTATTGGATGCTATTGGGCTTCGGGTCGAAAATGTGGTACCAATTCTCGGATGAAAACCATCCATTTTTATCCATGTTTGGGATCATTTTTGACCCTACCCAGGATGGATCACATTGGATTGCCCTTTTGGCATAGCTTGAATCCTTGTACTTGGTGATTTCATAATTCGTCAACAGTCATGCCCCCATTTTTCATCATCAAAATCTGACCTTGGAGGATGCGGAAATCCCTGGCTTCCCTGCTCCCCTGTTGTTCCGCATTCCGGGCAGTCGGCCGCGTGCCTATCTGTTGGCCCGAAACGTCTCTGTGAGCGTGGCGGAGGAGGAAGAACCTGGAAAGACACTTGGCGCGTCTTGGGGAGGATGAACCATAAAAATGGTGGTCTACACGTAGAAAACTAACCAGTTTATGATATTTTATATTATTTTATGGTGACATTTCATAGTATCCCTATCCCGTAATCAGATATGGTAATTTCCAAAGATAAGACCAAATTTTATGGAGGATTAGAACCAACCATTTCATTGGGGGATCATAGGATGAATATGGATGAATTATATAAATCATGATGAGATGGATGGTTTTATATGTTCTTAAAATCTGAAAGATGAGATATTTTCATATTTATCGGTCATTTATTGCAGTTAAAATGAGAAAACATGTGATAAACCAGTGAATGGAAACCGGTAGTTTCAGACAAACCCCGCTTCTCTGGCTGAAGTTGCGCGACTGTTCAACAAAAACTAAGTTTTTTTTTGTGTGTTTTGTATGGGCGGAATCATCCCAAAGTCACCTGGCATTTTTTTGCTGGGCAGTTGCCGCCGTCCCCTCGGGTGGCGCCTATGTGACCCAGAATTATCAGTGTCAAGTTGGAGATCAATGTTTGGATTTTATCCAGGGTGTTGTTATAGTTACTATTTCTAAAGAAGTCAATAAGAGTTGAAATAATGTTTTAAGACTAGTTCCGAATATTTTTGTTGATTTTGACTCTTGAAATTCCGGCGTTTGATTTTTCTTACCAATCATTCCTTGGGTTTTTGTGAGATTTTGTAAAACGGTTATTCAACCTGTTGATGTTCGATGATTTTGAATGTGTTAATTCTTGAATAGCTTCGAGTTGGAGATCATGTGTTTAATGTGTTGAACGTGTTTATTCAGCAAAAACAAACACATCCAAACAGTGGAAAAGCCCGATGTGTGTTTCCCTAGGAAGATGTGTGTTTCAAAACCTGGCCAAAAAAAACAAGGAACATATTTTTTCTGACAAATCGAAAGTGGGAATTTCATAAGGTTTCAAAAGGCAAGGAAATAGTTCAACAAAAATCAAACACTGAAAAAGAAACAATGGATTTTTTCAACATGTTTGATTTTTGACGATGTTTGAATGTTTGAAGTCTTGACTAGTCTCAAGTTGGAGATCAATTAGTGTTTAAGATTTATTGTTACTTTGTTTTATGTGTTCAACAACATATTGCAAAAACACAGAATCAAAAGTTGGAAAACCCAAGGTGTTTATTTTTGTTTATTTCCTGGCACTTTCATATATGTTTTGTGTTTACTTTCTTATAGGAAGAATTGAGATGAAATTGTTCAACCAATGCTAAATCCGAGGGCGCTTTGCCCAAGCTTCTCGAGAGAGCTGGCTTTTCCAGCGTAGCACAAGCAATTTTAGGAGGCATGAAACGGGAAGAGGAAGGTCAGGGAAGACACTCAACCCATCCCAGTACAACAACCCGTGCGGAGAAACAAGCTGTGCTGGCAGGCCTCACTTGTTAATGTTGATGGAATCTGGTTTTCAAACTGAATTAAACATGAAACAACCAGTAACAACCACTACTGTAAAATGTGGATTTCATGCAAAACGCGGGCGCAGGTCAAATAGGCCTTAGTTTTACCTGCCACAGCGGTGCAGTGGAGGGTCAATTTCGTTTACAAATATAGTTGATGCTATGTTACCGGGGACAATAACGTTCACTTGATGTTGCACACACTATTGTTACGCTACTTAAAAGTTGACTGGCACTTCCACACATTGCTGATGCTACCTTTTTCAATTTGACTTCACTTCGACCCATTACTTCATTACTGACGCTGCCTCTTTTAACTGTAAACTTTAACTTGCACTTGCATTGTGAAAGAATTTCTATGTGATGTTAAATTGTCTTTGCAGCAACATCAGTCACAATAAAATTAGTGCCTTGTATTCAGACGCCTATGCAGAAGAGACTCTGAAGTCCCATCATTCAAGTGAATCACCAGGCAAAGACGCAATTCGCTACATGTAAAAGGCACCAAAAGGTGGCCTCGGAAAAGTGTTTGAAAAGTTCAGCCCAGATGCTGCTGCTAAAGATTCCATCGCCACAGCTACCCAGGAGACCGCGTGACCTAGTTTTGTTTTTTGTTTGCATCTTTTGTCGCACATAACAATATAAGAAGTAGTAAATTTAATTATATATTTAATATACAGTAATATAATGCAATATATATATATAATTATGTATCTACATATTTGTTCAAAAGTGCAGAGTATCTCAGATAGCCTCAAATGGTGCGGGGAAAATCTTGGTGACCTGGATGGTACCATGCGGTGAGGCCCAGCCATTTCCATCTGCATCTGAGCACCTTTGACGTACGGCAGTTGCGGAGGCGCCGGGATGACCTGGAGAGCATCCATGAAGAGGGCGATGTCCGGTGATGGGTGCCATAGGTTTCACCCATAGATTTCTGACCAAGTCAGCTATACTCATAGGATCCCGAAGATTGCAGCACCATTTCACCCGCATATCTTTGAAGTGCCGGCTTTTCGATGGTGCCCGTTCGATATCATCTGCGTTGGCAGATGTGGAAAAGGTCGGCTGCCACGTTCTCGTGATGCCGTTTCTGGCAGATGCCATCAAAGGATGACCTAATTGGATCTAATTGGGACATGACCAGAACCTGAATTTTCCATATGATGTTTCTCAATTTTAACATATTTTACATCGTGTCTGACATGGCCTGCCCATATTTGCCCACCTTCCACAACGCTCCAATTTTGTGACTTTGTTACGGTCCAGCCGTGCGGCCCGTGCGTCAGAGCTTTCTCCTGAATCTTGGGATCCAGAAGGCGTTGCCGACCGCAGCAATGGAACGATTTGAAACTTCGGAGTTCTTCGCATCGCCGCCCGTCATGGCAATGGCAATGCCATTGGTTGGTTTGCATATTTATTTGACGAAATCCGAAGTGAAACTGGGGTTGGCACGACTGTTGGAGAAATGCCAGCAACACAAGCATGTCATGACCCAAAGGGAGCTGGACAAGAAGCGACGTTTTGACAAAGAGCTGTTGCAATCTCGCATTCGGATGTTCCGAATGGTCCAACGTGTCGCAATTCACATCGCTTTTGCCCTTCTTCTGGCCAGCATGTACGGAGTGGTGGCAACCGGAAGACCAGCATCCTGGGTGCAACTCTGTAAAATTTCGATCAGCTATGGTGTGCACGCTTTTGTTCAATCAGCTCTTGTTGAGATCAAAAGTGCCAGCCACATTCGCTTTCTGGAGGCTGCTTTTCTGTTCAGCTATGCCGTGCACCTTTATGGCGTCGCCGACGGAACTTGAGATGTTCTGGGCCACTGATTTTAGATCTCGGGAGTGCCAGTTGATTGGTTTGCCCACTGTGTCACCATCGTTCCTTGCTTCAACTCTGATCACACCGGTGCTGCTGGTGTTGTTACCTTCATCGTGTTTGCAATGCAATCGCACATCGCAAGTAAGCTGGATTCAGAAGATATTTCTTCCCTCTTGGTGGCCTCGCGGAGGGTCTGGACTCTCGCAATCACAACATCGTTGATGATGGCCCAGCTCTTCCAAAAGTGTTTAAATAAGAAAACGCACCTTAAATAAGAAAACACCTTTTAAAATCAGACCTTAAAGAAGGTTCGTTTCCTTATTTAAGGGGTGTTTTTCAATAAAAGACTCTATTTAAAGTCTTTTTCTTATTTAATTAAAGTATATTTTCTTATTTAAGGGCTTTTTCCTTATTTAAGGTTTTTTTATTTAACTTTCAATTTTGTCAGTTTATGCCTCCTTTGTAGGAGGCATAAATTGTTCCTTGCAGGCTCCTTCATAGGAGCAGACACTCCTGTGTAGGAGCATGTAGGAGCATCTTGAACCATTCCCCCAAGCCCAGCAGCTGGCAGCACTTTTTTCTCTCAGCAAAGGTCGGGCAACTTGCTGTTGGCACAGAACTTGGTGAGCACATTGTGGGCTGTACTGGCCACAGTGTTTTTACCTGCTCGCCTTTTGGCCCACCTTGCCACTGCTCCTCCCCAATCCTCATCTCTATATGTGGCAGAATCCAAGGGGTTGTCTTCAGCTTTCTCACACACTTCCTCCATGAGGTGCATCTTAGGCTTGAGCCTCCACATATTTTTCTGTGGATGGTGCGCATCCAAAGCTTTCAGCAAAGATCTCAGCTTGAAGGATTCAGTGTGCATTGCAGCTGGTGAAAAAGACGCTCTGTTCGAAACAATGGTATACAAATTGTTCAAATGATGGGCAGCCATCTTCACAGAGTGTTCAACCAGGTCATCATCTCTGCAATATTTGTCAGCCATCAATTTTCCAAAAAGCACCAAGCCTTTGACTTCAGAAGCTCTGCCTCGAAGTTTGGGAGCAGAAGTGGGCTTCTTCTGGAGCATCTTCACAGTCAAGGTGTTGTAGCGCTGTTGGACAGGATGCTGTGCATAATATTCTTCGATCAAAACAAAAAGGGATCTGATTCGCTCTGTTTGGTTCCTCCCATGCATTTTGGGAAGAAGGATCCAAAGAAAAAAAATCCCCAGGAAATCAGCAGTGCAGCCTTGGTCCATGGTGTGCAACCAATCTGGCTTGAATTGGTGCACCCTCAAAGTGGGAGCAGCTAAAAGTGTGCTGACAGGTTTGCCATACTCATACTTTTGCCTGCGCAGAAATGACCAATGGTCCAAAGGCATGTCAGCAGTGTGTGGTTTGCTTCGCATATCTTGTACAGTGGCCTTGCAAAGCCAGCAGCACCCTTCATCGCCTTGCCAACCAGGAAAATGGAAAATCTCTTTGAAAGCCTTCCAGTCGGCCTTTACCACTGACAAGGCAGCCCTCAACCCATGTGGTTTGCCTGCAAGCCTTTGCCTGGCTTTGTCAGTTGGCAGCCAATCCAGGAAATCATGTCGCTGCAAAGGGTGCTCACCACAGGCCAAAGATTGCAAACTCCAAATAAGAATTCCAAAAACCTGTTCGAAAGTGTTGGCAGACAGTCGCTTGTGTTCAAAGCAAGTGAAAGGAATCCTGAGATTCATCCACTCAGGAACACCTGGCATTCCTAAATTCATGACTTCCAAGCTCTGTGACCTGTCCCAGTTGTAAGGCACTGCATCGCACCAAAAACTCAAAGGGATGAGATCTTTGCATTGAAGTTCTTGAGCAGCTCTGGCACATTCGCTTTGAGCAGTGGGGCCCAACCCTTGCCAGGTGGCCAGAAGGCTGGCATCTTTGACTTTGGCAGCCAACTTGCCAAGCCATTCATGCGGCAGCAAGAAAGCCAGCCATTCTTTCTGCACCTTTTGCTTTTTGTGGTGCCAAAAATCAATTTTGGCCCAGTAAAGTCGAGGCCAGTCGTTCGATTTCTTTGCCAATTTTCTCAAAAGGTCTCGGTGAACAGTTGGCTTTGGCTTCTAAGCCAGCCACATCTTGCAGGGCTTGCACACCAGCACTAGCTGCATCAGAAAACAAACTGGCAGCCCTTGCAGCACTCACCTGATTTGTCAAAAACAAATCTCTGACATTGGCCTTCAACCGTCTGTGAGGGTCAGGTTCTTCATCCAACTTGGGTAAAGCATTTTTGCTGAACATTGCATCTGTGGGTGAAACATCTTGAAGCAGCCAAAAGTCTACAGCAATGAGCTGCTTATGCCAGAAGTGAAAGCACAAGGTGACAGGTGGCCAGAGTAGACCCTTCCTACACAGCTGTGACCACCCTACAGAAAGAACCATCTAGAGTAAGAAAACCAAGGTTAGATATATTGATTTAATCTCCTAGATAGGAGATAGCTTCCTATATAGGAGCCACTACCATTGCCCAGCCACCCCACACCAAAGCAGCAGCACTTTTTTCCACAGCAGGGAACAAGTGGCAAGGCCATGACTGACTGCAGCACTTGTGCAGGCATGGCCAAAAGAGGTTTCAGCCTGGAGCTAGACTAAGACCTAAGAATTCGCCAGCAAGCCTCCAACTTGCTTTACCTGGCTCTTGGCCACATCCACCAAAGTGCTCGCATTCTCCACCACCAAGGTGAACTTGTCCAGGGTTTCTTGGGTGACCTCACTAGGCTGCAGCTCCTTGGCTTCGGCAATGCGAGTTCTGAGAGTAAGGGTCTCATCTTGGAGCTTGAAGAAGGATTTGGAAATCTCCATGCTTTTGTTTTTCCAAGAGCTGTCCTTGGCCAACTTTCTGGTCAAAGCCACATGGAAATCACCAATCTGGGAGCGTACTTTCTCCATAGCAGCCTTGCCACTCTCAGCCACAGCAATCTTCTGAAGCAAAGCTGTGTGCAAAGGATTTTCATCCTTCACATGGGCTGCCAGCTGGAGATTGCCAGTGCCACTTTGGTTGAAGGCGGTAGTCTTCGACTTGGAGGCTTCCTCAGTGTAGGTGTCCTCAGAGCTCCTGGTAGTGAAGTCCTTGAGGCCAACCAGGTGGTACCTGGTAAGCCCAGCCTTCTTGTAGCCTCTCTCCAAGGCAACCGACTCATCCCAATGATCATCTTGGGGAAGCTCAGCTAAAATTGCCTTGAGTTCCTTGCTCTCCACAGGGAGCTTGCAGATCTCGGCCACTTGATACCTGAGCTGGGCAGATGTTCATTATGTTGGTTTATAATTCATCTTGTGAAACAAAAGTATAATCATAGATATCTATTTGACAAAATGATATCATAAACAAAATGCTTAGATACTTGGTAGCAAAACCGTCTTTCTCTTGGTGCTTGGTGGTCTGTGTCATGGACCTGGTCTCCTTGTAGGATGCAATCCATTTACAAGTCTTGTCCAACTTCCATTTCTTGAGGAGCTCCAGTTTCTCATCAGAAAACCGGGGCAGGCTCTGGTAGAGCTGCAAAGTCTGAACTTTCTCTGTGGTGTCACCTTTCTTGAGCTGGGTCAACATGTTGCTCTGATCTTTCTTGTCTTGAGCAGCTTGGGTTGAATCCTTCTGTTTGCTCTTGGCATCCCTCTTGGTGGTATCCTTCGCAGCCTTTTTCTCTGCAGCTGGTTTTCCCATTGGTGATGAACAGAAAGGGATCACAGCAACTGACCTAGATTTGATGTCCAAAATTCTATGTGATGAAAACAATCCAGCCAAATTGGATGAACAGAAAGGTTTTGTATCTATACAGGGTACAGGATTTAACTTATTTAACTTCATTTAACTTTACTTATAATTAAAAAACAATTTAAATTTAACTTCAGGGGGTCCAAGTTAAATGAAGTTAAATCCTGATATTGTACCCAAGGATCCATGCATCATTTGTGAATGAACCATAAGATAAAACTATTTATCAAACTATGAACCATGAATTCCACAACAGTATATCTAGACATAAACTATGAATTCAATCCTGCACACCAAGCCAGGCCCATCCCACAATCCTTGATCCAACCACAAAACTCCTAGATATGAGATGTGGTGCTTGCTAAAAATAAACCTCCTGAATAGGAGGCAATAAAAAACATGAACATATATTACACTCCTAATTAGGAGTGGGCCTCCTTCATAGGAGACCTTCTGCCTTCCCATCCCAAGCAGCAGCAGCCCAACGCATTCTTTTTTGCCGTCCAATGCAAATCCAGAAACAGGTGCTTGGCTTTGTGCACAAGCTCTGATCCAAACATAATGGTTCATAGCAGCCTACCTCAAGCTGATGCCTATGGCCCAAACACACAAAAGCGCTTCCTGGGCATGCTTTCAAAGCTATCATCTTCATCATCATCGTCCTTATTGAACGTCTTCACCAGGGGCTCCACCATCTCGACTTCATCTTCCTCCTCCTCTTCCTCCTCCTCCCCTGGCTTCTTTTTTGCCTCCTCAGTAGGCCACCAGGGTGCACCTGGGAATCCCTTGGAAGATCCCTTGCCCCTGCCAGCATGGAATGCCTTCACCTCTGCCATCCACTGATTGCGCTTTTTGCCTCTGTTCTTCTTCGACTTCTGGACACGAGTGGTAGTGACAGGGCCTTGGCCCCAGTCTGCAGCGCCCCATTGGAGCAACCTCTGCCCAAGCTCTGCAGCAGGGAGCTTGTTGAAGCTGAGTGCCTGAGCAAAGGCCATATCTATCTATCTATCTATCTACCTACCTATCTATATACATATACACTTCAAAAAAAAGCCATATAAAGAAAGAATGAATAAAAAATCAATTAAATGTCACTTAGATACGCAGTCCATATTGTAGCAGATATTCTGCCTCAAATATGACTTCTGCCCGCACTTCCTGCAAGTCCTGGGACCTTGATACCACCAAGACCCTTCATCCACTGGTGCCTCAGCAGGAGGGTCAGCAGGTGGTGGAGGTGGTGGAGGTGGTAGTACCACCCCACCTGCCACAGGAGCTGAGGCATTTGACAGTGCCTGGAGCTGCTGGAAGGTCAGCTGCTGAGTCACCTGCATCTGCCTGATCACATCCATGGCGGTCCTGGCAGGGGTTTTATTATGTTACATTAGATTATACCATCATAATAACAACATATGATAGCACCTCCTGGGTAGGAGGTGCATCTTGTCTGAAAAAAAATGCCTCCTACATAGGAGACAAAATTTGAAACTCCCTTCACTGTCCTGATAGCCTCATCAGCTGGAGATTCCTTGCTCGATGAAGCACCACCCATGCTGCACAACAGGAAACTGAGGGATCTGGCTGAACCACAAGCTTGAGAGCTGCACTGGCTGCATGTGAGTCGTTTGAATGGCACCACATGCCTTCCCCCAAAAAAACTTTCAAATTTCAAATTCTGTCCTGGTCATGACATGGTGCAACTCTGAGCAACACTGATCACTGACAGCTGTGCAGCACCCAGGCTGGAACTCCTCCATAGGAGAATTATTAATAAGGAAAACACGATACTTACTTGATAAGTGACCATTTTATACCCTCCTACATAGGAGAGTTTGAAAATGATACAACAATATTGAGATAACACATGAACAATTTCCATACCCTGATGAAAAAGCCATATAAGGCTCCCATATACAAACACATGTATGTTTGATTGTATGTGTATATATATATATATATATATACATCTTGTTACTTTGATAAAAACAAATTACACAAATAGAATATATATAATATATATAAATGAAATTTGTAGTCATCTATGTCCAAATGCTTTAACATACCATGATGAATGGGAATTACCATTACCTGAGACAGCCTTCCTAAATAGGAGTGCCAGCTCTGATTAACATCTTACAGGAAACCAAAGCACCCAGCTGAATCATTTTTTGCAGAGCAAAAGCCTGTAGCCAAATCACTCGGCTCAATTGGATGCCTCGTTTCGGGCCCAATTTCTCACAGCTGCCACATTTTCCCCAGCTTTCAGCTTCTCTTTGGCAGCATTGATGATCTTCAAAAGTTGGGCTTGGGTTTTCCTTTTGCTGGTGATCTGAAACAGCTGCCTCTTTCCCAATTTGGTTTCGCGAATAGCATAGGCTCCTGAAGCCTTGTAGTACATCACTGTGTAGCCCTGCTTTGGCAGTTCTCCAACTGCTTCAGCAGAGGGAGGCTCTGTAGCAACAGCTTCCTGCTCAGAGCTGGATGCAGTGAGCTCTGGGCTTGGTGCTGCTTTTGGAGCAGCAGCAGGTCTTTTCATGGCAGCAGCAGGTCGCTTCAACTTCTTGTGGTCACTCGATGGTGCAGTAGCAAACATGAGATTGGGAATGTCAGTTTGCTTCTCTTCTGCAGGACCAGCATCAGCCTCAAAGTGGGCAATGCCAAAGCCATTCTCACCAGGTGTCATCCTGGCCAATTGCATTGGTTGCCCAGGAAATTTGCGACACAAAGCATTTGCATGTGAATCCACCCAGTAAATCGCTGTGTCTGGTAACAGACACTTCGAGATTGAGCAATTGTCTTCCTGAGCTGCAGGAAGAAACAACTTGCACTCCATGAAAGGTTTTTGCAGGTGAAGCAACATAGCCAGGCATGCCCAAAGCCTTGGCTGCATCTGCTTTGGATAATCTGGTGGGTGCCTCTGATGCAGTTGGCAATGATGGCGTGGCACTTGAAGAAGGAGCAGCATGTGTGGGGCTCCTGGAGCGAGGAGACCTGCTGGGTGTTCGCTGCTGCCTCAACCCTTCCACCAATGCTTTCATGCCAGGACCAGTCTTTTTTCCACTAGTCATCGATTTGCCAATAGTTCTGGCAGAAGCAAAAGCTTCCACAACCCTTGAAGCGAAGTGCCTGCATTCTGAATGATCAAGGCTGTTGTCTTCAGCAAGCATCGCAGAAGACAAACTTGTCTTGCTGACACGACCTGTCTTCTCCAACAGATCCAGCAGCAAGGACCTGTGCTTGTTAGCAAAATCATCCAAGGACATGGAAAAGTCTTCTTTGAGCACTGAAACCTTGTTGGCCCTGATCACTTTGGCATAGTCCTTGTTGGACATGGAATTGCTAGCCCTTGCCATGGTGGAGGGACCAAAGCTTAGCGACCTTGAGACAAACAGCTGAAGAATGAATGAATTCAAATGCACAGACAGAAACAAGTGGCAACAAGTGCTACTCATGCCCTTGTGTTTCCCTCCTTGATAGGAGAGATGTTCTAAACACATTTGGAAAAGTAGGAAATAGACAAAACACATAGAAAAAACTTCAACAAAAAACAAACCTTAAATAAGGAAAAAGACCTTAAAAAAAAACACACCTTATTTGAGAATTCCTTATTTAAGGTCTTTTGGAAGAGCTGGGGGGAGCTCCTTGGAACGATTGTTGAAGACACCAAAGAAATTGGCTGACACGAGTTTCTTAGACCTATTCCTGGACCCTGAAGGGCGGCAAAACTTTTTGCAGTTCCTGCGAAGTGAAACGGCTCCAAGGCAAAGCAAGGGCATTCCACCGTGTTTGAGGATAGCTCTGCAGGGTGCAGAAGGGCCTGCTTTCACAGATGTTTTATGTACCAGCGTGGCAGCTGCAGGTGAGGAGTGTTACCTGCTGGCTTTGCAAGCCGATCCTGATCAGTTTATAGCTCCACCTGATGCTCAAGCTGACCAAGCTGACCCTCCCCCTGCTCGGCGGCCTGTTCAGCAAAATCCTCAAGGGATTCTTGGATTCAAGGGATTCTTGGATTCGGTCCATCCTTTTTTTTTATAATCTTTTTTACATCTTTTCCACAAAGGTGGTTCATCCACCATTTGAATCCATCTAAGTCAAGCCGTGAAGCATCATATTAAGTATAAATTCTTTCAAGCATGCGTCCCGCTGAGTATGCTGAACCTTCTCAGAGGCCAGCAAGTTCTATCGAAGTCGCAGAAGTTTTCAAAGAGCTGGTGCAGGCCACCCTGTTAGTGAGCACGGAAAGCCCAGGCCTATTTGTTGGCCCGAAGAATCTCTGTAACCGTTGCGGAGGAGGAACCTGGAAAGACACTTGGCGCTGAGGGATGTTTTTGATCTGCCAGGTGAGGGTGATTTTTAACAAGACATCCTACCAATACCCTCCTTCTCATATCCAGTCACGGCAGCTTTATCACAAGCTCGCCAGCTGTCGGGACCTTGCCGGACCCGAACCCTATGCCAGTTTTTTTTTCAAGAATGTCATAATGATATATGTCAGATAGAATGTGAGGATTGCTGATAAGATGCCAGATAGAACGTCAGAACAGTATTGCGTCGGATAAAATACCTCACAGAATGTCAGAATACATGTCAAATAAGATCATATCTGAAATAAGAACTGTCAAACTAAGTGTCAGGATGTATGTCAGGAAGAATGCCCGATAGAATGTCAGATAGAATGCCACAATATAGGTCAGACAGAATGTCAGATCAAATGTTGTATATACATATAGTTATATATGTATAAATTATTGTATATGGCAGAAAACAGGTCAGTTGGTGGGGGGTCACTCCAAGGAAGTATTTTTGCATTTAATGACCATAGAGGTTCAGCCAACTGTTAAATTTGCTGGTAAGATACAAACCACCCATTCTATGATATATGTTTTCCTGGGCATACAGTGCGATATCATGGAATAGTATACCCAACCATACCCAACCAACATGTTCATATTTTCCGAAATAACACGAGCAAAGCTACCGGGGGGGGGGGCAAAAAAAACGACATTTTTTTTGCTTGTGTGATGAGGGTTGTCTTGAAACCTGGCTGATGATAGGGATGGGATAGTTTCAGACACACCCGGCTGAAACCTGGCTGAAGTACAACGGGGTTAGGGGGAACCACTTTAAAGTCACTAAATATCGCAGGTTGGTCAAGGGTCATCATTCAGTCAGATGTTCTGCAAGATGGGTAGTTTAGTTGTTGTTTGTATTGCCTGCCGCAAACAAGAACATGGTATATTCACAAATTTATAGATGCCGGTATCTAAGATTGACTCAGATGGTGGGTGACTGGGAATGTCTTGGGAATTCTAACACATACATGCAGGTTTATCATCATTTGTGCCAGTATTTTGCTTTTTATAATCAGTCCTCTACATGTTTTTACTATACTTTGCCCATTGGTTCCTCCACCTTTTTCCCTGGCTTTGCTGAGTGTGTTATATTTTTCAGCCTTCAGCTATTGTTTGTTGATCCATCAGCCTTGAACTTGGAAACCCACTGGTTTAACTCAAATCGAGGCCAAGCCACTTCCACCTGCACCTGAGTGCCTTTGATGTACTTGCGGCGCCCGGAGCAAGACCTGGTGGCAGGTGTGAAAAGGTTTGGCTGCCCTGCGTGATGCCCATACGTTTTCGCGAATGTGTGATTTCAGCATGTTTCTCAATGTTGTTGTGTTGCGACAACTGAGGAAAGAACATGGTGAAGATCTTTGGCAGATGCCATCCAAGGATTTGAAACTCATAGAAGATGAGCGCATCTTCATTGAAAGGCCGGATTTGGAAGACGCCTGTCATCGTGAATCAGGATGCTGACGAAGTGGTAGGAGTGTGCTTCTGTGGGGAAGTCGGGGATTAGACACCATGAGCAGCCATCCAGACATGGTGCAAATTGGTATAATATAGACATGGAATTAAAAAGTGAAAGTTCTACCTCCAGCACCATTGCTGATGCCAAAACCTTCAATCTTGCCAGGTCGAAACTTGCCATGCGTCAAAAGGACGGGAGCATTGCAGATTTCGCACAATTAACGCCATGGTTTGCCTGAACAATGACGATACTGTGGATTTCAGAGCAATAAAACACCGAAGGGCAACTTTATCGACTTCAACTCGATGGTTGGCTTAAGTGTACATCTTTCAGCATCCTGTAGATAGATGGGAATTTCAACCATATTCAAGTTGTGTTCTTGCCAAATGTCCATAATCTATCTCCGTCAGGACGACTATAAATTGATTAATTTAATCTTATTACCGATAACTCAGTCTAACTCAGTCCAACTTATATAATCTGACTAAACCAATGTATGAATACGTATATATATATATATATACATATATGATGTATATATGTATGTATTATATATATATATAGATATATCCTATATATATATATAGATATCATCATATATATGGATATATAACATATATATATATATGATATATATATATATATATATATATATATATATATATCTATTATGTATTATATATATAGATACACACACATATATATATATATATATATATATATTATTGCGAAATCCATCATTGGTCACTTGATCAAACTCCATCGCAACGCCGATGGCTCAAGGGGACAATGCC
>Ga0126342_10012762_pt1 | contig 14947 bp, 12 predicted proteins | sample Cyp1metagenome_FD_92528 | JGI IMG/M metagenome (GOLD analysis project Ga0126342, IMG submission 92528) | Coral microbial communities from Lord Howe Island, Old Settlement Bay, Australia - Cyphastrea 1 metagenome | ecosystem: Host-associated > Invertebrates > Cnidaria > Coral ...
TCACCTGCACTTCATGCTACGCTACTTGATTTTCACTTGCACTTTCATGATCTTCACTTGCACTTCATGCTACGCTACTTGATTTTCACTTGCACTTTCATGATCTTCACTTGCACTTCATGCCAAGCTACTTGATTTTCACTTGCACTTTCATGATCTTCACTTGCACTTCATGCTACGCTACTTGATTTTCACATGCACTTTCATGATCTTCACTTGCACTTCATGCTACGCTACTTGATTTTCACTTGCACTTTCATTGATGGGGATTCACACATGCTGAGCATGATAACTTGTTTCAACTGTGTGGCACTCAAGTGGCCAAGTTGTAGGCAACACAAGTCAGCGAGTAACAAACACACGCCGCTGTGGAAATAGGCCCATCGGCTCTAGAGATGCATCCGTGGAGGTAACGGCATTTTGACAAAATTTGCTTGCCGCTGAGGTAAAAAAAAAAACATTCAAAAAAACGAAAGCACACCCAGGATTGTACATTTTGCAACATCGTCAGAGGCAAAATCACTGCTAAATCCCAGTGTTGGTCATAAGTGCCGAGAAGTGGATTGCAAACGCCTACACGTTCCATTCCCGACCCGGCGGGATGTTTATGTATACTTCTGCACATCAATATTCATACAGTTTCATATATAGTAATTCTAAATGAAATGAGTACATATATATATATATTTATATTTATATATTGATTATTGTGGATACATGATATAGGATACAATATGCAGTAAACTCCTACCTGACAAGGCAACGAAGGGTTGGGTACTGGGGAACTGATGCAAAGAACTTCAAAATGAAAACGGAGATTTCTGGTGCATTAAAGGCTTGCTGCACACTAAAGGCGTTTAAGCGGACTAATGATTTCTCATCTAAATATTGGTATGTGTTTTGAGCGATTAGACAAATAGGCAGACGCTACGGAGTTTTCTGCATGACCATCACTTTTCACTATCCACGAGTACTGGGGCCACTTTCCAGCTCAAACCTTTGAAGGTTCTGTTCTTTTTGCTTCATACCAGGGTTTATCAAGCAGAAAATCATTGGATTACTCTCTGGTAAACTAACATAACCAATTTCAATGGGTAAATCCACTATAAATAGGCCATTTTCATCCATTTTCAATAGCCATGTTTGGTTACCAGAGGGTATATAAATCTTCTTGTGAAAAAATATAGAGATTCCCAAGAGATGGCCCATTCACCTCTCTAGGGCCGATGTAGGGCCGACGTGTGCAGAAAACAGAATCTCTGCCCAAAACAATCGAGAAACCATTCAAACAATTTACTAAAGAAACAACAAGGATGCACATTGAATACCAACATATTACCTCCTGGTAAGCTAAAAATAATTATGGAAAATCAGTAATATTAAAAGGTAAATCAACGATTCCTATGGCTTATGTTCAATCGTTTTTGTTAGTTTGCCGGAGGGTATCAGCAACACATCCACCTAGACAGTCCATGGAGTAAGTGGAAACTGGTTATAGGCCGGTGACTAACCGGCAGCAAAGAAGAAAGGCAGGAGGAGCAGTGAAACTGGCTTGGAACCAACTATTATGATGTTTATTTGAAGGATCAGTTTGTGGGTATTATTGAATCTATATGTTCGATGCTTGCCGCCTAATAGGTTGACCTTCTTGGGAAGGGCTGTGCATCCAACAGATTTAATGATTCATGCCCACCCATTCATCACACACTGAAACGAATATTGCTTAAACACATCTTTAAGGTTCAGGGTTTAGGGTATTGGTCATGATAAGCGCATCTAGAAAACAATCGACTGAGAAAGTCACCCATTGAATGGTGAATTCATCCGGGAATGTCCCATGGACTGCACTGCTCGCGAAGCGACGCGATACTTGGAGGTCAAGCACAGAAATCAAATTGATTGTTTGGATCGCAGAGCTTGCGGCAGAGAAATTCCACAAATTGTGCAAGTAAAAAAAAATCGGGGCAGCGGGAAAGTCCGAGCTCTCAACGACGGGCGCCGTCCAGTAAGGCGAGGACACTGCATAATCATCCACCGGCTGGGCTGAGTCGAAGGCGGCCAATGAAAAAAATACAAACAACGCTAACAACATATGACGCCTGTGAGGGAAGCACCAACCCCCTGCGGCAGCATCCAAAGAAGAAAAATGCCGAAATCAATTCCCTCCAACTGGAGAAATTACCAACTGGTAATCACACATGGCGTGCTTAAATGGAGAAAATTCTCCATATTTCCTATGGTTTTCCTATGGTTTTCCAATGATTTTCCCATCAAAAACCCCATTTGCCGCTGGGATTTTGCCGCTTTTGACCCTTTCCGATCTCTGGGACCTCCTCGATGCAGAGGCGGATCTTCTTGGACGCTTGGTCCTGGTTTCGCGGGTCACTCTCCCACATAGCACAAGCTGGTGCCCCCCAGTTATAAGTTGGTTTATAAACCCCATGAATACTATAGTTATAAGATGTTATAAGTACCACAAAACCATAGTTATTGGAGTTATGTTCAACAACTTAGCTATCGACTGGGGGCCCCACGACTTGTAGGTTAGTTCACCCCAGTGGATTAACCCTACTTATCCCACTACAAAACAACGGATAATCACGGATATAACCTATGATTCGTGGGATGAGCGACCAGATATGTATAACTCACAAAAACAGATTACCCTCCGGTAAATTAACAGTTCGACCCTGGCATTTTTCGGGGTTGGAAGAGTTGTTTCCACTTAACATGGGTGATTTTCAGGTATTACCAGAGGGTATGTCATGGTTATTAGGTATACAATGATGGTTAAACAAATAATGATTAAATAATGATAGGAAGAATGGAAAAAACATGGTGACTAGTGGTTAAACAATGGTTGATATCATGGATCATGATGGCTAATAGTTGAGAATTCACTGGATAATAATTGGTCACAGTCACAGTCGTTAATAATGGAAAGATAAGAAAACATAGCGAATGGGTTATCCCGGTATCATAGTGGGTTTATAGCATGCTTAGATGGGCCATGGGATTAGCTACAGTAAATGGTTAGTAACTGGGGATTTGTTACCCCCAAAAAATCCCAATGAAATAATCCATCTACTAGCTAGCTTTCCCTAACTCCATGGCCCATCTAAGTGTTCTTTTTCAGCACACGAGTTACTTTGAAAAACGGACCCGATGCCATACCTGGAGGAACACCACCCGATGACGGCTCGACGGACGTTCAATCGCTCGCCTCGTCGTTGTTGAGATCTGCCAGGTTCACCTGCGCCGCATGGCTTAGTTACAGCAGTTGTCAATGGCCATTTCAGGAATCTAAATTGGAGGTGCCTACCATATATAAGGATATATAAGGATATATAAGGCCTATATAAGGCCTAAATTTCAGGGAATATCCCAGCAAAATATGATCTTATATGGTACAGTACCTCCATTTTAGGATCATGAAATTCCCATTGAAGTTGTGCTTCATCCCATTTATAACTGGCTACAGGGCCATAAGGCCATATGATTTAATTATATACTGGAGAGTTAATGTATTGAGCAGTGGCGAGCTACCCCTGTTGATCGGGCTTTTACGATCTAATGTATTGAACATTCTGGGAAATCACAATGAATTCTGTGAAATCCTACAAACTACAAAATGCCCCCCCCCTAGATAGCTAAGTTGGTTTGTAACTTCAATAACTATGGTTTATGATCGAAGGAAGTCTAGACAATATGGACAGATGGAAAAGCAGAGGTGGGAAGAGTCAGAGAAGAGAAAGAGTCAGAAGAAAGAAGATGCAGGTGCGCGAAAAGGGCCTAGGTGCGGCCACTGCAGCAACCTTTTCAACACACTACACGAGGTGATACCTAAAGGTCAACAAAACTAACAATAAGTCTTGAGCAGCTCGAATCTGCGATATATATATATATGTATATATACATACATTCATATTGAAACCCCATCAATTGGTTGAAACCCCTATCACTGTTGGTACCCCATAGTTGAAAGCACATTTACCCTGTGAACTAACATAGCTATTGACAATGGCCATAGAAATTGCTGATTTACCCATCAAAAATGGTGATTTTCCATAAAAATGTAAACGTTTACCAGAGGGTAATCCCCATTGATATTACCCGTTGACATCAATCAGCAGCCATACGACGAGTCCAGCACCTCCAACACTCGACCTTTCAGTTCTTCCGTAGCGATCTTGGTGCCTTGGGTCCTGACCAATGAATCGTGGTGAATCTACAGAAAAATCCGGGCAAATTGATCCAAAAACCAGGAAAAATTCATCTAAATCCCAGAACCCTTTCAAATTCCTGTCTGTTTTTTCGCTAACAGAACCAATCAAGCATATAAATATGTGAATTTAAAGAGGACAATTAGGCGTTTGAAGCGGCAAGCATAGAAGCATAGGGGAACTCAGCCGCGTTTGTTGTTATTCGAAGCCATTTCTTCCACGGCGGTGTGGGGATTTCACCAAGAGACATGATGCTTCAATGGGATTTAATGTGATACCATGGGGATCTGGTTGGTGGTGGGATGATTATTCCATTCCCAATATGATGGGAAAAATAAAAGCCATGTTCCAAACCACCAACCAGGGATATATATATATACCCATATATATATATATATATATATATACCCACCAATACGATGTTTGGATGTGAAAAATGGAGGGGCTCCAAAAATGGCAAGTGACACACCCATGTTGCCGCAAGTGCTTGGTATTTTTCGCCACCGGCCTTCCCGCAAGTGCTTGCGAAACCGTCCCAGGATTAGTGACCGCTTCATCACTGTGGTGACTTCGAACTGTAGGTAACTTGGGTGGACATCCGAGTCAAGTTCGGCTCTGTTTGAAAATAGGGTGCCCTTCGAATCCTATGATGTTTTTCAATATGTATGAGTTCTTGAGAACAACTCATCCAACTGATTACTCGCTGGTGGAAACCCTGAAACATATCAACTGGGATCACCATTCTAAGGTGAGATCATGGCCAGTCTTAGATACCCAGGTGGTTTCCTAACCCCATATGTTGATCGTTAACCCAAATTAATCACTGTTGTTTTTGTTAGTTAAATCATAATGTTCCTTGGCAAAATGCCACTAAATCACAATTAAACCAACTTGGTGGCATTTTGCTAAACCCTAGTTCGGTTAAACTTACCTATAATTAATTAAACTTAGTTAATGTTCCTTGGGAACCAGGTCTCATTAAACCAACTTCTTTTAGATAGCTAAATCCCATGAAATCACTCTGGGTTTGTTGCTCAAACCTCATCAAAAAACATCCATCACAGCCATCCCCCAGTCCTGGAGACCAAGGTCTTACCACACTGGCGCACGGTGAACATGCCTCGGATATATTAAATAACTATATTAAATGACCTTAGGTTTCCCAGAATGGGGTACCCCCCCAATCATGAAATTTATAGATTATAGATGTTTTTTTTTTTAAAGTTTATAGGATGTTCCATTATAAACCATCCAGTTTTGGGTACCATTTTAGGAAAGCCCAGCCGTAAGCTTTCCTATGTCTTGGACGAGGTCAAACCCCTGGAACCCGCTCTCGATGGCAGGATCCGCTCGAGCCCCAGCTACTAACCAGGAATCGGCAAAATCCCATGGCCCATCTAAGTTCGAATGTTTGCTCAACTGGGGATTCTTTACCCTCTATATACCAATTATAATCCATTTAATAACTATACCCATAGGATCCATGTATGCTATATATGGTGACATTTACCATCAATATACCCCAAATGTTAGCATATATACCATACATGGATCCTATGGGATAGTTAACTAACTCCATGGCCCATCTAAGTACAGCTGTTTGTGAGTCCAACGAAGTGCTTTCATAGCGAGGACCAGCTTCGGCCAGATCCGGACGCCGTGTAGATCCAGTGATGTGCCAAACCCATCTGCCAAGCCCTCTGGTACACATACAGAAACTGATGGGAAAATCACCATTTTTAATGGGTAAATCCACTATAAACTATAAATGGGCCATGTTCAATAGCTTTTTGTATGTTTACCAGAGGGTAAACTTTGGCAAAACTGAAAAAACATGCAAGTACATAATTATAACAATAAATCATCCACATATTGTAGATTATTTCCCCATTAAAACCTTCATTTAGAGTGAAATGAATTTCGCTATATCTATAGTGGATGATATGACTACCCTCTGGTTATTTAACATAGCCATGGAAAATCACATTTTTTTATAGGTAAACCATCTATTTCTATGGGCCATTTTCCATGGCTATGTTAAATAGCCAGATGGTCATATTAAGTATTATTTAGCCATCTACCGAGTTAGCATCCGCTTGAAGCCAAGGCACTTGGAGCCTTGATGTCGTACCATTCCTTTCGAAGGAAGGGGTCTCCGGCCTTCTTCTTGCCTTGAAGAATCCAGCAGTTGTTGGCGTTTTTTTTCCGAAAAATGCGGTGGACAAATTATGAATTCATTGGATTTATATAGATTTTTTTGGATTTGATCATCAAACATCGTGATCCAATAGGACTTTGAAAATAAAAACTTGAGATTTAACGAACTTTGAGGGCTGTCAAGTGCAAGTGCTGTCCACATTTCCGGCCATATAAAGCAGCAAGCTCTTGTGTTTTCTCTTTAATGGGACAGAATCAGCTTGAGCATTTCATAGTAGTTTATATATTACATACCCTCTGGTAAACGTTTACATAACTGATGGGAAAATCCACCCATTTTTAAGGGGTAAATCCACTATTTCGACTGGGCCATTTTCAGTAGCTTTTTGTTAACGTTTACCAGATGGTACATGTCTATGTTGCCATTCAGGGAATCCGACGTGGGGAGAGGATTCCCAATTTGTAAAAAATCAGACGATGGACCACCTGGACCACCATCCCGAGCAGCATCAACATGACCAACATTTGCCCGAACAAAATCACCCAGTTTTGTAGGTAAATATACCAGCACCATGGAGCATATGGGATATATATTTCACATACCAAATTTCACATGGTCACCTTTTGCAAACCAATTTTTTTTCGCTTACAGTTTTTTGTTGAAACAATGCAACTGTTTTTTTTTTTTTAAATACCAGTTTTGGCGGATGACATACTTATTTGGTCGATAAAAAGGGCATTATCCCGGAGGCAGCATCAGCTCTATAGACCTCGCGAGACTTGGTGCTGACTCAGTCATCCTGTACGTGTTACGTGTTATCAGTTCATCACGGAGTCAACTGCTGGAATCTGCTGGTATATCTGCTGTTGTGATGATAAAGAAATGGCTGGTCAACATTGGTCAACCAGGCATCCCAATCATTGGTTGTTTATCCTTTGCCTTTCCCGTCAATTGTCTTACCAACCACGGGCCCCTCGACTGGAAGATTCCCCAGATTCTTAGGGCATCACGCCAGGGATCAACAAATATTCATAAGATAAATACGTATACACCACATACATATACATATTATATACACCATAATATATATATATATATTTAATATATATATATATATATTATATTATATATATAATATAATATAATATAATATATATATAAAATATAATATATATATATGTATACGTATTATAGTATATATTGTAGTCATGTATGCATGTAATAAATACTGATTTTGCGGCTGTGCTACATCCGCATTCCGCATACAAGGTACCTCCCTTCTTTCCTCCCTTTGTCAAGCGCTTATTCTTTCCCACAGCCATGGCGTTGGCTTTTGCGTGAACGCTGCACGCTTCACCGGACCAGAATGGCTCGCTGAAACGACAAACGGGAACAGCGAAACAGGCATGTGTGGAAAATCTATCATGACAGGAAATATGCATGGGTACAATCCAACGAAATATTGATAGTTTCTAAAGATATTTCAACATACATTTTTCTATTGATACAGTTATGGCCATTTATCAGTTATAACTGGTTATTTCAGTGGGATTATACATTCTATAAATGGGGTTTTCTTAGTACTTATAACTGGTATTTCGGGCCATAACTGTAGCTGTACAATTCGCTGGAGCATCACTTTGACCCTATGATTGGGTGGATTTTATGATAGCCGAGGCCCGACGAAGCCAACGTGAAACCCCAGGTGGAAAATCACATGGGATGGTTCCATTCGTCCTGGTCCTTCAAAGTTCAGACTTTGCCGAAGGAAACACCATCTTCGCTATTCCCGGCCTGGTAAACCTACAAAAAACTATGGAAAATCACCATGTTTAATGGGTAAATCCACTATCTATTGCCATGTTCAATAGCTATGTTAGTTTACCAGGGGGTAGCAACAAGTTTCAGATTAGAAACAAGTCTCAAGTAAATCCACTCGCCCATTCACCAAACATGCCACCTCTATACATGGAACAAAAACTCACGAGCTTCCCCAGCAACAAATGAAATTTCTTGCCTCTGATCGAAGTTCATACAACATAAACAACTCTGAGTGTCTGTGAAAAATGGACCTACAAGACTGAAAACTGTTACTGGGCAAACCATTTAGCAACTGTGTAGATAATACACTATGTTATGATATTTATATGATATTTATTATGCGATTGTCCAAGTTCTTCTTGTTTCGTCGTCAAAATGTCCAAACATATGATGCTGGTCTTGTGTTTGAGTCAAAATCAAACAGATTCAGGATAACCTCTACGAGGCTTTAAGTGGGATATCAAATGTCACATGAAGCACTGTTCCATCAAAACCACGTTTTTTCATGTTTTTTATTCAAACAAAAGGAAAAACCATGTGTTCATTGGCACATGGCACATGAATTAAAGCCATGGCTAGGGATGATTTCCCTTAATGAATTAAGCATATGATTCCAGGGCTCGGTCTCCCAGAATCCCATGATTCGAATCCTTCAATCAGAAAATGAACAAAAACATAAAACGATCCATGAAACTAAAAAAACAGAAATAAATATATCAATAATCATTCAACCTATTCATGAAATTTAAGAAATATGAAGATGTAAATATGTCAAAGCCATATTGCCAATATATTACGAATATAAAATTGGTTTATTACCTTAAGTCATCAAGGCCGCTGTCGCGGCCCCAGGACGGCCCCAGGACGTCAAAGTCCAAGACCCCGTGCTGTACATCTCCAGTGGTCAAGTCCAAGCTGGTCCTAAAGCGTGGTTGAAACACATCTGTTGTGCTTAAATCATTATTTGTTGGGTTGTTGCCACTGATGATTACACTCTGGTAAACATACAAAAAGCTATGGGAAATCATAATCTTTAATAGGTAAATAAACTGTAAATGGGCAATGTTCAATAGCTATGTTAAATTACCAAAGGGTGTGTATATATATAATGATAACATACATATAATGTGGCAACTGATTTGTATTAATAAATATGTCACTGATGTTTGACCACATTTGTTGCACATAAATATATTATGGCCACTGACATGTTATAACAAAAATGATAGTTCACAGAAATAGCACCTGATTTATGGCACCTGATATAATGATATGGTGATTTCCTGGAATGGAGGTACCCCCATCGCTGGATAGTTTATGTAATGGACAATCCCTGAAATGGATGATAACTGGGAAAGCCCTATGACTCAGGACCCCCCCAATTCAAAATTGTTGGACTTAAAAAACTATTTGCTGGATGTTTAAACCCAGATGTATAGGATATAAATTAATAATATGTATACAGTATAATTATATACATATAAGGAAATACAACTTAAATAAATTACAATAATTCAATGACTTAAATTAACATAATTTTGGGATAGCTACCCCAAATAAACGAAATTCCAGTGACATCGCAGTGAAGTCGTTATGCCGTTAATTATCCTTCATCCATATATACACATATCCGTTAAAGTAGTAGAGGCAGAGCATAAACAAATACCCAACAAATAGTGTTCTTCACCCCCAAAACAGAATATATGTCCTAAAACACAATCTTTTTGGGATTGTGTGTGTGTGTGTCTGAACATGTGCTATACCCTTAAAGTATCTTAAAGTGGCAATGTTTACTACGGAAAGTCATGATCAACCGATTCGACCCTGCCATTGATCGAGGTTGGCAGATGGAGTTTCTACTAAAAATTGCTAACATTTGTTCAGGGTCCAACTATAAATCTACCAGAGGGTGTCATGGTTATATAATGATGGATATGTATATGCATAATATATGTATACGGTATATATATATATATATTTATGTATAAATATGATGATGATGATGATGATGATGAGGATGAGGGTGGGGATGAGGATGATGATGATGATGATGATGATGATGATGAGTATTATTATTACTATTATTATTATATATTAATTAAATATTGGTTAACAATGAAAAATCATTCAACAAGTGCTTCTCTGCAGTGGTCTTTTACCATGTTCGTATCCCTCCTCTATCAACGCTGCCGCCAAGGTGCCCATCGTAGGTCATGCCCGAGTCGGCGTCGAAAGCAGCCCCTGGGGCCTCGGCATGTGAATTTTAAGCGACCAAAAAATGTGATTTTCATGGGATTTATATGTGAAACATGGGGATTGTATGGGATTTTGATGGGATTTACCTATGGAAAACGGTGATTTAATGGGATTGTTTATGGGATTCATATATGAAACATGGGGGATTTTATGGGATTTCACCTGCAAAACTGGTGATGTTGGTGAGATTTTTGCGCAAGATAAATGGTGATTTTCCATGGGATTTAAACAACAAAACGGGTGATTTAATAGGATTTAAGCAACATAAACGGTAACTTAATATATATAATTTAAGCAACAAATGTGATGACTTCCAGAGGATGTATTATTTTTTGGATATACGTGTCTGAAATTGGGGTATGTTCATTAAAAAAGGCAATGTTTTTCATCGGGAGAGTCATGATCATCAACCACCCATTTTCAGACAACCCACATGGCTGTCTACGGGAAATCTCCCGTAAGCTGCTGGGAATGGGCATATATGTATACCCATAGGATCCATGTATGCTATATATGGTAACATTTAGCATCAATATACCCCCAATGTTAGCATATATACCATACATGGATCCTATGGGATAGTGGAAATCATGGGAAACCATGTTTTTTCCCAGTGCAATGTTCGATGATTGGCCAATACCACCATTGTCCAGTGTGATTCAGCCAAGTAAATGGAAATCCACCCTGATTCACCATATATGAAGACATATGATGGTCTTATCTATGGTATGGAGCGCATTATTATGATACTCAGCCAAGTATGCCATTTCAAGTTGGCTCCATACATCGGGCTGAATTATTATAATTCACCAACGTGAAATAAGGCCTTATGTCTTCTTCATTGGATGATTCCCACTAAAAAAACTATGGTGGACGTCGCCGTGAAGTCGTTGAGCATCAAAATGTTCAAGTGGATGTTTCTATATTAAAGCCATGGAGCATATGGGAATGGCAATCGCATCTGATTTACATGTTTCACGTATCACAAACCTCATCTGGTTTGCCAAAGAAACCAACCATCAGATCAATTCATGACAACTGAACCAGGCAGAAATCACCTCTATGCAGGCGCTTCACTTTTTGATCAGTTATTTCCAGACAGACTCCGCCCCAACCGCCGCCTGCCCTGCTTGTGGTCATCCGCATTCATTTCTCTGAAGCGGCCCATGCGCTCAGAAACAACTTTCTGCGCAAAAGCACGGCCTTCCGCTGATGTGCAAAGCGGGCGTGTTGTTGTAGGCAGGCGTGTTGTTGTACAGGGGCGTGTTGTTGTAGGCAGACGTGTGCTCAAATTTGTGCTTTGCTCAAAGCCATTGCCTGAATCAGCACCCTGACGAGCTCAAAAGGGCTTGAAGACGGTCCGGCTGCCACTGAAATTGCTGAAAACCGGCTGCAAGCATCTGAAAAGCTGGGATGCAGCTGAAACACATTTGTGGCCCTGGAACGCACACCTGATCTGCAATCCCTGTTTCAACGCGATGGCTATCGTCCAATGCACTTCATCAAAGCAGCCAGCCAGGCATGCAACTAACCCTGGCATCCAGAGTCCAGCAGCCTCATTGCCTCGTAAACTCATGATTGCATAGGAAGTATACAGTCTAGGGTACGCAGGTACCAACAGCATCGAACAAACCAATTATGCTGCGATGCAGACTTTGGAAACAAACCTCATGGCATTTTAAGGCATTTACGGGGTCTATTTCGATTTCGCTATGGGGCATCATTTCTGGGAAGCGATTCAGGTAGCTTCTCGGTAATTGATCCCATGCATCCATCGTCCTCGTCCGAGGAAAATCGTCTGCCAACGAACTGGCCCATTTTGCCAACTAAAATGATGACTGACGAATGACTGACAAACCACGGGTCAGCCCTAAAAACCACGAATCATGAGCCATTTTTGATATGATCTATCCTAACCACTGACTGGCCATGGCTTATCACCTGGCTATATCTGAATCTAGTTTCCCCGAATCCCATGGTCCAAATCCTGGCCATGTGGCCATTTGGGGCTTCAAATCCTCCGTTTTCAGAGACACCCGAATATAATCTAGTTGCCCAGATATCCCTGAGGCCTTGTATTCCCTCGAATTAAACATGTTTGGCTCTATACCCCCATGTTAAACTCAGAACTGCCCCCATATACAAACTCCCTAGATCATACCCTCAAATTCATGGCAACAGACTGAGATTGCCCACTGGTCACCCATCCGTCACTGGGCTTCCCGTACAGCGAAAAAACGGCGCTCCACACTCAGCACGTTCTGCCCGAAAGCTGGGAAGTTACTTGGATATGGCCCATTGGGTGGGTTTACAGTTAACTCAAACATGAGAATAAGAAATAGAACCATGAACAATTGGAATTAAGATGAATTAATCATAAATACTATACAAAATGAAGATTTTGTGCAATTTGTCAAATCAAGAAAACATGCGCATGCTTTTTTCCATGGGGTACTTAGATGGGCCATGGAGCTAGTTAACTAGTTGGTAAATGGATGTAAATGGATTATAATTGGGATTTAGGGGGTAACAAATCCCCAGTTACTAACCATGAATCGCTAATCCCATGGCCCATCTAAGTACATGATACTTACCCTCTGGTAATTGAACGTAGCTATTGGACATGGTCATTGAAATAGTTGAAATACCTATTAAAAATGGGTGGGCTTTCTAGTTCGCAATGTTAATAATGGCCCATCGAGTCGAAGTATACAGTCGTGGAATCATCATCGGCCTTTCATCGGAAGCGCACCTTTAGAAAGTCGGACCGTACGTTGGCATCGTACCAGTTCACACCTGGCGTGGTGTAACCGGGGTTGACGCTTGGCGCCAGGGTCAAGAGTCATGGGGGTTTCCAATGGGGATACCCCAGCTGGATGATATACATGGAAAATCCTATGAAAATTTGGATGATAAATTTAGGAAAATCCTATTTGTTTAAAAAATATGAAACATCCTTCTATAAATGGATGATGACTGGGGGCAGCCCTACTTTAGGAAACCTCCAAATAAGTACCACTTAGCTGCAACTGATTAGCGTTGTAAAGCTGGTAATCCCAGCTGCAGGCTGACTTCTGAAGCATGATTCTGCTGGCTTCTTCCAATTGGGGCTGTTCATTAGCTCATAGCCGTTGCGGCGGTAGGATTGGATCCAACTACCACTATTTACAAGGTGGTGCCCCCAAGATAGCCAAGTTGGTTTATAACTCTAATAGCTATAGGACTTGTGGTAGATATATCTATAGTTAATGGGATTATAAACCAACTTATAACTTGGGGGGCACCACCTTGTAAATATCAGAAACAGAAACATCAAAAGCATATCAGCCATAAACAAACAACATAGACACGTATATGCGATTTGAGATCTCATCCAGAAACAGATGCTGAAGAAGGCCTCAAGGTGTGAACGGATTGCCACTCAATTGGGCTACTGATAGGGTAGATCTCCAAATGGCCAAAAACACGAAACATCAACAACACGCTTAAGTGGCCTTTCTGGTTCTTAATCAGAACATGCGTCTTTCAGTTCACTCGGATCAGTTAGATAGTACAGACCCTGGTATTGGGGCCGCCTGCTGCATTGCTATTTGAATGGCAGAGTTTCCCATGGCCCTTAATTCATAAAGTGCACGTACGCCCAGTACAGTCACGGGCCGTACCAGTTCAAAATGAGTCAAACTTACTTATCGGTGGATTAACATGTGTTATACCCTCTGGTTATGTCAAAATAGCTATTGAAAATCCACCCATGTTTCATGGGAAAATCCACTATGTCTATGGTCATTTTCAATAGCTATCATAAATCAGCTATAAATCCCATGAAATGCCCATTTTCCTATGGTTTTCCTATGATTTTCCTATGGTTTTTGACATAACCAGGCCGGGTAAATGGGCTGAAACACCCAATGACATACATCAATGCCATAGGAAAACCGGACGATCAGTGCCACTGGAGCACCCTGAGTGTAGGTGCTGACTTGTCATTGGACCAAAGGGACCAACAGTTATGGCCATAAAAATCAGTTATAACTGGTTGAAAGTGGGATTATACATTCTATAAATGGGGTTTTCTTAGTACTTATAACTGGTAAAGGGCCATAACTGCAAGGATGGAACAAAAAACTGGAAAACTGGAAAATCGCAAGCATCACATCACTTAAATCAGCCTCTGAAAGCAAGTCCATTCCCAAATTCAGGGGGAAATCCAGCCCTTTATAAAGCCATAATACATCATAATACCATAATGTAGGCAGTTTGGTTGCGGAGAGTGCATTTTTTTTACCAGACCACATCTAAAGCATCCAAAGCATCAAAAGCATCGAATGCCTAATCATGACTCATCAATACCTAAACGCAAACCGCAATTCCTTCTCAGAAGGAAAGGGAGGCTGCGTAGCAGAAGGACGAAAGAAAGCACAGGCAACAACCCGAGGGCTGACGCGGCCAGGAAAAAACCACCCTAGAGGCGGGAAAAAAAACCTGGCCA
>Ga0126342_10012763_pt1 | contig 14946 bp, 13 predicted proteins | sample Cyp1metagenome_FD_92528 | JGI IMG/M metagenome (GOLD analysis project Ga0126342, IMG submission 92528) | Coral microbial communities from Lord Howe Island, Old Settlement Bay, Australia - Cyphastrea 1 metagenome | ecosystem: Host-associated > Invertebrates > Cnidaria > Coral ...
AGGTTTTGCAGCTTCCCCCATAGACACGGCGAGGCCACAGGAAAACCAGAGACTCGAGACGAGACACGTGGGAGCATCAAAACGAGCATTTCGTGCGAGACTTCCTCCAATTTTGACACTTTGCAGCCTCAGAATCGACGTTTTCCTACGAATTTTCTTAGGAACCTCTAAATTTGCTACATCAAAATCGATGTTTCGTGCGAGGCTTCCGTCAATTTTCAGCACATCTCACAAACTGCCACGCCTGCCACGGAATTTGCACCTTGTCGCCATGACGCAGCTCTGCCAATATGATTCGCAAAAACTACGCAACACCACACGTCTAAAGCGCTGCGCCTGCCACGCAAAATGACACTGGACACGTCCAAAGCGCTGTGCCTGCCACGAAAACTGCAACGCATCTTCTGAAAATGTCGCAAAAGTATTGCGCCTGCCACAAAAAACGACTTTCGACATGTTACAAAACGCGTCTGAATGTCACGAAGTGCCACGCCTGCCACGCGAAACGAAGCAACGAGAAGTTTGAAACCTCCAAAAATGACTACCTCTGCAGAACTTACCATAGGCACGGCCATACGGCCCTCGCGCGAACGGTTGCGAACGGTTGCGAACGGTTGTGGACGGTTGCGGACGGTTGCGGCCACAAACGCAACGTCGAGCGAACACACACTCAACCCCCAGACCCCCAGAGTGAAACGGGAACCCTTGCTACGCATTCGGGAAAAAACCTCTGTTGATGCCATGCATAGCCATGCATAGCCATGAAAACACATTCGATTTGTAGATTTGTAGATGATTTGTTTGTTGAAATTAACATGGCAAACTGCTGCAAAACTGGAAACAAAACAAGACAGTCTCAGACTAGTCCTGGGTAGCAAGTATGGTTATATAACAATATGTTTCCCCAATTAAGTCAGAATTTCAATCATAGCAACAACTAGCTTTGTTTTTTTTCAAAACTAAAACTATCCATAACTATATATAACGATCCCAACTATAACCATCATAATCCATTGAACATTATCCTTTGTGGAAATCAGAAACTTCAACAAAATTTGGATATCATAATTATCAATTGAATCAAGGAGATGTAAACATAATCTATGAAATATCATCCATGGTTTATATATCATTACAGTAATTATTACCATATTTTGGGGAATAAACTTGAAAATTGCCATAGAAATAGTTGATTTACCCATTAATAGCATGGTGATTGTTCCATAGTCCATAGTTATGTCAAATTACCAGAAGGTAACCATGGATCCAAGCTATGATTTATGCCATTTTCCATCAACTATAAACGTCAAATTTTCCAGTTCGTTATCAATAGTTATCCATCTATAGATGAATTTTTGAACCATGAATAAATCCATGGAAATCCATCGATTGTAATTATATCCCATAGGATCCATGATGCTAGTATATATGCTAACATTGGGGGTATATTGATGGTAAATGTTACCATATATAGCAGCACCATGAATCCTATGGGTATAATGCTGACCATACATCATTTGAATCAACTTTATCCATCGTAACGATTTACCGTGAATCAATGGATCCAATGGATCTCGAGGCCGTGGGCTCAACGGGCCTACTTCGAGCGCCAGAAATCCACGGTGGAATCCAGGCGTTCGCGGTTCAAACGGAAAACGGAAAAATCGATGCCATGGACTCCATGGCAAAAATGGAACATTTATAGATGATGAAAATATATATATGAAAATGGTGATTTACCTATTTAAAGTGGTGAAATGGAACACTTATAGATGATGAACATTGTGATTTACCGTTATTTACCTATTTAAAATGGTGATATACAACGCGGGGCACCCTTTTGATTGCTAAGTTGCGCAAAAAAATGCAATAATGAAGATAATGAAGGTTGATTAGACTGATATAACTATAGCTCATGGGTTTTTAAATCCAACTTAAGACCCTGTAGAACTAGATATGGATGTATATGGTGATATATTTGGCGATATACATATATGGAGGTTTCCATAAATGGTGGTGCCCCAATTCGTGGATGGTTTATAATGGAAAACATTTTTAAATGGATGATTGAGGGTTACCCCCTTTTTAGGAACCTCCAAAGGGAAAGCAATGTAATGATACATGATGGGAATGTATGAAAAACATGTTTGGAAACAGTTTAACACAGAATATACATCTCTTACCAATGTATCTGGTTGGTGGTTTGGCACATTATTTATTTTTCCATATATTGGGAATAATAATCCCAACTGACTAACATTTTTCAGAGGGGCTGAAACCACCAACCAGGTATAATATGATGGTAAATCAACAGAATTCGGATATATGTATACCGTATGTATATATATATATATACGAATGGTTTCATTTTGATGGAGAACAACAATGCCACATTGAGATAGCAATTTTGTGGGACTATTGAATGGTAATGTTGTTTTTTTAAAGCAATGCTATGATTTGAATTCGTCTGGAAATGTGGGACGGGCCCCCCAAAATTCATTGGGAAACTCTCACGGGAAGCAAAAAAGTAGACATAGGATAAGCCGCATGATTTGGGTGTACCTGATTTTTGCACTTTTTCTCATACCCAGATCCATGGTGCTGGAATATTTACCTATACATTACTGGGCCATAAAAATGGGGTTTCCATGGTGCGGTAAATATTCCAGCACCATGGTTCGCATCTGGGATACTGTAAGTAGAACTGGGTATGGGCGGATACGTTGGTATCGCAGTTGGAGGTCCCGAAAGATGGCCAGCCAAGGGGTGTTACCAAAGAGACGTTACAAAATTGGACGCCCAACGAACAAAAACACACCTTTAACTATATGGAGGTGTCCTAAAATATGGCTACCTGAAACCATTGTCAAATTCCCGGAATCACCAAGTTGTTGGGAGCTCGGATGATCAAATGGGGCCAGGACACCCCCCCATAGAATCACCATCAAACCAGCGGCAGCTCGCCCAGTTCGGGAACGCCCACTATCTGAGGTCACAGTCCCTGAGACATTTGTTGCCGTTGTATCGCTTTCTTCAGAGAAGTCACTGGGACCCAACCGGTCAGGACATCGCCATGTTTTTTTGTCGGAAAAGATGAGAACATCGACGCATAAATGCAAAATTCTGGTGGGTGAAACACGACATGGAAACATGGGTAGACCAGTATTCTGGCGATTTGTTGATCTGCAGAAGATTTTGGACTATGTATTCCATGGTCAGACCAAGCCAGAGGGAAAGAAGGACACCAGAATCCACAAGGATGACACATCCCAAGGGCCCGAAACAAAGTTGTGTAAGATACACATTTTGTCTGAATACACATGGGTTGAGTAGCTCAAAGGGGTTATTTTGTTGGGAATAAACAACACCGTAGATACCCAGCTTTACGACATTTCTTTTTAGTTGTTGGGTATCTAATTCTTGGTCATGTTGTTGTTGGTGATTCCCCATTGCCAGCAATTCCGACTACTTAAATCACATATTGCTAGATCTCCATTCTTGTTGGTTATATTAGTTTAACTTTAATTATATTCATTGGTGGTTTGGAACATGATTTTTATTTTTCCATTCAGTTGGGAATTTCATCATCCCAACTGACGAACTCCATCATTTTTCAGAGGGGTAGGGCTCAACCACCAACCAGTATGAGTTGAATATGGTAGAATCATGTACCTTCTGGTAATTTCACATAGCTATGGAAACTGATCATAGAAATAGTTGATTTACCTATTAATAGCATGGTGATTTCCAGCTCGCTATATTAAATTACCAGAGGGTAGAGGACTCTTGTTCTAGTGTCATTTTCACCATATCATGTTCATTTTTTCAAGATGATTAAAACATATTAAAGCCACCAACCAGATATAAGTTGAATATGGTAGAATCATAGATCCCCTTTTCCCATAACACAGGGAAATGATGATAGATGGTATACTCAGTATACTAGCTCCCGGCCCCTCTATTTTTACAAAAGGACATTATTGGGTAGAATCATGTAGAATCACGTAGAATCACCGTATTTGTTGATCAAGTTCCCCATTCTTGGCGCCGCCAAGGTGCAACTGCGCAGGTGAAGCTCTAGAGATGGCGTTGTGAAACGTTGATCCCACAGGATTGCTCCAAGCTACAGCTACCTACAGCTACCTACAGCTACCCGGCCTGGTAAACGTTAACAAAAAAAGATGGAAAATCACCATGCTTCATGGGAAAATTCACTGTTTCTATGGTGATTTTGCATAGTTATGTAACAAATTACAGAGGCTACATGATACAGGAGTAAGAAACATGTTTCCTATACTTTCTCCATTGACTCAACGAAACTTTTTCTGGTAAAACTTGGGTCTTTGGCGCAACTGTTGGGGGATTTTGCAGCCAAACCATCCACGAAAATTCTGGGTACCCCCATGGACTAAGTCGGAAAGCCCTATCACTGTGGTAATTTAACGTAGCGAACTGGAAAATCACCATTTTTCATGGGAAAATCCACTATTTCGACTGGGCCATTTTCCATTGCTATGTTAGTTCACCAGAGGGTATCACTTTGGCTGTTTCAAGTTTCTCCACTGTCATTTGCCCAGATGTTCATCATCACAGACTGTATAAATTGGGGCCGACTAGATAACAGTAATACCGACGCATGTCGACAAGTGATGCGTAGATGAAAGTTGTTGCCAGATCTATCCTGTACATTCCATGATGTGCATTTGCAACCACTATAGAAATACATATTATAGTATATAATTATATAATTATCGGTATCGCATGGGTATAGAATGTATTCCCATTCATTATTATCCATGATTGTTGGTTCGAGGAGGGTTATAATCTGTTCGTAGAAAAAACACATAGGAAAGCCCTTTTCAAATTTCACGTGGGATCGTTGGAAACAATGTGGTGAAACCAAGATTTCGATGGGTTGTAACCCCATCTAACCGATCCCCTAGCCAACCCGCTATTGTAGTTACATCAACCAACTTAGCAGTCTTGGGGGACCCAAGTCACCCCATTTATGGAATGATAATCCCCCATCGACAAAAAAACATCAAAAGCACTGGTTTCGCATATTTATCACTGCAGATCGCTAGGGATTCAACATGATTCAACAATTTTCCCATGAAAAAAAATCAAAGTCACTGAAAATCACTCCCCGCAACGATTTTTGCATCAAGTCCGGGACTCCACTGCATTCCACTGCACCGGCCTTCCTTCTCTCTGCGGTCACTGCCGTGAACCGCCGGAACCGGGTTAACAACTTTTTGTCGGCCACCCATGCGTCGCTCGGTTGGCAACTCGTGGAATTATGGGGACAAAATCCATCAACCGCTGTCAAGAATTGTGGGACAAAATAATACAACATCATTGATAAGAAATCCAGAATCATTGACTGTATTGAGTAGAAATCCATAGAAATCCATAGAAATCCATATCAATCCATCAAAGTCAAGCAATTTCTAATCAAAACCAGATCCTTAGGTCTTAGGTTTATATGCCCGTAAGGTGGGCCAGCAGTTATGTTGCTAGCCATCAAGAAGTATATAGTTATATCATGTCATATCATCTTATATCATGTCATGCCATGTTATATACTGTAATGTTTACATCATCTTACACCACCTTATATCGTGTTATATCTACCACGATGAACCAACTTATCGATGTGCGCTGTTTTAAACCACATGGTACACTTATGGCCCGAAATACCAGTTATAAGTACTGAACTAACCCCATTTATAGAATGTATAATCCCATAGAAATCACCAGTTATAACCAATAAAGAAAGAACCATTTGCAGTTTCTCCAAGCGCAAAAGATTGCGACATGGCGCGACACTTGAGTGGCTGCGTAAAATTTCGGGGCTTATACTATCAATATCAATGGCCTATATTGGAGGTACTCAAGTAATAAATGCCACCTAAATATAAATAGAATGTAGAGTAGTACCTACCATATATAATGTCAACCCAAAATTTCAGGAACCTAAAATGGAGGTACCTACAATATATAAGGCCTATATATAATGCCTATGTAAGGGAATGTCCCCACAAAATACGGCCTTATATCGTACAGTACCTTCATCTTAGGATCAATTCCCATTGATACCATCCAAGATTAGTTGAGGATAGTTGAGGGATGTTGGGGGGTATCATAATCCGTTGTGGGAATTCCTACCAAAAATAAAACACTTCCAGTTGTAATTGGATCTATACACAGATAATCATATATATATAATATACATTGTACATATATAATAGTTCTGTATGTGATGTAACCCCAACTTCTGGGGGTCAACAGGCTGTCATCAGTTATCACTTAGGTGGCCCGACCAGCTTGAAACTTTCCAGCTTGCTGCTTGGTGACGACGATGGGTGACTGGGGCGACTGGGGCAAGAGGATGAAGCTGGGAGGCGGGTAAGTAACACTGAGCGGTTCTACTAAACCGAGAAAAATAAAGTAGTTAAGTAGTTTTGTACATTTGTTGAAATGCATTGTTTGTTTTATTTGATTGATTCCATTTTCATTGGGTTGGATTTGTGACTCTCCATTGCAATCCATTACAGTGCCAGCAATCCATGGGGTGGAACTGGGATGGGGTGACGACTAACTGGGAAGGGACCAGTTTTTTGTGTTTCTTGGGGATTAAACCATTGGACTTCATGGGATTTTACTGGATTTCAGGGCATGTTGAGCCCCCGACCTATATGTTTGTTGCTTTGCGTTTGCTCATCGAACCGATTGTTTTCAAACAAACTCAACCGTTTTTTGCAAGCTACCATTTGGTTATTTAACATAGCCATGGGAAATCACCATTTTGAATAGTTAAACCATCTATTTTTATGGGCCATTGCTACCATGGCTATATTAAATAACTAGAGGGTATATCTAGCTATATAACAGTTATCTGGTTGGTGGTTTCAATCATTTTTCCATATATCGGGAATAATCATCCCAACTGACTAATATTTTTCGGAGGGGTTGAAACCTCCCTGGGTCGCAGCCGAAGGGGGCAAGTCTCACCGGCCGTCCAGGCTGTGTGAGAAGGAGCCGATGCAGCAGGCGATAGTTGGGATATTTCACACTAAAACCCATATGCTCCATGTATGGTATATTTACCTAGGGAAATGGAGATTAAAGTAGCAAAAGTTGGGATTTAGCAAGGCGGTGGCGGAAGTTTCAAAAATTGGAAACCTATAGGAGAGCTTGGTTGTTGTGAATCACGAATGGCAGAGCGAATCCACTGATGGACCGAAAGGTGGTTGGAGTTGTGTTTTTTGAAGTGGCTGCAATGGTTGCAGTGGTCATCTCTTCCTCAACTGCTTGATGTAGTGTGGTGTGGTGTAGCGCAGTTGTAGTTGTAGTTGTAGTTGTAGTGTAGAGTAGTGGATTTGCTGCTGTAGTGTAGTGTAATTAGTATGTGTGTTGTTGTAGTTGCAGTTGCGGTTGTAGTTGTGATGTGGTGTAATTAGTGTAGTGCAATGTAGTGTAGTGTAGTGTACTGTAGTTTTGTGCACTGTAGTGTAGTATAGTGTTGTGTAGTCTAGTGTAGTGTAGTGTAAAGTAGTGTAGTTGTAGTTGTAGCTGCTGTTGCAGTTGTAGTGTAGTGTAGTGTAGTGCAATTAGTGTAGTGTAGTGTGGGGTATTTGTAGTTGTAGCTGTAGTGTTGTGTAATGTGTTGTAGTTGTAGTGTAGTGTAGTGTAGTGTAATTAGTGTAGTGTAGTTGTAGTGTAGTGTAATTGTAGTGTAGTTGTAGCGTAGTTGTAGCGTAGTTGTAGCGTACTGTAGTGCACTGTAGTGTTGTGGAATTAGTGTAGTGTAGGGTAGCGTAGTGTAGTATAATGTAGTTGTAGTTGAAGTTGTAGCTGTATTTGTAATAGTAGTTGTAGTTGTAATGTAATTAGTGTAGTGTAATGTAATCAGTGTAGTGTAACATAGCGTAGTATTTTGTAGATGCGGTTGTCTTTGTAGTTGTAGAAGTAGTGTAGTTGCAGTCTAGTTGTAGTTGTCTATCTATCTAGCTGTCTATCTGTGAGCTTGAAAAGGCAGCAATTCAGCGAGACTTCGTCAGTTTTTGAACTTGACAACATTCAAAACGCAGCAATTCAGCGAGACGTCCTCAATTTTTTTAAGTTGGCAACATCAAAAACGAAGCAATTCTGCGAGACTTCCTCATTTTTCAAGTTGGCAACATCAAAAACGAAGCAATTCTGCGAGACGTCCTTCAAAAATGGAAAGTTGAGTGCAGAGCTGACGGCCTTGTACCAATGCGTTTTGCGATTTTTCCAGTCCATCTGTCTAAACTACTGTGTCTGCCACGAAAAAGTGATGCCAGGTCATGCGAAGTGCTGCACCTGTCACGCAAAATCATCTCAGGAAACCTGAAGATCTGAGGCTCCAAAATGCAACCCCTCTCAGGAAACCAGCGCCCGGACCTCCTAACATCTCTGATGAACATGTCTCTTGTACTGCGCCTGCCACGGAAAACGTATCTTTGCAGCTCCTCTTCAAATGTCCCACGCCTGCCATTGTTTTTAGAAATGCTACAAAACCCTCACGTTTTGCTCAAAGTGCAAAATCCCTTGCACCTGCCATGCGAAACAACACCTGAACGTCCAAAAGTGGCGCGAACATGTGGCGCCACAACAGCGTGCACTTTTTCGACATCTCAACTTCCAAAAATGGTCCGGCGCTGGTGTTTTTTGTGCATTTTGACTTCGAAATGTGCTTTGCGCCACAACGGCGTGCACTCTTTAGACATCTCAATTTCCAAGAGTGGTCCGAGCATGGTGTGTTTTGTGCATTTTGACTTCGAAATGTGCTTCGCGCCACAACGGCGTGCACTTTTTGGACATCTCAACTTCCAAAAGTGGTCCAGACCTGGTGTGTTTTGTACATTTTGACTTCGAAATGTGCTTCGCGCCACAACGGCGTGCACTTTTCGACATCTCAACTTCCAAAAGTGTTCCGGAGCTGAGGTGTTTTGTACATATTGACTTGGAAATGTGCTTTTCGCCACAACGGCGTGCAATTTTTCATCTCTCATCTGGCCAGCTGGCTCCGCACCCGCCGCTTTAGCGAGCCTACTTTTCGACCCTCCCTCCACAGCCACAAGTCATTGGAAAAATACCGTGTTTTTCGACTTTCCTACCTTTTCGCGCACCTGGATCTTCTTTCTTCTGAGACTTTCTCTTTTTTGATCTTTCTTTCTTCTCTTCGCTGATTCTTCCCATCTCTGCTTTTCATCTGTCCATATTGTCGGAGGTTTGACTTCTGAACTTCCTTCGATTAAACATGGAAATTGAATAGTGCACCGACGTCCAGATGGGAATTGTGAGGGGAACTCTTTTAAAATGGCAAGATTTCAGGTACTCTCGCTCGAAGTGAATGGTGGCCTTACTTCGCATAGGTGAACTACTATTGTGATTGACACAAGGTATACCTTCAACTTCAACTCACCATTTTTTTGAATACAATCATACACCGTTGCAAAACCTATTTTTGGACAGGGAATCCCAAAATAAATATTAGAACCGATTAGAACGCCTAGAAATATATCTTGTAGAAACCCATTGAAAAATATAGTGCATTAACCGTTTGAGGTTCCCTATTTTTCAACAAACGCTTAAACGACACTGAGTTGGCATGGCAAACGTCAGCTACTGTCGTTGAAATCCCCAACGTTTGACACTGTTGATGTCTGCCGATTTTTTGACGCAGGGCAAGGATACCATGTTTGGTTCATGGTTTCGGAAGTATGATAATATTTATATATATATTTTTTTGGAACATTTTTATTTTCCCCAATAGTTGGGATGATGATCCAATCTGACAAATTCATTTCATTTTCAGGGGGGTTGGTATACCACCAACCAATATATATATATATATATACATGTTATTTTAAATTATACACTTAAATCTTCCACCCCCAAAATCAATCGCAGATCAGATGGGATGACCACGGATGACCCATAAAATACGGCCACCGTTGGGTGATTTTCCCAGCTTGAAACCTTTGTCTGGTGGTTTCAAACATGGATTCACTATGGAATACTATGGAATACTATAGACTATTGGATATTAATGGGCTATTCACCACAATATACTGGTTGGTGGTTTGGAACCATGGAATTTTATGATTTTCCATAATATATGGGTTGTCATCCTTCCCATTGACTTTCATATTTTTTAAGATTGTTAAAACCACCAACAACCATATATTGGAAATAATAAATCCCAATCTGACTTTCATATTTTTCAGAGGGCTAGGTATACCACCAACCAGGAAACCTCTGTGGTCCAGACCCTCTTGGGTTTGATTCCGCAGCGTAAAACCTCTTGACCTCGTGAATTCCCTTTTATGGAACAGGACCCGACGAAGCCGAACATGGCCCCCATAGGTTGGTTTAGAACCCCATCTAACTACTGTAGTTGGATTTATACCCCATAATTTTCATGAACCCTAGTTTCTTGTAATTTCTTCTAATTGTAAACCAATTTAGCAATCTTGACACCCCACATTGTAGGTATTACATTGGAAGGCTATGTCAGGTGGAGACAGAAAATAGTTCAAGGTGTCAACATGTCAAACCCTCCAGGTATATACAGAATCATGTAGACATGGCTTGACCAGGAACTTGCTTATAGAGATATTTGTCAGGCTGTCAGGTTTATTTTATTTTCGAGACTTCCGATTTTTGAGATGATCCTTCCTCCACGTTTACTTTTCTATGAAGAAAGTGAACACAGAACACCAAAACTGAGAGGCTTTCATGAAGTCCAGTCTGGGGATGGTTGGAAAAAAAATAAACATGATATGGTGAAAATGACACTAGAACAAGAGTCCTCTACCCTCTGGTAATTTAACATAGCGAACTGGAAAATTACCATGCTATTAAGTTCAGTAAATCAACTATATCTATGGCCATTTTCTATGTTTGGTTCTACCCTCTGGTAAACTAACAGTTTGCTATTGAAAATGGCCCATTGAAATAGTTGATTCACCCATTAAAAATGATGATTTTCAATAGCTATGTTAAATTACCAGAGGGTATGGGAATATCATTGAACATCAACGGGACCTTTTCTCCGACGAACTCAGGGCTCACGGCATCAACGGCGACGGCGCTCCAAGACCAGCTGGAGCTCGATCTCAACATGTGACGCATCATGGCACAGTGAAAGGGGAGGGCTAGGAGCCTGGGACCGTGAAATGTTTGGATGATGCATATAACATTATGCTTATATATATATATTATAACCCCTATATATATATACACATACGACTAGTCAGAGGGCCTGAATGTCTTATACGCTAGCCATTCCCTATAATTAGGAAAAGAAACTGTAGAAACATGCGGGCTATGAAAGTCGTCATCCCAAAATCTGGGTACACCGAATTTCATCAACTATGAGTCACTATAAGAACTATAATTGGCCACGGGGACGGGCAATTGTAATTGTAATTAGGGATCCTCACTCCAAGCTGTTAGAAATCACGGAGCAACAAACGTTTTTGGATTTCTGCTGAAAATGTGTCCTTTTTTTGGAGCCCAGCCCTTCAGGGGTCGGCGATGCGCTCCAACACCAGCTGGAGCTCACTCTCAACCTGTGATGCACCATGGCACAGTTAGAATGGGGAATCCGGGAAGCTGCTGGGAGATTCTTGGATGATATTTTTGGTTCACCTCCATTGGTAGAATTGCTGGGATTGTTTCTTCTGAAGTTGCCACATATAATTTCGTGAGTGATCATTGCTGGGGAAAACCCGGGAAACTTCACGAAAAATAAACCGTGGGAAAAAAGATTGGGTTTGTCCCCAATGGCCATTTAAGCGGAAGGGAAAGCAATGGTAAACCAATGGATATTACAACGTGGAGCCCCCCAGTTGTAAGTTTCTTACCCATCTAATTGTAGTTACGATCAGAAATCTGATCCTTAGCCTAGCTCGTGCAATCAATTTCGTCGCTTCGAAGAGTGCGGCCGCGGGGCCAAAAAACGCACAAGGGTAGGCCGTAGTGGCCTTGGAATCTAGCTACCCTCTGGTCATTTGGCATAGCGAAATCAAAGATCACCAGCCGAGAAAGCACAAGAATGAAGGCATTGCTGGGAAATGATCCAACAGGTAACTGGCTGATTTGGATTTTCCCCTTACTTTATGATATAATTATGATTAATGTTCCCCCAAATCATACAACATTGACAATTATTGTTATATTATATACTCTTATTTTTCACCTAGCTGTTTTTGATTTTGGGTATGTGGGGTTGTCGGGTTGTCTCAAATGCGGGCATGCCAATCCATCCCATGCTGGTTTCGAGACAAACCCCCCAAACTGACCCTTGTCAGTTTCCCAACTTCGAAATCTGCCTTCTACCCAGTATCCAGGTATATTGCCACTTATGTAGGGTTGGTAAATTAGACTGTGTCCCATTGTATTCAGCTTTACATTAATTATGTAACCCCAAGAAATTCTGCCCCAAGAATGATGATTCAAAAAAGGGAATGTAAAGAAATTACCAGGTTGATTCTGTTTTCTTACTAAGAACACCCCAAGAACTTTACATATAATAAGTACACATTATATATATATATATACACACGATATATGATATGTGTTGGACATAATCTACATACACCATAATTTATCTATGTATTTTAAAACATATACAGTAATAGTTAATGTACAATATATACTCTATATATAATATACATATATACAATATACACCAGTCAGTATACCTTTTGTTTGAAATATTATACAACTTCTTTTGTGTTATTCTTATTGGCATTACCTATTTCCTACAAGGTGAGCCCCCTCCAGTTATCAGTTGCTTTTTTTTCAATCCATTAACTATATATAGCTGCATAGCCCTAATCAACCCTAGTTAACCAAGGTATAAGTCCCCATATCATGCAATATTGTCTACTATTTGTATCATTTGATCTTTGTTAGCTAACTATTGGATTATTGTTGAATTGTTGGACATTGAATTGTAAAATCCAAGTTAACCATTTATTGTTATTCTTATCATTACCACTCTTATTACTATTATTATCGTATTCCCCCACTTTACGATATAAGATTCATGTGCCCCCAAATCATGCGACATTGACAATTATGGTTATATTATATACTATTGTTCTTATTGTCATTATGTTTTGTTTAGTATATATATGTAATATACACATGGTGTATCACAAATATTAGTATTAATGTTCTATAACTTAATAATACAGCCAACTTAGCCAACTGTCATTATGATATACTATTCCCCTATTATTTTCGTTATTACAATATACTATTATTACCCACAGACGCCGTGTGTTGCCCAGACATTGACATTGAGAATGTCGTGCTGTCGAATATATGATAGGAGAGATTGCAGAAAATACTTTGTCTACGCAGTGTTTTCCAGTTTAGGATTCAAAGTTTTCAGAGCCTAGGTTTTAGGGTTTATGGTTTTAGGGTTTGGGGTTTTAGGGTTTGGGGTTTTAGGGTTTAGGATGGTTTAGGGTTTTACGGTTTAGGATTCGTCGTCTGGGAAATCTCAAACACTGGCCCTGTGCAGGTGTTTGAGCATGTTTAAGGATAATGTTTAAACATGTTCGCTGCCACCCTGACGTTGCGCCGCGTCTGAATTCAGGTGGGTATGAAGATCGATAAAGTTGATGCTATTATCCCAATCAACACTATTGTTGATAGGGGGTGGAGAATTTTGATCCCTTATGAAGATAAAGTTGATGTTATTACCCAAATCAACATATTGTTCATAGGGGGTGGGGGGTGGCACATTTTGATCCCTTATGAAGATCAAGTTCATGTTATATTTCCCCAATCAACATATTGTTCATAGGGGGTGGCGAATTTAGATCCCTCATGAAGATAGGGGGTGGTGAATTTTGATCCCTCATGGAGATATAGTTGATGCTATTACGCCAATCAACATATTGTTCAGAGGGGGTGGAAAATTTTGACCCCTCATGAGGATAAAGTTGATGTTATTACCCCAGTCAACATATTGTTCAGAGCGGGTGGCGAATTTTCATGTGATGATGATCATGATGTGATGATGAAGATGATGATGATGATGAAGATGATGATGGTGATGATGATTATGATGATGATGATCATGATGATGATGATCATGACGATTGAAAGTGTGGAGCAACGTCCGGGTTGGTGCGAACATGTTTAAACGCCATTTGAACCTTCCGGGCAACACACAGCACCTGGCCGTATTATTATTATTTTTTTATTATTATTTTTATTATTTTATTTTTATTATTACCGTTGACTATAGTACAGATATTTCCCCACAAGCCCATGACCAATATGTCTCCATCACAATGTGGGGCCCCGAAACGATAACTAAGTTGGTGCAAATAACTTCAATAACTTTGGTTTGTGATACTTGTAACGAACTAGTTAATGGGGTTTACAAACTAACTTATTACTGGGGGGGGCACATTGTAGGCCGAGGGAACATCAATATTTCTAATAAAAATAATGGGATATTAATGGAAAGATGCGGGGCATATCATGGGAAGATGTCTCCAACAATCATGCGATATAGGTACCCTCCAGTAAATGAACATAGCCCCTGCCAAATAGGGTCTTGGAAGATTAGTTTCCACTCAAAACTGACTATTTTTAGGGTATTTCAGGGATGGGTGAATTTAGTGGAAGGTACTACAATAGTTTGTATAATAATATATTATGCATGTACTGTAACTTTATAAAATATATTTACATTGCAATTAAATATTTAAGTTACACAATATCTATTATATGATATTCAAATATATTATATGTTTTTTAATTATATATCATAAAATATATTACATCATATACAATATATAGTATATAATCTATCGCATTTAATTTATGATATATGATATACATTTTCTATACTATACTATAAAACAGTAAAATATAATATTAACAAAT
>Ga0126342_10012764_pt1 | contig 14946 bp, 17 predicted proteins | sample Cyp1metagenome_FD_92528 | JGI IMG/M metagenome (GOLD analysis project Ga0126342, IMG submission 92528) | Coral microbial communities from Lord Howe Island, Old Settlement Bay, Australia - Cyphastrea 1 metagenome | ecosystem: Host-associated > Invertebrates > Cnidaria > Coral ...
TGTTGGCCTATCTTGGCCCATCTTGGGGCTATGTTGGCCTATCTTGAGGGCAATTTGGGCCCATCTTAGGGCTATGTTGGCCCATCTTGGGGCTATGTTGGCCCATCTTGGACCCATCTTAGGCAGGGGCCCAACTATGTTGGCCTATGTTGGCGTATGTTGGCCTATCTTGCGGGCAATGTGGGCCCAGCTTAACCATACTAAAACTGAAACTTTTCAGTTTTTTACGCGTGTTTGCCACATCTTGCAGCCAGCGAGCCTGCCAACCACAAGCTGCATGGCTTGGTGACGCATCCGCAACAGCAAAACACCGCCAAACTTCGTCCCCAATATTAAAATTGTAACATTGAGACTTTTCAGCTTTTTACGCATGCTTGAGAAACAGCAAAGCACCATCTAATTTCGGCGCCAAAAATTGGCTGCTGCTGCTGCTGTTGTTGCTGCTGTTGCTGCTGCTGCTGCGGCTATTGGTTGCTCGTTGTTGATTGTTAGTTGTTTCACAACCTCTCTGCCCTGACGCGCTCCCCCTTGCCATGGCCAAGGTCGGCGGATTTCGGCGAATACGGCTACGCTTCAAATAGTACGAGGATTACATTTAAAAAAAAGATACTGTAGAGATACTAAAATCACGAAAAATGATGGTTTTGCTAAGATGGGAGGCCCCGAAAATTTGTTCAGCAAGAAAGAAAAATGTTGACATCGTATTAAACCCCCCCCTCAAACATTAAGAGAACGTAAAGAATGCGGAGCCCAAACAATGGCCTGGGGTCCCTGGATTTTTTTCAGACCTATGTATTCCCAAATGAATTACGTAATTGAAAACGAATACATAAGTGGTTTTCTTTCCATTTAAGTATTCCATTCCCAAATCATTCATTATTATATTATATAGGTGTTAGATGGCTTCAGGGCTACCCCCTTTGCTCGATTGATTTCTTGCATCTTTTAATAAAGGTTTAGTAGGGAAATCGGCCATTTGAGCCATCTTGAATTTGTTCAAGTCCAAAACTTTGAGGAAAAACTTGTTTGAAGGTTCCAGAAAGGGTTTGAGAAGGGTTTCCCCCGAAATCTACTGGGAGCGTATTTCAGAATACTTTATTTAGGGATATTTAGGGGGAACCTCTACATTCAGTATTTGGTTCATGGGGTAATGATTTGAGTATCTTATCTTTTCAAGAGTTAGAAATAGGAAACTAATTGAGAAACCAATCAATCAATCGAACCACCAAAATTTAGGCCCTTGAGATCCAAATACTTTATTTAGGGGGCATACAAGTGTTTTTTTATTTTGATGTTAATTTCAAGATTTCCCACAGAAAAAACAGATACTTTATTTGGATGTCATTTTATCTTAATGAATTCAATTACAGTAATTCGGTGGAAAAAACGGAAAACAACGAAAAAAACCCGAAAAAAACAGAAAAAAAAACAAAATCGGTCGGCGATCTTTATGATGGTGGGGTTTTACTATTTTGATCCGGGGGTTGGCAATCTTTATTTTGGTGTTTTTTTTAAATACGATGTGAACATTGTTTGTTTTGGTGTGAAACAAGTTTTGGATCTAGATGGTGACATTGCTTTTGCACGGGGTAACTGTATACTTGTACTTATTCACGCCAAAAGAAGTGGTTCCTGCATTGAAGCTGCTTGCCGCATGTCTATATGAATTATTGATATGGCATTGTCCAAGAAAAGGGTACATAGTAGTATATGCCAAAATTCAATGTTTCAGAAAACCCATGAACAGCAGAATTTTCCAGGTACATTGTCTACGTTTGCCATCAATTCGGCCCATATTCCATTGAACAACCCGCAGGCAGCCGCTAAAGCCCTGGACTTCGAGGAAACGGATTTTGAGATGGGACCAGACTACACATCGCCACTTGACATATCCAGTTGATGAGAGCGCTGGAGCCAAGAGTTGATGTGGATTTCTTTTGATAAATCTGGGGGCAAGTCTGGTTCTTTGAGTTTTTGCATAGTACGATTGGAACTGGGCTCTCAGGGATGACATTGAGACCAATCACCCAATCGCACTTCTCGAGGTATATCTACGCCACAGGTACCGACCACACCGCCCCTTTGCTGCATACAACAGAAGGAAACGATTTTAGACATATAGGAGAGAGGACGAGAGCACCCTTACTGTTGTTGACCCTCTTGGTTGATGGTCATATAGTTCTTTTTGTTTGCCGCATGATGTTTCATGAAACTGTAAATACGTTTGGGTAGTTCTTGAATGCCTGGGAACCACAGACTGACTGTGTGTGACAATCCATCAGGTGATTATGTTGATCTTCTCCCAGAGTTTGGCAGCAAACCTTGTTTCCTGGTAAACATAGATTTTAAACCACTCATTCATATTGATATAGTTTCGTTTCCAAATGCGGTGTCCAAAAGCCAAATGGTTTCTCATTTTTTCTAATTGACATATGTCAGTGTTATATATACGTATATTGACATGGCTATTTGGGGGATTCATCCCTCATTCTCAGGCAAACCCATATGGTTTTTCCAACCATTCCATTTCCGGGCAGAAAAGTGAGGTCTTCCGACAGCCGTTGCAGGGGTTATCGACGGCCGGTACTTGGCAACACGACGCTCGGCACAGGATTTGTTTTTGGAAAAGCCTCAGATTTGATCGTAAATGGTAATTGTCTCAATACAGTAATTGCCATTTTGGAGGGAAAACCCATAAAAAAAGACAACACACCCATGTGTAACATTGCATCACTAACAACCAATTGGTTTTCAACCAAACATTATCACGCCTATAAAGTCGAGAAACTTCCGAGTTACAAGCACATGCCAACAGCTTTCATTCCCCACTCACCCAGAAAGTCATAACTATGCTGCCAGTTTTAGGCAGTTCATCGGCCACTTGATGGGGTGAGTCAGGAAGCGCTCGCATGTTTCCTTCATGTTTCCATTATAACCGAAACAGAGAAGCCCCGGACCAGTCACCCAGTGCGTCCGATGATTTGGTGAAAAATGTGGTCTTAATTAATTCACGAGTGGTGAGCCGCTATGTTCGAAACGTCCGCTCAGTTTGCCCAGATGGCAAAAAAAGATCCAAAGAAAAAAACACATCTGAATCCAGATTAACCCCAAAGTCGGAGCTTTATGACAGGAATGTCAACGGTTTATTGGGAAATTGGCTGGTTAAAAAAATCGAAAGATCTAAAGACGAACATGCCATTCGAAAACTTGAGCAGAGACTGCTTGATGGGTTTGTGTGTGTATATGCGCATGTAACCCATTCCAACCACGGATAATGTTTCAATATGTTTCAATCAAGTTCCCCTCCATTCAATCAGTTTGTTTATCCTTTCTTCCTCCCGTTTTGATAAAGAGTTTTCACGTGGCGTCGCGACGAAATCCTATATAGAAATGCGACCTCATGTCCATGTAGCTACTGTCATCCACGGGGGTGACATTTGGACCTCACCCCTTCCTTCTGGACCATGAAGAATGAAAAAGTGTGGCTTTCTGTCTGAAGACATACCCGCATCAAAACAAAGCGTGGTGTTTTTCGCCGTTCAAAGATTTGAACAAAAAAATGCCTGCTTGTATGCCTCAGGGAAAGTCCCATTCTGATCCCACAACATCTTTTATACTTCATTCCTATTGGTTCCACTCACCAATCCTCGAAAATTCCATGAAATTGTGCAAGCTCAATGCTCGTTTAACCTACCATTCGGGGATAGGTTCTTACCAACCATTCATGGTGGGTCTATACCTGGCTAAAAACCACATTGCTGACGACTGACAGGTGGGAAAAGGAAGCATCATCAGCCTTGTAGCTGATGGCGAAGTGCTGATTGGCATCGGTACCGACAAACAGAGCCTCGGGGACAATTTTGGTGGGGTTTCTGATGATTTCTGGGGGTCAACAACAGCATTTTTAGTACCAGAAGGGGATGAAAATACTAAGTAAAAGTGTTGTTACCCTCTGGTAAACAGCCACATAACAATGGAAAATCACCATGCTATTAATGGGAAAACTCACTATTTCGACTGGGCCATTTTCAATAGCTATGTAAAATATTGTAAAATTACCAGAGGGTATATGATGTCCAAATGACTTGGTACCCAGCAGGATTCTTTGTGCTTCTGGCAAGTTTCAGGATTTTGAAGGGTTCCCATAATGGCTGAAAGCAAGCGAAACTCACTGTTCATGAATATATTGCCGGCAATTCTTCGGGGCACTTAAGTATCTTGCAACAGCATCGCCGCATCGCCAAGTCTCAAGGGTCATTCTAAGAACAGAATACCGAGCAACAATGATGAGAATACAATTATGTTGTATCACTATTGTTCTTATTATTGTCATTATGATCGTTACTATTCTCATTGATATATTGCTATAGCTGTTTTTTTACTCATAATTGTTATTACATGTTATTACTATTATGATACTACGTATGTTTGAAAATCGGCAAGCAGACAACAAGAATGTTGATGTACGAATGTCGAAGAATACCGCAGGGTTGCATCCCGCAAAGATGGTTGAGTTCGGAGAAACGCTAACCAGAATCCACGAAGGCATGTTGGTGAACCTTACCCTCTGGTAAACGTTTGCATAGCGAACTGGAAAATCACTATTTTTAATGGGTAAATCCACTATTTCTATGGCCATGTTCAATAGCTATGTTAGTTTACCAGAGGGTATTTTCCCCGGGGCCAACAATTGACAAATCTGGTTTGTATCTGAAGGGCTTCGTGTTGAGTAAACTCCATGAATCCTTGCGGTGTGGGATTCAGTCAGACGTTCCTTTCGTTGCTCATTCGAAGTGATGTTTTCGGATGGGAAATTTCATGGTCTTAGGCATCAAATGAAGCACTTGGATTTGCCGGTTAGGAGCCGAACACTTGCTGAGACATTCATTATGAAAAATGTTTACCCCGCAAAAAACATCAACAGTTAAGTCAATTCTTTTAAGTGATGTTTTTTTCGGGATAGCAAAGTCAGTTTCCTCTCCACCAACATCATCCGGACATTCTCTGGAGTTTCCCTGTCCTGAGGCCCTACAAACAGAGTTTTCCCGAGCTCTCCACCAGCAGCGACTGGCATCATGCTGCCCGCGGGAGCATCCTGGATGGCGATATCAAGGATGGGATCTTCTACGGGGTTGGCACAGATTCTTGGAAGAAACAACTGGGGGTTAACGGGGTCAACTGATGTCAACTGGACCCGTGTTTGAGAAAAATACTTATAGAATCTTATAGATATTGTAGAAACATGTAGAAACAGGTAGAAACATGTAGAAACAAAAACTGACATCCTAGGTTTGGTCCTTATAGCTAGACGTTTTTTGCTGGGTGTTGGTCTTGTTTCGGGCCCCAGATTTTAACCGCGGCTGCTTCGTGGAATTAGTTTGGATCCCCCAAACAGAAAGATTTTGGGGCACCAGAATCGATGCATTTCCGATGATATGTTTGGAAATCAATCCATCAACTCAGATGTGAAAAAGATGTGATGCACCTGCCAAAAAAGGATGGGGGTGTGTTTGATGTTGTGGACGATGGGACGGAAAGGGGGTTCTGCATTTCTGTGGCAGCTCAGAACGGTTTGCTCTACCAGCAACCTCTGAAGAGCATGAGTACAAGCAGCCATTGGCAGCAGGCTACCAGCAGGCCTGGGCTTTGGAGTTTGCTGCATTGTGGATACGCGTGGATCCGTCTTATTCATATAATCACATAATATCACATATGATATATGATGATATTATAATATGAGGGTTTCCTAAAATGGGGGTGCCCCTAAATCATCTATTTTAATAGGATTTTCCATTATAAACCATCCAGTTTGGGGATCCTCCATTTATGGAAACCCCCATATATTGTTATATGGGAGTCGTTCTAAAACCCACGCAGGACATTTAGTATTCGAGTGACATCTGCAGATATGGATGTGTATTTTTGCTTCGGTGGCGAAAGACCGCGAAAGGGCGGCGAAAGGTTCGCGAAAGGTCTGAATACGCCTATCAGAATGTGATATACTATTCATGCTTGGCAGATATAGTTGCATTCATACAACCATTGAACAACATTTTTGCGATAGGAATGGGTTTTAGTATTGGAACTGAAAAACCCGCCCATCCTCTCATAAAAATCATTTTATAGGCGAGAAATCCGCGAAAGATTCGCGGAAGGTTCGCGAAAGGTTGGCGAAAGGCGATCCCACCTTTGCCCAAAATGGTCTAGTTTGTCTTGCAATGTTGCCACTGCAAAAACCCTTCAAAGTCTTTTCAACTTGTGTTTCTGTTGTCGGGCAATCTGCAAAACGACTTAGGCAAATGCTTCCACTTCCTTGTTTTCAACACAATCCTCCTGCCTCCTGTAAGTCTTTATTTCGATATATGCACACGAAAACATGATCACAATTCCCTGTCCCGATTCTGCTGGGGCGCGAAAGGTTTTGGGGTACCATAATTTTGAACAACCTCCATATACATACATATATTATGAAGAATTAATTAGACATTATTAGGAATTATGTACTTATTCGTCTATTTATTTGTTGATTTATGTAACTACTTTGCTTTGTATTGTATATTAATATGTGTATGCAGACACTCTATTATATATATGCATCATTATACATGGTCACCCACTTCTCTATCTGGATATATTCAGGATTCGGTTCTGGCTGGTGGCGTCGGATATCAATGCATACAACGCCAGGGGTGGTGTGATTTCCATTGCGATCCACGAGCCAACAAACCTACTCTATGGCGTGAACGGACAGGGCAGTTTGTACAAGATTCCTTTGAGAAGCTCGGCTGAAATTGAGGCTCCTGACATCTTTGATTTTTTGATCATCCCCTTGTCCAGTGTGTTGTCGGGGGGGTTAGGGGATGGTATATCGGTTAAAAAGTCAGACATCTTCCGTGTCGATGTCGTTGAATTTGAAACATCATATTTTCTAAAATTCTTCCTGCATGGTGAAACAGGGAAACATCTTCCTGCCAGCCTCATCTCCTATCATCCTCTCATCTCCATATTCGAGGCTTCATGATTTGTGTCCCACATGTTTCCACGCGTTTCCAGATGTTTCCACCCTTCCGAACTTCCGAACTTCCGCGCCCCGAGACAATCTCGCTGGAAATGGCTGGGTCCACGTGCCCCACAACGGCAAATGCTACCACATCACCATCTCAGGTCGCTTCAGGAAACTGCGGAAATACCTTCCGGATAGAATTTGGCTTGTCAATGTGTATTAAAATGTTGGCTGTTGCAAATTGTGATTGGTGTGGAAGCATGCTAGGCAGACAAACTTGCTGACATAGCAGGTTAGTGTGGGCAAAAATGGCCTTGAGCATGTTAAAAAGCAGCAAAAACACAGTGTAACACGTGGACATTGCATGGTTGGTTGGACGGATGAAAGCATAGGTACTTACCATAGACAAGGGGAAGGGGGTGGAGACGCAGACGAAGCAAAAACACAAAAACACACAGCATGAGATATATAAGTTTGGGCCAGTTTGGGACTTCAGACGTGGGTCGTGGAAGTGGATGAATCATGAGGGCGGATGATCCAACAAAGTAGTTGTTTGCCAAGTTGGCTAGCCTTAGCTCAAGTCTTCGGAAACGGAGAGATTTGCTGAGTTTGAAGATGTCCCAACTGGATAGTGGTTCCTCGGTGGCTGCCGCAGGTGATGACATCTGCTGCAGGGGAAGTGCCAAGGACCAGTTTTCCAGCCAGACTTACAGCATGTTACCACATTTTACAGAATACGCATACACAATAAAATAGTATATGTATACCCTGTATACAAATATGTCTGTCCACTGTGTCTGTCCAAGATATGGGGCACCCCATGGCGTCCCTGTTGATCATCAGTTCCCCCAGATTTCAGGCCGTGTGGCACCAGAAGATTTCCCTGTTGACAGCCACTTCGTCATGGACAAAGGTGGCCAAAGGACCAGTGACCTCCGTCTTTGTTCCCAAGGCGGGACTGGATCGCAGCCGAGATGTAAACTGGGCAGAGCAGGGAGTGACAATGAAAATCAATGGAAAATAAGTCAAGTAATCAATGGTAATCATCAATCATCAAAATATATTCCGTTGATGTTTGAACTACAATGAAATTCTTCAACTGTTTTCAGAGAAGTCTTGTCTTTAGGGTCAAACTCGAATTTGAACAGTCGTAGTCCTTTGATTGCGTGTTGCGGAAAGGGGAAGATCTGCAGCGGCACACTCATCGAGAAAACTGACGATTGGGTCTCTTGGATTTGTGATTTGTGAACGGTCGGACGGCCATTCGGTGCCATGCGGATTGTTAAGTCAAAGCAAGTGAACTTATCCAAATTGCATGCCCCATTCATCCCATTCTAATCCATTCTATATAAATTCTATATAGTTTCTATAATAATTTACATGAATTTATATATAATCCTATCCTTGGTGTTGGATGGTTTCTGCACACAACACATCGCCCGAGTCGAGGCTTGTGATAAGATCACAGGGGTCAAGAAGTGCAAGTCGCATTACGATCGATCTGGGACCAGCGACACCTACATGCAATGCTCACCCAGCAGAGCTATCCCAGGCAACAAGAACCTGGCGTGGCCAAAACTCTGGTTTTTGGGTTTTCGATAGCTTCTGGGGTTAGATTGTCATGGTATGTCATGATGTTTTGTGTGGGAAAAGTCAAAGTGTGTTTCCACACGTGTCAGGTCCCAGATTTTGTGTCAGGATTTTTCGGACCTCGAGTCGGATAGCCAAATAGCTAGATCCCACGTGTCAGAATGAATGTCAATGGATATGTCAGAATATGTGTCAGCCACCTGTCAGAATAGAAAAATTATCAGAATACATGTCAAGGAAACTGTGAGAATCAATCAACGGATCTTTCAGATCTGTTAAACAACATATTACCCTTTGGTTATGACTAACATAGCCATGGTATAGATGGCCCATTTATAGATGGTGTACCTGTTTCCAAAAGGCTGGATCTTTCCATGGCTGCGTGAGTCATAACCAGAGGCTAACTCAAGACGATGCCGTGAAGAAAAGTGTAGATGCCAGGATTGCATGTCAGAAAAGTGTCACTTACTTACATACATATACCATATTATATCATATTATATATTATATATATATGTGTGTGTATACACATAAACGATTACACAGATATTAATATACCAGAGAAGCTGTCAGAATATGTCATAAAATATGACAGACTACTTATGTTTGTAGTCGTTTATCTATCTTTCGGATCGATCTATCCATATCCATATCCATATTCACCTATCTATCTATCTATCTATCTATCTATTTGTTTATCTATCTATTATATCCATCTATCCATGTCAGACTATAACTATATCCATCCAAAACTGTCAGATGATCAGAGACTCGCTTTGATAGCCCCTCGCAGGCTCGAAGATCATCAACTGCCTTGCCACAACCATTTGCTCGCCACCCTGAGATCTTTCCAGAAGGCCAGGGGACTTTCATGAAGTTCAAGTGCTAGCAGTTGTTGGTAGTTGTAACATGTTCAAAGCTAGATTTTGTGCATAAATATTTATGTATATACATACATTTTTTTCTAGGGGCCAATTCTTTACATATAAGATAATCGAGTTTCATGTGTTCTTGCTGTGCAGGAACATGAACTGGAACTCAAAATCCTGCGGATGACTACAACACCGTCACCACCAGTGTCCTTCTGATCAGTACTACTCTGGTCAACAGCACCATCATCGGCAATGACTTTCTTTGCCCAGTGTTCATGACTTCCCATACCCAAAGACCATATGTGGGAAAATTAATCGCCTGTGTTGGGAGTCGAAACAGATGCCCTACCGGACCTATAAACCTAGGTCACTCTACGGGTTTGTCCATAATAGGACACCCTCGACTAGAGTGGATTCTCATTAGTTTTCTTTTTGAAACGACCATTTGATATTGGGATCATTTTGGCCCCCCACCCTTGGGACAAAACTTGACAAAACATATGATAAAGCGGAAGACATGACGTAATAAAGCCACAACATGCCACAACCATGAGCCATCTCAAATGACTTGCCAGAAATGGCTAGGTATTCTGCTGCCTCGGTGAGGTTTTCGGTGAGGTTTTGGTGGCGGAAAAGACCATGAAACGATAGATTTCCATAGCCATGGGGGTATCCCAAGCTCGCTGGATGATTCATAACATGGAAAATCCCAAACAAAAATGGATGATGAACAGGGGTACCCCCATGACTTAGGAAACCCCCATATAACACAATATTATAATATAAAGCACCCATCAGATGAATTTCGGTTGGTGGTATGTTGGTGGTTGGTGGGTTCCACTATGTTTTGCTATAATTGCCTCAAAATGGTATATTGATTCCGAAGAAAAAATGCTGTACAGCTCGGTGGTTCCACCGTTCCACCAGCATAGCAGAGACTACTGTAGACACTGGGAAGGCTCCAGATTTGAACCAGGAGTTGCTGGGGGAAACTCTTAGCTGTGCATGTTCGCAAGTGAAAGATATGAAAGATCAGCTGTGGTAGGGGGCCTTTTTATAACTTCTGCACACTGTCTTGGGTCACTTAATTTCACCTGTGTTCTGCATCACTCCATTTGTTTCTGCAATATATATATATATTGTGTGGATGTCGACATGCAAAATGCTCCAGACTGGTGTTTTTTGAACTGATTGAAAATCTATATTTGGACATCCTTTGGCAATCAAAACTGGCAAAGGAAAGGCGCAGCCTTCAATATTGGTAAATAAGCTACAACTACGATTTGGAAGCTGTGCTTAATAGTGGCGGGAGGCTCCCAGCCCAAAGATTTCTTGCCAGGCGTTGCGTTGCCCTGCACCTTAGCGCCGCGGGACAGAAAATGAACTGGGGGGTTCCATAACTGGTACCCCAAAAAGGATGGTTTAAATAAGGGAAAATCCCATTACAATGGATGATTTAGGGGTACCGCCATTTTAGGAAACCTCCAACTGTTCCTGCTGAAGTTTCAGAGAGCTGAGGGAACAGAAGAGGGATGACGATCCAGAGCGGAGATTCCTGGATTTTTTTCCACACCATTCAGTCACTAAAGTTGCTAAGAAGTTTAGAATGACATCAAGATGTTAACAGGATTTAAGGGGATCCCATGAAATCTTCTTCCTGTTGCTGGGAGCAGGGCCCTTGTGTCATCTTCTTCTGGTCCCCCTCCAGCGAAATGGGGGCTGAGAAATATCGGTAAGAGAATCGTCCGCATCAAAATTACATCTAAATCAGCGTGATTGCGTACGTGATACATCATAGATAATAAGATGATATAGAATAAGATGATATATACTGGTTGGTGGTGACTGGAACCATGGAATTTTGAACGACGTTCCCATCATATTGGGAATGTCATCATCCTCATTGACGAAGTCCATCATTTTTCAGAGGGGTAGGTTGAAACCACCGACCAGATTTAGATTTAGCCTGGGACCGAGGCCACCAGAAGCCTCATCCTAAGCGAACTCGAAATGGGGGAAGTTCATAGCCGATGCCCGGTGTTTCAAGCAGGCTTGGTTTAAGGGAAAATCTAGAGGAAACCATAGATTTTCCCATGAAATATGGGGGGGGTTCCTGTAAATGTTCCCTTAAACCAATCCAGTGAGTGTTTGAAGGAACTATGATCAGAATACTCCTCCCTTCCATCATGGCCACATGCTGAATTGTATTCATGATAGCCGAGAACCACAACCGTGAAATTTGGACAATTACATGTTTTAGACCCCATGATATTTGCAAATACCACCTGTGTATATCCATATTCTACATATGATCCTCCTTGGACCCCCATTCACCTCCATGAAAAATCCAGTTGGCTGTGAATCCCAAGTGGAATATGTATTTGATCTGTATATTCACTTCTTATGTTCCAACTCCATATGGAAGAACAGCCTGCATCCAAAATGTTATATGTCATTTCCATGCACCCCTCTGATTCCCTGATGCAAATGAACTATATGATCTATATGATTACACATTCAAACATATCAATGTCACTATTGTATGGCTAGCTGGCTTCAAACATGTTTGATGTTCCACCCAAAAAATGTGATCCGAATTGATCCAAATTGACTAATTCGTGATTTTACATTACACCTTATATATATATACACATAATATATATATATATATATAATTATATATACATAATATATATAAATATTGATTCCCATGTCGCCCAATTGGATTGCAGCATGTATGGTTCTGCGCTTCCCTGGGCTGTTGCCATCTCGCAGCATGGGACGTCAACGCTGCCGCAGCTCACGAGAACGGTGCTGGCCTGGCAAGGCGTCGGGGAGCCGGGATTATAGTGTGATGTTAGAAGACCATGCTGGATTAATGTGAATTATATTATAGTTAGATAGTATAATCCACATATTATCTAGTTGATAATCCATTAATTATAGAATCTATGAATATCCAATTATATATATGATTGAAATTGATTGGATATAAAGTCTTTGATTATAGATGATACCCTCTAGTAATAGCATAGCTAGCCGGAAAAACCAGAATTTGTTAGTTCGATGATTTTCCCTGCGGGCTAAACCTTCATTTAGTTCGGGGATTTCCCAGCCATGTTTGATTACTGGAGGGTAAATCCAAGGGATGCCCCCATTTTTCAGACAGATCTATGTGGTCGTTGATGGTCAATGACTATCGAACATGGGGGTACATTGATTATTCATTGTCTCAAAATTGTGGTACAGTGCCTGTTTTGATCTATACGATCTGATGCTGCTAGATAGGGGGGATGGGTCAAAACCTTTGATTGATTTTATTGCCTTGATTTTCTATGCAAATGGGGGGATGAATATTCATGAATATTCTGAATACCAGCCAAGGGTATTCAATTTTGGGGATGTTTATCAGAGTACAAGGGTTACCCAAGATTTTATGTTGCGAGGGTATTCCTTCATCACCTTCCGGTGGTGAAGCTTCTGAAGTATTGCAGTGGTTGACCTGGAGGTACAGATGGGATGATTGTGGAAAAAACAGGATCACTGTTTCCCATTTTGATATCATGGTTATCTGTCCTTCAAACGGTGGTCCGATCTGTATGTTCTCCTCTCTTTCTTTCCAAATGGACGGAGTTCTGGGATATCTCCGACCGGACCGCCAAAGCAATTGGAAGCGGGACCTAACACTGGCATGTTGGCAATGCATTTGGGTTTCCGTGATGATTAGCTCGTGTCTATCCCACATGTTGCTTCTTGATCCTGTACTTCTCAACTGGGGCTGAAAAAAACTCTAGCAAAATAAGATGGAGTTTAGGTGGATCCATTCCTAAAATTTAGTGATGCACTAAGTGTTTGGTTTTTTATGTTTTTTTGCGGGTTCCACCATGTTCCACCCATAAAAGTGGCCACAGGCAGATGGCAGAAGATTTTGCAGCTGCTGTGGCATCGCTCCAAACCAGACGTGGTGCTGCTGGGGGCAGCGATCGGCTCGCTTGACCGATGGGAGGTGCGTGTGGATGATAAAGGGGTCCCCATGAATGGGCATGGGTCAAAAATGGTCAAAACCTATGAATTTGCCATAGTTTACCGTATTTTGTTGAATAAATATCCATTCACCAGCTATTTTAGGCTAGGGATGGCTAGGGTACCAGGGTTGTGACCCATAACCAAAATTGTAAATAGCCAATAGTAGGTAAATGACAAGAAATGGTATGACAAACTGGCCCGGAAAAAAAATAAAAATCCTCATCCAGGACAATCAACTTGTTGGCGGTTGACGTCCAGATCCGGTGGTGAACCACGTGTTTTCCCCCATTCAAGTGGTTTTTTTTTGGGGTATACCACGTATACCACATTTTTAGGTACAGTTGATTATAGAGGGGTTGATTATAGAGATGGTATACCGAAAATTAGACACAACTACTAGGGGTTGATTTTTAGCTGTCCTTTTCCCACTGGATGGTTGATTATAGAGGGGTCACCCCAAAGAACCAATAGTCCAAAGATGGTATACCAAAGCGACCCCTCAAATTGTTTGACACTTTTATTGATCAGGATCTTATTTGATTTCTTGGTTTGAAGCATTCCAAGATGGCTCGATGGTGAAAGAATGTGAAAGCTGTCTCCAGTGTTTGAGTTTCAACATTTACAGGGTTGGGCAGTATGTTGTCAAGGTCTTTGGTAATTTGGCCCGACAAGACTACCAAACATCATGTTCCAAAGCCAATGTTTGGAGCATTTAGATAGAAGGATTCACTGCTCCAAAGGTCCCATCACTGTGATGCCGCATTTCGGGTGTCCATGATCATTGGGGTTTGGGCCATAAGTGGTCCTCTTCCAATTTCTTGTGGATGAATGGCAACCATTTCAAACCATTTCAATTACATCGTTTTAAGTTGTGTTGATGTTCACCATCTCAATATTCAATTTCTCTGGCCATTTGGCCTCAAAAACCAGAGGCTTCAATGGCTATGTTCAATAAATTCCCATTTTCAGGAAAATATGACCCTTGGTTATTATTACCCTTTGTTATTTCGCCATATTTTCACCAAAAAACCTTGGCCTCTGAATTCCTGCGAGGCCTCCGTTCATCTCCTGCAGCATTTGCCGGTTCTCCGGCTCCGTCGGACGCGGCGGGCCTACGGCTCCCTCTTGCGCGCCTGCGAGCGAGCGGCGGTCTGGCGCAGGGCACAACTCTGCGGCTTGGACGGGATGAACCTCTGGTAATTTAAAATTGATTAATGGGATTTAATGGGATTTAATGGGATATAATGGGATTTAATGGGCTTTAATGGGATTTAATGGGCTATAATGGGATATAATGGGATTCAATGGGATTTAATGGGCTATAATGGGATATAATGGGATTTAATGGGATTTAATGGGCTATAATGGGATATAATGGGATTTAATGGGATTTAATGGGCTTTAATGGGATTTAATGGGCTATAATGGGATTCAATGGGATTTAATGGGATTTAA
>Ga0126342_10012765_pt1 | contig 14945 bp, 16 predicted proteins | sample Cyp1metagenome_FD_92528 | JGI IMG/M metagenome (GOLD analysis project Ga0126342, IMG submission 92528) | Coral microbial communities from Lord Howe Island, Old Settlement Bay, Australia - Cyphastrea 1 metagenome | ecosystem: Host-associated > Invertebrates > Cnidaria > Coral ...
AACCACATCAACCACATCAACCACATCAACCACATCAACCACATCAACCACATCAACCACATCAACCACATCAACCACATCAACCACATCAACCACATCAACCACATCAACCACATCAACCACCAACATTCTCGAGGTTATCCCAAATCAACAAAAAGGATCTATGGCAGTTGGGATCATCATCGGGATAGGGGGAACTTACCCCAAACTACATGGAGGTTGTAGTCGGAAAATCATCAATAAATCGCTCCCTAAATTCAAGATGGACCCTGAAGAAGGGGATTCCACACGTGTTTTTACATGTTTGACGACGGCCAAAAATGGGGCTCCATGTTGATAAAGTCCCACGACAGGATCTGTTCCAAACCCACCTGTTTGCTGAAACGGTGCATGTTTGGTGCGTGACCCCATCTTTGTTACTGTTTGTTGAATAAACATTACTTCTACATGTTTATACTCAAATATAATTCCATTTTTCCTGAACCCATCTAAGTTAAAATTAGCGGTATTGCTTTAGGGATCTGCACCAGTCTTGGATTCTTGTGATCTCCAAAGACACTCCGGAGTGTCCTACCCATCTCAGACTGGCCATAGCAGCCATTTACCAAACTGGTTGAGGTTGGTTAATACCTCATGCCTGCTGGTTCATCTTACCAAGAATTTGTCCCTGAATCTTCATGGAACTTCCTTTTTTCTTACTGCTGAAACCCATATGTTTTCTTGATTAAAGCATGTTAAGCACTTTTTTCTGCAGCTGATCTCCCATTTTCTCCCAAACAAAATTGCTGAATCTCTCAGATTTCCTCCGATTTCCCATCCAAATCCTATGTTTTCAATACTGATTGGTGGTTTGGAACATGGCTTTTATTTTTCCATTTAGTTGGGAATGTCATCATCCCAACTGACGAACTCCATCATTTTTCAGAGGGGTTGAAACCCCAACCAGATGAGAATTTCTTGTGGATTACCAAAGATTGACCATGTAGCCAATTTTTTTTCTGGATATTTTTGGATCATAATCCACTGGGACATCCCTCAACCAGTTGGCTGTTTACCAGATTTTCCCATCTTTCTGGTGGGTTTTTCCCATGATTCCATTAGGCCTTGGTCGGCACCAACTTGAGCGACGTCCTTTGGGCCTACGCAGTACAGCTCACTACGCCTCTGACGGAGCCTGGGTCCTCTGGGTCCTCCAAAAATCGTGGCTTTCAACATGAGTAACATGGTTTGACATGGATTAAGTAATGGATGTTAACAAAACACGGTTAAGATGTTTAATAATTCATGGTTTAACATGTTTTGACATGGGTTTAACAAAGGTTTAACATCCATTCATGTTGGTAAAACAATGTCATGCAAACCATCTCCAAACGGTGGTGTTTATGGCCTTGCTTTACCATCCATGTTTTAAAATGCCAAGTAATGATACCACGTTTTGTTAGCATGTTAACCATGATTAAACATTGTGTTTAACAATGATTTGATGGATGTTTTTTACGATGATAATTAATATAAGATTGGATTAATAACATTTAGGCAATGTTATTTATCACCATATCAACTGTTGGCTGGTAATGATTTAATGATTTATACTTTAACTTTTTTTTATGATCCAAACTTAACAGCTGATACAGTTGGGTTAATATTACAGTTGGGTTAGTATCCGTTAATTTTTATCCATGCATTAAGGTAGTTGGGTATCTATTAACTGTTAGGCAATTGATTATGGCTAAACTTAATAATAAGATTTACGCAATTAATTGTGGATATCATAACCTATCGTGGTTTAACCATTGGGTAAATCAGCTAATTGTTGGGGCATCCAATTAGGCTTGAACAATCGTTAAATCTCATGGGAACCAGCCAACAGTTGGTTTAATCATTAGGCAATTGCTAGCTTCTGGGGAAAATATCATGTATCTAATATGATCCTTTTAGCTCTTTATTTGCCAAATTTTCCACCCAAACTTGTATCTGGGCTGTTGGGAGCAACCCTGATACATAAGCAGTACATACGTTAGGGGACTCCAATTTAGGTAATGTGGTAAACACAAAAGCATAAATCACAGCCGTCACAGCTCATCAGTTCAACTTCACGTTTTAAAGTGGGGGGGAATCACATAGCAAACTTGCAAAATTGCTTGGGGTTCTGCTTTGGGCTCACAGCCCATTGTCTTCTTCCTGTCAGGTAATAATTTACCCTCTGGTAAAAAAAAAAGACCCTGAAAATAGACAATTTTTAATGGAAACTAGTCTTCCAACCCCTATCTGCCAGGGTATATGTTAATTTACCAGAGGGTACAATGTTTTTTATTATCCGGATTGGACCATCATTTTTCTCCACATATTTTACAATATTGGAGAAAGGGATAGCGCAATTGGGAAAAGCCTAGAGATATATTGGTATATATAGATCTGATACATAGATATAAAGATACACAGATATATAGGTATATAGGTATATAGATATAGATATAGCACTTATAATGTATAGCGCGCCAGTTATTTTGGTGGCATCTGGTGGCCAAATCCATTGATCCACCGCAAATTTTCATCGACCTCATTTAGTCATCATGAGGATAGCAATAGGATATCCTTTGTTTTCATGGTAAATCATGGAAAAACATGAGGTTTTGTCCCATGCAATTGGGAACAGTATCATCTGGTAAATAGAATCGTCCCATGTTGGACAATTTCTCGTGTTATTTCTCCAGATTTACTATTTGGGTGGTGAATTTCTTGATTTCTGCCGAAAACTTTTCTGAATTTTTCTGACGCTTCCTATTTCGCAATCCATTGATTGTTGGCTTTGCCACATAAGCCATGCGAAAAACCCTTGTTGGTCGGTCATTATAACATTATACCACCTGCAGGATGGGCCCCCCCCAGTTATAAGTTGGTTTATAAACTCCATAAACTATAGTTATCTAGTTCGTTATATCTACCATAAACCAGAGTTAATTGAGCCACTTTTCTGTTCGGCAACGGTTCACGCTATCGGCGGGCCCATCCTGTGGCTTAAGATATTCCCAGTCAACAGCCAATGAAAAAATCTTCATCGATATGTCATTAATTCATCTGAAATGATACCTAAAAAGTATCAATACAAGTCATAAAACACAGTTATTTACTCTATGTTCTCTATGTTTTCCTCGTTTTCCTCCATCTTTTCCCTGGTTTTCCTTCCATTTTGGCGGGTCGTTTTTTCCCCAGGCCACGTTGGGTCTCTCACTGACGGTGCCCTTTGGGATGATCTTGGACGCGCTGCTGCGAGGCAAAAGCTTCGATGCCCAATACATCTTGGGATCTCTGTTGGTGACTTGGCAGCAGAGAAAGAATATGGAGGTTTCCTAAAATATACTATATATACCATGATAAAATCATCATATCTGGATATATATATATATATATCTTGGATAATAGGATCCAGCAGAGAAAAAATAATAGGATCCAGATAGGCATAGGATATATCATATATATATATCATATATATATACTACCTGCATGGAATCATATATATATACTATGCTATAATATCATATACTTGGCAGCATATCCTGTACATGATAGTATATGATAGTATATGATAGTATATGATAGTATATGATAGTATATATATATATCCAGATACTTCCATCATATTTTCATATTTCCAGATATGATGATTTTATCATGGTATATGGAGGTTTCCTAAAATAGGGGTATCCCAATAGCTGGATGGTTTATTTCATGGAAAATCTTATTTTATAATGGTTTATAATGGAAAATCCTTTCTATATAGCGGTTGATAAAGGGTTATATATGGTTATATGATAATTGTCAATGGTTAATGGCATATTAATGGTTAATGGAAAACCATTTATACGTGGATTTTTCAAGGTTAGATGATGTTGATATGGCTTTCTTATCCCAAGATGTATTGGGCACTAGTGGTATTGGTGGTGGTATATAGCACTAACCATCTTATACCCTTATCAACTTATACCACTATACAACACTAACCATCTTATAGTGGTATATAGTGGTATAAAATGGTAGTGGTTGATAAGGATTCTATAGTGTTCTGTTTCCTAAGGCATGAGAGTGGTGGTATATAGTGGTGAATCTTAAACACAGATATTGGTGAATAGCAGTTGCTAAGGGGTTGTATATGGCTATGTGATAATTGTTAGTGGTTAATGACATATTGATATATGGAGGTGTCCAAAGTCATGGGGGTAGCCCCCAATCATCCAGCCATGGATGACCATGACTTAGTGGTCTTTCACCCATGATGACGACTGGGGCCCCTATTTTAAGAAACCCCCGCATAGATTACTTAGATGACTTGACTTAGATGTACAAAAATATCATCAAAGGAAGTTTAGTTAAAACAACTTCCGAGTTACGGACGATGGCCTCTTTTAGCATTCACACCATCATGTCAACAACATCATCATGTCAACAACATCATCATGTCAACGACATCATCATGTCCACATCATCATCACCATCATAATCATCATCATCATCATCATCATCCTTGTCGTCGTCGTCATCATCATCATCATCATCATCCTTGTCGTCGTCGTCATCATCATCATCATCATCCTTGTCGTCGTCATCATCATCATCATCATCACCATCACCATCATCATCATGATCATGATCATGATCATGATCATCATCATCATCATCATCATCCTTGTCGTCGTCATCATCATCATCATCATCATCATCCTTGTCGTCGTCATCATCATCATCATCATCATCATCAAGTAGTTGGGAAGTGTATACCGCGTGAATTCGTGGGTGAAAACACTCTCGGGCGTGAAACCCTGTGTTTTTTTTCGGTAGAGTGGCTCCTGGGGTCGCCGAAGTATAGGATCTCTGTTTCCGCGGGTTCGGGGCTCGATCTGGGAAAGTTGTCGACAAAAAGTGCACAGGACTGCAGCGAGAGCTCGATTCGCACTTCAAAATCGCAACTCTTGGAAGATGAGGTCGGTAAAATGTGCACGAAACTGTAGCGAGAGCTCGATTTCAGAAGACAAATGTTAGAAAAATTAAGAGGCGTTCAGAGCAGCGCGGAATCGTCCATTGTCAGCGCTGCGCAAACGAGGAATTGGGTTGCAGAAGCTACAGGAGAGCTAGCTGGGAGGCAGCTCAGAGCAGAGTCGGGGAAGAAGTAGCCCGGATAAGTGGCTGCTCAGAGAAGAAGTCGCTGATAGAAGAGGTATGTCAGTGAAGAGGTCCCTCAGTGAAGAAGTAGTTCAACAAAGAAGCAGCTCACCCGTCCATCCATCCATTTCCTTTGATTTTAGGTTCATTCTCATTTCGTTTCTCTCTTTTTCATCTCACTTCCTTTCATTTCATTTTCTTTTCATTTCATTTCAGTTCATTTTCATTTCATTTCAGTTCCTTTCATTTATTTTCTTTTCATTTCTTTTCATTTCAGTTCTTTTTCATTTCATTTCAGTTCCTTTCATTTCATTGCGGGTCATTTTCTTTTTATATAATTTCACTTCAGGTCGTTTCATTTTCATTTCATATCCTTTTCTTTCCTTTACTTTCCGGGCTACTATGTCCAGGGCTGGGTGGACCCAAGCGGCACCTGGCACGAGCTGGAGCGTCATTTCCAGAAGTAGTATATACGTCAGTTAGATCGTCATGTTTTTGTCTAGCCACGTTCTGAGCAGTGTTACGCGCAGGCCAGGAGGTGGCCGCGCGCGTCCTCGCACTCGCAGGGGGCAGCGCGCGCAGGCAGCTGCTATTGTTTGATGCAGGGAGTTGCTTGAAAACATATGCGCAGACATACAAACTTGCGTCAGAATGGTTATATCATCTTCGCATTCAATACCACATGAAGGTGCCTATCTGGTCAAAGAGAAGCTTCTGGATGGAATATTCTAGATCAGTCACTCTATTATACAGCCCGAGCGTTTTTTAAGAATCCGAAAGCTTGAGGCCCAGGGCCCCTCAAATTCTTATTTTTAAATGCAAGCAAAATTAAACCACAAGAGGCCGAGGGTCCCTCAAATTCTTCGGGCATTCTTAGTTATGTATTGCATGCATCTGCACAATTTGGAGCGGGCTTAAACGAGGTAACGAGGTGGAGTTGGCAGATTTGACAAGAGGCATGCGATTTTTTTTTTTTAGAGCCTGAAAAAAAAATTGGCAAAGCCGGGCTTATCTGAGTTTCATGAGAGCAGTGCGGAAAAAAGCAGTTTTCTAGAGCCTGAAAAATTGTTTTTTTTGCAAAGCCAGGCTTGTCTGAATTTCATAAGGTTAGTGTGCAAAAGACAATTTTTTAGAGTCTGAAAAATTGATTTTTTGCAAAGGTGAGCTTCTCTGAGTTTCATAAGAGCAGCGTGGAAAAACATGTTTTTTAGAGCCTGCAAAGTTTTTTTTTCTGCAAAGCCGGGCTTCTTTGAGTTTCAAAGAATAGCGCGGAAAGAAAATAGAGCCTGAACAGTTTTTTTTTTGGAAAGCCGGGCGTCTCTGAGTGTCATAAGAGCAGTGCGAAAAAAAAATAGAGCCCGAAAAATTGTTTTTCCGCAACTGCAACCCATCTAACAGGATCTGTCAATGTCGTTTTCTTGTTTTCCTGTAGTCTGCCTTTTCACAATCACACCGCGTTGGAAGTAGCACGTGCGAAAAAAACATTTTTTCGGAGCTGGAAAAATTGTTTGTGCGCAAAGCCTCAATTTTCTTCTAGTTTTCGGGGAAAACAATGTTTCAGGTCCCCAAGTCTATCCACATATCGATTTTGCATGGATTGGAAGGAGTCCAAGCATGTGCGAAAAAAACAATTCTTCGGAGCTTGAAAAATTGTTTTTCTGCAAAGCCCGATTTCATCCCATAAGACCATAAGGGGTCACGCCACAAAAAAAATGAACCGCAAAGGGGAACTGCAAACCTCACGTATAAGCAGTAATTTAAGAATTTGGCAATCCTATTCCAGGGCCCTTCAAATTTTTAAAGTACTATGTGTTTGGTATACCTGAAAATATGTAGCCCGCCTTGGACCCGAGCCCCTTAAATTCTTATACAGTGAATTCTTGTACAATACTTAAGCTGTACTTTGTGTGGAGATCTGGATTGTGGCTCGGTGACGTTGGCGTTCACATCACCCTTCACAGGTGCTGTTCTGACTAACGGAGAATTTGCCAGCTCTGCTTCGTTTACGCCTGACGTACGGGACTTTTGCTCACAGGCTCTTGGGCGTCCGCCTCTAGCCATCACCTTCCTCGATGGCGGAAGAGTCGTGGCATTCGATGCTCCGGTTTCTAGCCTGGCAAATGCAACTGGGCGTGTTGACGTAGTTATGCATCATCCAATCGCAGCAGCCTGGAATAGTAAGATGTTGCGTGCCATCAAAGCAGATGACGCTAGAGTGGTGCAGAAATGTCTCTGCGACGGGCAAGACCCAAACACTGCGTTTCCAAACGGCTTCACCGCACTGTCATACAGCGCAAGCAATTCTGCAACTGCCTGTGTGACTCTGCTCCTCACCACCAAAGCAAGTCCAAACATTCGTGGCTTGAATGGCAATACTGCCTTGCACCATGCAGTTTATAGAGAAGACACGCAGGCGGTTCAACTGCTCTTACAACATGGAGCAGAAGCAGACGCGCTGGATGCCAGAGGGACAACCTCTGCAAACTGGGCATCGGAAGACTGGGGCTTCGCTGGTCCAACCATATTGACTTGTCTTGTGGAATCCAATGCAGACCTGCATCTGCAAGACAGAGATATGGACACTCCATTTGCTTTGGCCACGGGTTCTGCGAGTAGCAGTCTTTCCGTGATTATGAGCGCAGTGTGGGATCGGCTTCGCTGGTTGGACGTGCTCGTGCGGCACGAGTGTTACTTGGCGGGGTTCGTGAACACAAATCATCTGCAACTTGCTTGCAGAACCACGGGCATGAAATTCGAATGGAACTTGGCTAGGTATATTGCACCTAGGAACACACTGGGAGGTGCAGATGCTCTTGCGCAAACAGATACAATGAGTTTGTCACATGCCCCAGCCATTAGGGGAATAAGTATGGGTACTGCAGATTTTTGTTGCACCTCTGGTCCCGACCTTGAGTGCCCACCCACACTTGAACTCGGTGCTTCCCAACCCGCTCAGTGACAAGTGTGGTGCGCAGGCCTTCTTGCAACAACTTTTGCCCATCATCTTTTTGATTGCAACGATAAAAAGCAAGGATTCTGCAACATTCAACAGTGGTCTCTCCACCGTCTCTGACCGCGTGCTCAAGATACGCCCTTCGATTTGTGAGTACATATTTTCTTGCCCTTCCCTTCGCACATCTTCTGGACAGAAGGGAGCAGCCCGTCGTATTCAACTACTATTCCTGTTGTCTTTGCCTTTGCCACTGTCTCCTGCAGCTTTGCGAAGCAAAATGAGCGGTCAGACAAGCCGTTGCAAAACATTTCCATTGAAGTGCAGTGAAACCCGCGACAATTATTTTCGGGATTTGTGGAAAATTACAAAAATGGCCCCTTACAGGTCCTATCTCAACTTAACATAACTGTGGAAACCAACCTCTCTATAGATGATTTACCCATTAACAATGATGAATTTCCATACCTATGCCTATGTTGAATTAGCTGAGGGTATAGCATCAACAATAATCATTATTGATATCACCCACGTATTCTTGGAATTTGCCGAAAATGACGATCTAAACTTAGTGAACTGAACTACTGAACTCAAAGTCCCTGTTGGTTGATGACTTCCCTTTTTTTTTCGGGGATTAGATACCTAATGAATCGGATGATTATTTTCTTTGGGGAATGATACCATTTAAAAACCCCACACCAAGTTTCAGGGATGATGATATTATCTAACTATCTATAGTTCACGGATCAAACACCCAGACATACAGAAATATTTGTTGGGTATCACCAAAAATATATTGAATCCCCATATTGGGGATCCCCCCAAATGGCAGTTCCTTTTGTCAATTGGATCTATACCATAGATATAGGGGTTAACTATCCCAACTTGTGGTGGAGGTAATCCCCATAAAAGCAACTCCAACTGCTACCCCAAGCCAGGCATTCCAATCTCCACCCCACCTAGAGATATACTAACCAATACCAGCACCATGATCAACTATATAATTTTAACCACATTGTCACATAGCAATGATTACACAATTTTGGATTTCAAATGTTACAATGATCAACATGAACTATGTAATCATTGCAATGACCATGAATTCCATTTCATTACCATGAAACAAACCCATAGATTTACAAAATTCGACAAACACATGCAGTTTAACTTCTCATTAACATTCAAACTCAAACAATGCAATAATTGACATGAACTACTCAGCAACTCATGATTACGAAAAAAAACTCACCATGAGTAACCAATCTTAACAATGATTTCCCATTCAACTTACTAATGAATAGACATCCCCAACCTTGGATAGGTAGTTTAATCCTTTAGTTTTTTTGCTTTAAACGGAACCAAAGCTTGACCATCAATCAAGACAAATCGTGGTAAGTCCAAACTCTTGATGTGACTATTCCTATGTTTTTTTTAATGATTGTTAGTAAATATCATGCGTTTTTGTTAATATGGTTCCAACATGTTCCAACATGAATACATGTATTTATATAGATATTATAATATATTCCCAGAAATATATTCCCAGTGATTATAATCATATTCCATTATTCCCATAATATATATTATATATTCTTATCATATTAGCAAACATGAACAGATACCCTCTGGTAATAAAACAGTTTGCTATTGAAAATGGTCATAGAAATATAGTTGATTTACCAAACTATACTGATTTTCCGTATTTTTTTTTGTTTACCAGAGTGGTACCATTTTTTTCGCCAGAATTCTCAGCCAGGTCCTTAGCGGTTTCCTCTTGGTTTCCTTTGCGGGGCCTCTCTGGACAACCGCCTTGCCACGCTGCCTGCGTTGCTTGGGACTGGAGGCCTCGAGCGGAGGCTCGTCCTGCGAAAGTTCGGTGACTGGGCGAAATGGCGGAGGACTTGGACGAAGCGACCTGTTTTTGGGATGATTGAACATGGTGATTTATAGTGGATTTACCCATTGAAAATGGTGATTTTCCATAGTTTCTTGTATCTTCCAGAGGCTATAATTCATATGGAAACAAATATGAAAAATGTTGGAAAACTTTGTTTTTTGGGAGGAACAACATGAAAAAAATGTTTTTTGGGAGGCAAAACATGGGATCATCTCGAAATGGAAAGATCATGTGTATATCTGGGTCAACCTAACGGTTAGATACTTTAGCACTTCAATTTCTTGGCAGGTATCTAAGACCTAAGATTCACGATGATAACCTCTGGTAATTTAACATAACTATTGAAAATGGCCATTGAAATAGTGGATTTTCCCACTATAAAATGGTGATTTTCCATAGTTATGTTAAATTACCAGGCCGGGTATCATGAGTGTAGGAGTCTTTTTTGAATTTGCGCAGATGGCTGGGGCTCGATAAAATGAATTAGTTTTACCAGCCCATTTGGCGGGAGAAGTGACTGCCGAATGCTTTGGTAATTGACCAACAAAAAGCAACCGAAGTGAACCCATGGTTTGGGTGAGATTTAATCAGCAACCAACAGTAAATCTCGATTGATAAATCTATGAACACAATGAATAGCAACAAAAAATTCGATGTTGCGAAACTCGAGTAACGTGATGGGTTTTTGCGGGTCGGTTCAAAGTTTGATCCCCCAAATATACGGTACCGGTACAGTACCCCATTCTTCAATTAGAGTTTTTAACCATATTTTTTTTTGATAGTTCATGTGTTGCACTCAATATATTTCAGACAATTTTTGTATAATCATATATATGTCGAAAAATCTCTATATGATCAATGAGAACATTTACGAATGACTTTTGGACTTTTCTTCCTGAAACCAAGGGCTTTGCAAAACATTTTTTTAGCCCTGAGGGGTGTGCAGCTTGTTGGAACAAATTCCAACGTGTTGCGCTGTTGAGGACAGCTGCGAAGACTGACGGCCGGAGACTGCCCGCTGATTTTGGTTGTCCCCACAGCTTGTACCAAGTAGCGGTGAGCGCAGCCGCTATTGCTAGTATTCTCTCATCTTTTTAGACATGTTTCGTAGAGAACCATTGATCATTGCTATATAGTCTTGAGCATTCATCACATTATTTGGGTTCAGTATGCCAATATTATGCCAATCATACCCAATCCCCTTCAAATTTTCAATGATGATTGATGATCCTTGGATGCGAATGTCACTTGTGAAATCCACAAGACTTGAGAAGTCTTTAAGCCATCCCCGAAAAGATCGAACCGTGAATTGACTCACTTTCTGACGCTTTCTGAGTCGGAATTTACAAAAATCTTTTTCGGGACTCATCATGATGCTTGTTTTGGATCCATTTGGATCCCTTACTACCCATAAATGAAGGAATACCAAGGAATGACAAGAGTTCAATAGGGTGTCAAAGGACACGAAACAATAGGATAGAACTGATAGAACCAATGTCAAAGTTGCCTTTGTGTGACACAAGTTATGGTGAGTAACCCTAATGTTGCTGTTTCTAAACTCTTCCAGTTGCTCTCCTTTTCCCCTAACATAAAAAAAAGCTCAAATCCTGGTCTATTAGTGGATCTATTCGTTTCCTGTTCGTTGTTGGGGGTTTCGGAGGTATTTTATCAGGATAGGCTCGTGGGACTATTTAAGCGAGTCACCTGGTAGATGGTTTCCGCTGGTAAGCTCTGGACTGAGAAGAGCGGTGCCTTTATCATCCCATGATTGGGTGTGATTGAGCATACGTGATGATGGCTCACGTCTTGAGAAGGCTTGCTTCGCCACCAGGGCGACTTGCAAAACAGTGCTTGCTTCGCCGGGGTCCCGAAGATGAGCTACCAGGATCTACCATTTCACCCGGAGATGCAACAAGTTGAAATGTTCTCGGACATTTCATTTGCCCCTGCGGGCGAAAGATCACTGCAGGGTATCCTAAGTTTTTATGGTGGAGGGCCGATGTCGGCCGACCCAGAATTTTGAATCGGAAGATCATCCAAATGAATTGAAAACTAGGGATTTCTATGGATTTCTTAAGGCACGGGGGATGCCCTGTCGTAAAACCATGGTTGTTTCAAGTTTCGAGCGGTCATGGTCCACAACTGATGACTACCCCATTTGGGCAAGGAAACAGCTGGAGCTTTCCTGCCTTGCAGGAGCCTGGTTGACGTGGCTGCGATTGGTGGTGAATTGAGAGGTGGTTGCTAAACCTCTGTTGCTTGATGATTAGTTCGGGGATTATACTAATACCAATTTTTTTGGGGGTATTATAATAATCCAAGAACGGGGAATCCCTATAAACCCTCCAGTATACTGAAATGATAGAGGGATTTTGAACGCTGCTCAATTAACGATGGTTTATTATTATGATATATCGAACATGATTGAACTACAGGCAAAAGTCAAAGTCGTGCCAGAGCACCCAGAGCATAGTCGGAGAGCAAACCAGGAACCGCCCGGAGACAGAAGCAAACTCATGCGGCCCAGGAATGCAACCCTTTCAAAGGAGCAAGAAGCCCATGCAGGTGAACCAGTTTGGGTAAGAAAGTGGGCAAAGAAGAAACCTTGCATCGCGAGGGCAAGGAGGAACAAAAACAGCAGAAATGAAAGGGTGACATTGTCGGATCCCTGTAGTGTCTATAGTAGTTACTATGGATACAACACAATTAAAAAAAAATGTAACATGAACTACATGGGGGTTTCCTCAAATGGGGGTAACCCCTTAAATCATCCATTTATAGATCGGATGTTCCATTGTAAACCATCCAATGCTCACTTGGGGGGCCACCTCGTGGGGTCATTTTGAAGCGGCATGGCTATGAAGTGCTATGAATTGATCCCAGGCCAACGAAGAAAAATGGGATAACAGTGACAACATGGCTGAATGATGAAACAGAGGGGTTCAACCCAAAGCATGATATTAAGTTATTAATATTAAGAATTGAATGCGTGATATTATGACTTCAATGATGGGGATTGGATGAGAGCAAGAGTTTTCCCATTGATCAATTGAAAGAGGAGCCCCATCGCCAGGGCATTTTGGAGATTTTTGTGCCAGTGCCACTACAGGGCCCCATAGAGAAATTATGATCAGTGGGGCACTCCTGAAGATGCATTTGAAAAGACTAGGAGGTTAATTTTGCACGAGAAGAGACAGTAAAGAGGATGTCACAAGGACCAAATTTGGGCACTGAATGCAATGCGCTTAAAGACGTGAAACGCCGCTTGAAATGTGCTGACAGGGTGACCCCCCTGGAGTGGCCTGGACATGTCACCGGTGACCCAGGACTAGTCATCACTCAGGACGGCGAGATGGAGTTTATGTGGCCCTTTCTTGTGAAGGCTTCATCAACATTTTTTTTGGTGAATCTCCATATATCTATCACTATCACCTACTTTTTTCGGATTTTTACGCAGCTGAAATTGTGATATCTATCAGATCACCGTGCTGGGAAAAACACACAGAAAAACTGATTTGCTGTTTTGCTGTTTTCATGGGCGATTGTTTGATGCAAAAAAAACAAAAAATCGGGAAGTTGTGCAAACCCATATGGGCCTGGTCTTGGAGCAGCTTATGGACCTTATGGACCTTGTGGACCTTGTGGTAATGGGGCCTTTTCTGTGTGGGAACCATCTGGGAAGTAGAATTGTGGGGTGAATTCTTGGCATAGCATGTGCTTTTCGAAGCCAATGAAGGTGTATCATATCCCATTTGATGATTCAGATATGTTTCATTTTCCCTTCCTATTTTGTGGTGATCCACCATTGACACACAAAAAAACGATTCAATCACCATGTTAACTGGTTGGTGGTTTCAAACATGTTTTATTTTCCATAATACATGGGATAATCCTTCCCATTGACGAACTCATATTTTTCAGAGGGGTAGGTCAACCACCAACCAGTTACAATCTGTAGCTTACTTCAAGTTATGTCAGCTTTTTGTTGTTGGTTCAAGTGGTTCATGCCACCCCCAATCTTGTGATTCCTCGCATCTTCGGACATGTTGATCGTTGTTGATCCACCGGCACTGGGAAGCAAAAAACATTCCCTAAAAAAAAGAACATGGAACCATATGGAACCTGATTTTTGGGGTCTGGACATATCTGGAAGATCATCGAATTCCTATTTGATCATAGATATTCATAGATATCTATTTGATTTGGCCCAGCCACTGGTTTCCATCGCAAAATACCCATCTGTATACCCTCTGGCAATTCACCATTTTTGAAATATGTGGTAATTATGGATTTTTCGCAGAATATCCTCGGAAAATACCATGGCTAGCCATTTGTAAGACCGCAAGACCCTTGGAGGGCTTGCCATCTCAGTCCCTGGGCGCAGGAAAACATCATCGACTGCGACAGTGGCGAGCGTTTTCAGTTGCTGGAGGCGGCTTTCTCGAAGGGCCAGTTATGGGTGAGATCCACAGAGTTAGGCGGAAAGTTCTGCGTTTATACTACCATCTTTACTCGATTGTTTTAATAGAATGGGCTAGCGCCCGGGTGCCGCCGACCCCTCCTTCTGTGGAGACAACGCTGGCGGGTTTGATTGAGGGCTGGCAAACGGCAGGCTTGAACGCCAAGAAAAAGCTATTGATGGGGCCTTGGTGCCTTGGCCTGCGGGGTTGGGGCTGCCAAAAAGGCATTTGGAGGGTTTGAGGGCTGGCAAACGGCAGGCTTGAACGCCAAGAAAAAGCTATTGATGGTGCCTTGGTGCCTTGGCCTGCGGAGCGTTTGGAGGGTTTGAGGGCTGGCAAACGGCAGCTTGAACGCCAAGAAAAAGCTATTGATGGGACCTTGGTGCCTTGGCCTGCCGGGTTGGGGCTGCCAAAAAGGCATTTGGAGGGTTTGAGGGCTGGCAAACGGCAGGCTTGAACGCCAAGAAAAAGCTATTGATGG
>Ga0126342_10012766_pt1 | contig 14945 bp, 14 predicted proteins | sample Cyp1metagenome_FD_92528 | JGI IMG/M metagenome (GOLD analysis project Ga0126342, IMG submission 92528) | Coral microbial communities from Lord Howe Island, Old Settlement Bay, Australia - Cyphastrea 1 metagenome | ecosystem: Host-associated > Invertebrates > Cnidaria > Coral ...
GCGGACTGTGTAGTCGTCTCCAGCACTGCACCCACTGGATTCTCAGGCTTTGAATGTTGTCAGTGCCTGGAACCAGGCACTGGCGAAAAGGGTTTAGTTTAATACGTGCAAGGACATTTCAATGATGTATTGGTGGGCGCATTGAGTACGAAAAAGTGTTTGCAGTCAATCCTGTCTGATATTGCAATATATTAAATTATATTAATATTGCATCTCTTTTTGCGGATGTGGAGTCAATGTGGAGTTTGAATTTGTAGGTTCAGCATTCAGCCTGTGACGACCTTGCGACCGAGCTCCATGATCGAGCTTCTGAAGCCTTCCAGAAGGATCCTGTCCTGACATTTTCACATTTGGGGATGGGTCAAAACCCTGTACCCCTGGTGAACATCAAAATAGCTGGTAAATGGATGTTCATCCCACTAAAAATGCATCTATAGGTATTGACCCATACCCATTTAGGATCCCACATGTCCTTGATGACGTTGCCAGGTTCGTGAAGGAGGGCCTCTTCCCGTAGCCCGTGGAAGGCACCGTGCCTTTCTAGAATCAATCAGCATGGCAAAAACAGACGGGAGACCATTGGAGACAGCAAGATTGGATGCCAGACATCAATTTCTCTCAGTGTTTCACAATAATGAATAATTGTGATCTAAAAGGACTGCGAGTGCCAGTGTGTGTATGTGAGCTATTTGAGGTCTTTGCCGGTAGCAGATCAGACTCTAGCTGCAAGTTTGAAGGCAAGCTGCACCGGACAAAATACGACACATCTGAATCTACCAAACGAGCCCTTGACAGACTTGTTTCGGGCAGTTTTAAGCTAGTTTGGGTCAAGCTTGTACTACCTCTATTGACATCTATTGACTATTGCAGGAATTTCGCAGATGCCTCCGTGAAGAATGGAGACGTCGGGCAGTTGGTGATGAAGCCGTGAAGGCTGAGCATTGGAAGGACGGCTTTGAGATGCTGATCATTGCTGACTGATGGGCTTGAGCTTGAAAGTGCACAGGATCTGAAGGCAGCAATCAAAGAAGAAGAGAAGGCTTGCACAACTCATCAAAACTCCAGAAGCCCAGCCATTTTGAAAACTTCAGAATTACTTTTGCCGTGACAACCACATGTCATACGTTCTTCACCGTTCTTCAGTTTTAAGCGTGACAGACACATAGTGAGACACCTCATGAGCCAGGGAGTGGAGCGACTGAACGCTGAGTTGGCAGAAGCTCACCTGAACCAAGCAGGCTGGGCATTGGGCATTGCATGGCAGTGCATTGCAGTGCTCGCGCTTTTGAAATGCAGAAGTATGTAGAAGATGTAGAAGTAGCCTGTCATCAGGGACTGCGCACATGAGGAGATGTTCAAATTCCGACTGGTTTCAGTGAATTCGCCAGGTGCTGACTGGTCAGCCTGGCTGTCTCAGGACAGATACATCAGATTGAGGTGTCCCAAATATGGCTGTATGTAGCTGGTCAAAGTACATGTTGGTCATGTTGTAGCTGTTTGAATCTGTTTGAATTTGTTTTAATTGGTCTGAATCTGTTTGATGCTATTTCTTACGGCTATTTAAGATTATTTAAGTACCTGATGTCCGACTTGTGCAAGCGCTTCTCCAGGACCGAGCGGCAGATCCAACTGATCCAAAATCAGAGGCATGTCTCGGTCGCATCGCGCCATCGCGTCTCGCATCGTCCATCGCATTATTTTCCAGGTCGCTTTGGTAAAGGGCTTCCCATGCAGATTTGGCAGGCACTTATCAATGCTGTGGATGCCGACCTCCCCGCCAAGCCAATTCTACGAGCAGTTCGAGAGGAGCCAACGAGATCCAAGATGCTTCTGGAAATCACAAGTGACAAATGACATGCATATTCAACATACATGAACAATCATGAACGTATGACAGTAACATGCAGCATCATGCAGCAACATACAGTAACATCGTGGACTAGCAGCCAGCAGCTAGCAGCCAAATCGATATGAATCAACTTGAATTTTAAACACAGTGTTTTTGTTCTTTCTCCAAAGACTGCCTTGACATCGATGTTATGAGATGAATGGAAAGGCGTTAAGCACTTCTCGGATAGCTCGCCTCAAGTGGGATGGCAACAGTGACGCTTTGAAGGCGTGGATGGAACATGATGGAACGATGGAACAACATGGAACCTGATTTTCCAATTTTTTCCAATTTGTTCCAATATGTTCCAATATTTCACCATTCTGGCCGTTTGGTGTCGGAATGGTGTCCGAATGGTCTCGGAAGACCTTGGCTGTACTTGTCAGGCCAAGCTGAAGCTTGCCACGGACGAACTCGACAGTAAGGCTGTGCAATGACCGGTTCCATTGGGTCTGTTTCGAACATGAGTTGCAGCCAGATGGTTCTCATGCGTTCTCACTACTGTTGTTTTTATTGTTTTGGTCAAGACCGTGAGATGTCATTGGTGCTCTCCTAAACATGAGCTTTACTGGGTCCTGGAGGCCGCTCTTGCCGCAGAGGCATCTGGTGAGCAACTGGAAAAGTCCGGGCCTCTGTGTCTTGTAGGGGCATCGCAAATTGTGATACGATTGTAAGCCTTTTAAACATGCATTTTTGACGAGTTGCCTGACCCTTTCGATCAGGAGTCGTGAGATGGGACATTTGCATGGCCAGGCTGGTTGAGATCTGTGGTAGAGATTTGTGACACTGGTGAAAGAGACTGTGAATTTGTCATGCTTTGCCGTCAGGTTGAATTGCTTCAACAGCAAGTCGTTCTCTCAACCGATGTTTTTTTTCCCTCCAAAAAAGCACAAAAATTATCAAACTTTGAAATCTATCACAAAAATAAACGCAACATCAGCATTGTGTAATATGCTGTACTTGTGCAAAGTCACACAACTCATTGTTATGATATAAATTATGATAATTATATAATTATGAGTGCTCCAGCCAGCACTTCCGAATCACAGAGTGCTTAGTTTGGCAGAGGCCAACGAGGCTATTGAGCGAGAAAGGCAGCTCCGAGAGCAGGCGCTGTGGACATGTAATAGAATTATAATGTATAATATTAGAATATTATAATAAACGTAGATTCACGAACTATGTCTTGTATACAAACAGCACCAGCAACAAGGTTCAATACATTGATATACATATGATATAGTCTTGATATACATTTATTCTTTGAAATATGTTAAAATCACACACACACACACGTCGTGACTTATTTCCCCGTTTTGCTGCTTGCATTTGAGGTACTGCTGGCTGAAGAGGCCACAAGGAAGGCGCAGTATGCTCACAACGAGGCCGCGGTCCCTATTCCTTTAGCAAGGGATTGGGGCTGGAATCTCCAATCGCATGAAACTTCATAGTTAACTACCCCCCTCCCCTCCCGGCTGGCTGGTTCACAAGCAGTTTGGCCGTGGCTTAATCCCCCCCCGCGGGACACCGTCGGCATATCGCCACTGGCACCACATTCGGCAGCATCCGCATCCTCAGCATCATTGTGTTTTCATGCAAAGCTCCCTGCCAAGCAAGCTTTCGTCCCTTACCCCTGGGCCTCAAGTTGTATTATTTGGTTACGACTTTGTTGTTTGTTAATATCTGTTGATAATCTGTTAATAATCTGTTATACTAATTACCATGATCCGTTGTGGGGGTTCATTGTTGAAAGACACCATGGCGATCCATGGTGCATGAGATTTCTTGTCATCCAGTGATGCTTGGGATGCGAGGCCAAGCGGCAGTCAAATCAATCAATTGAGGAACTGCAGACCCAGGCCTGGCTTTGAGTCTCTGAGAATTCCAGATATTCCAGCTCATTAGACCAGGTAAGGTGCGTCATTTATCATTTGCATTCATTTGTGTCATTCATCATAGCTTGACAAGGTTGCTCAACTTCGATCAGAAGTGCTGGAGCTCCAGGAGTGTTTCAATCTCGATTCAGAAACACGTTTCCGACGTTTCCGGCTTTCGATTCGTTTCGATTCGTTTCGATTTGTCAATGGATCCCTGTGAATCCCTGCGTGCTGCGTGCACTGTCACATGCGTGCACTGTCAGGAGAAGCCAGGGCATGTGGTTCGACGAGACCACCCCAAATGTGCGTGCAGCATCATGTGAATCATGTGGACTTCTCAGCTTGGCACTATGGCAATGGCATTGCGCACTGTTCTTGAAGATTTCAATGTCCCAGTCCTTGAGGTGAATTGATTTGTGTGCATCTTGTGCCGAAGAGCAAAAAAGAAAGCGACTTCTTGGCAATTCTTCAATTCATTTGGCAACACAATGTTATTAACAACACTGGATCACAGTCTCCGATTTGAAGCTTGAAATATCATGAAACATCAAGCCATATGAAACCTTGCTCCGCTTGCCTTCGCACGTTGACAGCTTTCGCACATAAACAAAGGCAGACTATGGCAGACTGATGAGTCATGGCAAAGCACAGACAGAATACATGAGACACCGCTGAGACACCGTTGAATTCTTGGTCTCCTTCCGTACCTTAGAGATCTTAGAGATTCTTGCAGACATAACTCAAACACAATGATCTTTCAAGTGGCAACACACCTGCAGTCATTTAGCAAAGCTGTATTCATCTGTATTCTAGATTGGCATCATTTGGCATCCTTTACATTTTGAAAGACTTGGGTCAGAAATGTACTAGGCGGATTCATAGCATTTCGAAGCAGCAGCGGCAAGCCCATTGTTTTGTGGATTTGTGATGGTTCCTTTGTCCGAATGTGTCAACGTCATATGCTCAAAGAGGGGCCGCCTTGAGTGCGAGTTGATTGATATCAATTGTGCAGATTTGAGGCAACAAAATCAAGGATGAGATTATCATTGTATTGTAAAATGATGTATCATGATGTTTCAGGATATGAAAACTATTGAAAACTTATATACATACTTATATAATCTTATATATTATACTGTTATACAAACTTCTACAGTGGACATTATAGCATATCAAGCATTTGATGATCAAATTGCTGTAATTGTTTCATCCATTCAATTTGAGTGTGGCCTTTCGCATTTCATGTGCGCAGCAAGCACCCCAGGCCTTCGCCGAGCAAACTCGGCAAGAGCCTTCGCTTTGCCGGAACCCAAAGAAACCGAAAGCTTCAATTAACTCAACAAAGCATAACAAAGCACAACAAAAACTGACGAATATTGACACAGCACAGTTGTTGAATCTGGTTGATGAGTGTTGATGATTTAGTTAAACACTTTATTCTCTTGGTGTTTTGCATAGTGGTTGGCAGCTGTATGCAGCTATAAAATTCTGCAAGCACATCATTAGGAGATAATTAGAAACCACTTCCTGCTTGCCTTTGACAGTCCAAGGGCCCGACCGCCACCTCCGGTGCGTGTCAGACAGCAGTGTGTTCAAGGTGGCAGCCAGAAAGACGCAATGATCGCAGTGTAATTCTTTGTTGATGTTTGTTTTATCGTGTTTTATCTCGACACTGTTGCAAAATCATTTGCTTGGTTTGCTGGCATTTACGGCAGTCTTTTCGGAGGTGTATCCTTGTCTCACCATGTCTCAACCTGGATGTCAAACTTGTAAAGTTGCATGCACACAGTATTGCACTGATGTCAATCCCAAAGAGAATGTGCGGCCATTTTCCTGTTTTTTTCCGATTTTAGGCGTTGATTCGGCTTCCTGGTTAACCGAACAGCTGAACAAGAAGGTGCGGTCCAGTGGTGGCTGAGCCAAATCCCATGGCAACAATGAAGACCTGCAAATTTTGCCATCAGACCTTCGAGTGCATGGGTTCCTGGAGAAGCCACGTGGAAGTTCGCACGTCTCAAAATTGCAGGATAGAATCGGATAGAATGATCAAATCTCGGTTGAAGAGAAGTTTAGGTTCCAACTGACATTGGATCGATTTGCAAGAAGTATCATAAATAAACATATTCAATAATATTCATAGACTATTGATGATTATTGTCATGCTACCAGATGCTACCAGCAGTCTTGGCAGGATGAGGCTCTCAGACCTACGCAGGTGGGTAAGACAGCTGGAAGAACTGAAAGGGAGATGAACAGAGTAGAAGGATTGGGAAGGCTTATTGAATCTATTGAAGACTTACTGATGTTTTTTGAAAACATTTGAGCAGCGATCAAAACCCCGCAAGAAGAGTTGAGTTAAACTCGTCAACTCCAATGATTATACCAAGCGTGTGCGATATTCCTGCCCCAGTTCCAATATATAAAAGAACAAAGTGATGAACAAGACCGTTGCAGAAGCTCTCCGGAAGAGAAAGTCAACACAGATGCACCCGCGGAAGCCAAACCCACACGGAAGATGTGCGGAACCTTTCGCGGAAGAGAATGGGAGTATACAGGAATCGTCAGAGGCTTTTGAAATGTTTTGAACCTTTCGCTCATTTGAAGACTTTGAAGATGCTTTAAAGATGCGCAAATGTCGTTGTTCTTCGCTTCGTTGGCTTCAGGAGCAGAATGACCTCAGAAAGTGGTTGGTGCTTTGCTCAGAGCCTTCTGATGCGTTCTGGCAATAGCTGAAAAAGATGATAATCAGCATGAATAAATTAACTAAATATCATGGTCTATTACTATATATATAACTATGTATAACAATAGTGATAAACATGATATCTTAGGCAAAACGTGTGTATTATATGTAATATTATAACATATATGTATATATGATAATAATAAACAATAGTAATATGTAAAAATTAAACAGCTTGAGCGTGTGGAGCTAAGGATGCAACATTAAAACCACTGCTGGAAAAGCACTCTGGCGGAACCTTTAACACCTTCGGCTCCTGTGTTGGTCTTAGATCCAGACGTGGCATGTACCATGCCTCATTTTGACATTTACAGCAGACATTGCCCACATGAAAGGTCAAAATGGCTTCTGGATGAATGGAGTGACCAGCCTGTTTGATGTGTTCCACAGTGTGATGTGTCGTTATTTATTTGTCAGGTCAGAGATGGCAGTCTCGTTTCTCCTTTGAAACCACTTCATTGGGCCAGGTAGCGACATTGATGCTTGCTTGATCATACCAAAATGCCTGAGAAAGTCAGTGACCCAGAGATGCAGCACCTGTCACTGCAATGACAGAACCTGAGATTTGCTTAGGAATTCGTGGCTCACTAAGCTGCTGCTTGGCACAAAATCATGCCGTGATATTTGAGCGACTAGACTGATTAGACACTCGTGCTGGACATATGTACAGCGGACATATTATGTACAGACACTGAGAATGGCTTTGGAACGAGAGGCGCCTCGTCGAGAGTTTGGCGATCACTGAGAGGCATGGCATGTCACAGATATGTCACAGTACCTCAACTGGCCTCGCGACTCATGACACATATGACACCACTGTGGCGCAGGTGGGGTTCTGTGGAGCTTGTACAGGGCGCCCGTGTCCCTGCTAGGAACTGAGAGCGCCGAGTCGTTGAGGATGTCCACTGTTTGAAGTATATTGAAGTATAAGTATTACACAAGTGTCAGCCATCAGAGCATCAGAACAGGAGAGTTGTTGGGCCAAACCTGGGAAGTTCAGAATGACAATGCCGCATGTATGCGCTCGTCTTGAGCTCTTGTCAAGCAAGGTGGCAAAGATTCACGATGGGAAAGGCGACATGGGCACATAAGCTGGTGTTTGTATGTGCTTGGTCCAATGAAAAAAAGGCGTCAGTCTTGCCGCTCTCCAAGTGCGTTGATCTTGTGTAGCAGTGTTTGGCTGGAAGGGCGAGACTTATGCGATGTTTCCGTCAACAACGTGATCGCCCAAGTTTGCCTTCTAGATTATAAAGATGCAAGTTAGACATTAGTTGACAGAAAATTGCAATCGCGCGAACTGACAAACTGCATCAAGCACCAGGTTGCTGCGTTGGAAAACTCCAGATTTGTTGGGGCAATGTCCAGCCTCGACTGGAGGGTTCCTTGCACGGGGCTTGGTTGGTCCAGGTCTGTCGGAAGGCTCTCACATGACATCTGATTCGTTACAAATTGGTCATCACTGATGTCATCATCTGTGACTAGTCGTACTGATTGTGTCGTATCAGTCGTCATGCGCTATAGTTCGCTCTCAGGCTTGGGCCGTTTGATCAAGCATTGGGCGTCACAGACACCGCCTCAGTGACGTGCTCTTAATATCGCCGTGGCTCTGATAAGATTGAATAAGATTGATATGGGTTTTTGATGGTTTTTGAATGCTGTTGAAATCTGTTGAATTAAAATGAACTAAAACGATTTGTGTCTCCCAGGCGCCGCATCAACAATCGCTCTGAGGGAACGCTCAGCACATACACGCTCATCCTGTGCCATTGCTGCACTTGGGAGATGTTGGCAGTATTGTGAAATGATGGCTCGTGAAGAAAGAAGCAACTTGCACCTGGTACTGCACCAATCGATATTTTATACTTTCAGATATTATCAGTTCAATATAAATCAGAATAGCACTACAGTTACCAGATGTTACCAGTACGGGCTGAGATACAGACGCAGTACTTCTGTTTTGTGCCCTCGAGGCAGCTTTTCTACTCGCTCCAGCTTCGGGATCCACCAGTGCTGCCTTTGGTCACGAACATCCTCAAGGATCCGGTGGCGCCCGAAGGTGGCTTTGACGAGAGTGCCATAAACGGCCACACATGCAAGGTCTATGGAGATTATGGAGTCTATGGTCCCATTGCATCCTGTTTGCATCCTGTTCTCCCGATCTATTACTCTATATTACTCCAAGTCAAAAAGAGCTGTGTGACAGGCATACTCTAACAGGATTTGCTAGGGCAACCAGTTAATGCCGTGTTTTCTTGATTTTCCTGTGCATGTTGCACAGATTTTGCTGCGCCATTTGGCATCAGGCACTGAGACTGGTGCCCAGGCAGGTGCCATTCAGATCCATTTGGCCAACGCCATGCAGCCACGCATTCATCTTCACAGGTGCCTGCGAAGGCGGTGAACCATTTCCTCAAAGATCCTGAGATGGTCCAGCAGACATGTTGTGCCTGTGCGCAGGCTTTCCTTTGCGTTTTGCACACAAAAGACATCCAAGGAAAGTAATCCCTTCCCCCTATTACATCCTATTACTAAACCCCCCCAAAATAATAAAGAATAAGGGTCCGTGTTAAATTTTGGGAAATTTCACACTGGCCAATTTGATTTTTTGATCCCCTTTCAAAAACAAATCAAAAATGAAGGTCCCATTTCAGGGTTTCACCCCCTAATAATCAAAACTAGTCAACCCCGGGGTGTTTTTTAATTAGGGTCCGTCTTTTAAGGTCGAAAAAAAACGGATTTTGTATTAAGGTCATTAATTTCATATTAGGAGAAAGCTTCGAAATAATTAGATGTTAAAAGGAAATCTAATCGATTTTGAAATAGAAAAAATAGTTTTTTTATATTAGGGCGGTGTTTAATTTAGTATTCGGGAAAAGTTTCGAAATCCAATTTTTGGCAATATCTTAATTAGATTTCAAAAGGAAATCGAATCGATTTTGAAATAGAAAAAAATAGTTTTTTAGATTATAGGGTTTAAATTTAGTATTGGGGGGAAGCGTCGACCCTAATACTAAATACCACCTAGTAGTAAAAACTACCTGAAGTGTTATTATTTTTTTGGGGGGGTAGTATTAGGGGGAAAGTATTCTATGTATTATCATATTATTGCCTGTGTGTGTGTGGACTGTCAATCATAAAACAAACATGCCAAGTCCATACAAGTGCCATATATTTTGACTAAATCATTATGATGATGATCGATGATCGATGATCGATGATCGATGACGATGACGATGATGATGATGATGATGATGATGATGATGATGATGATGTTCGATGACCTATCATCGATTTTCTATGATCGATTATCGATGATCAATGATCGATGATGACGATGATGATGATGGAGATGATGATGATGATGCTCAATGATGATGATGATGATGATGATGATGTTGATGATGATGTTGATGATCGATGATCGATGATGATCGATGATGATCGATGATGTTCGATGATGTTCGAGGATGTTCAATGATGATGATGACGTTCAATGATGATGATGATGATGATGGTGATGATGATCGATGATGATCGATGATGATCGATGATGATGATGATGATGATGATGATGACGATGACGATGACGATGATGATGATCATGATGATGATGGTGATGATGATGATGCTGATGCTGATGATGATGTTCAATGATGATGATGATGATGATGGTGATGGTGATGATCGATGATGATCGATGATGTTCGATGATGTTCGAGGATGTTCAATGATGATGATGACATTCAATGATGATGATGATGATGATGGTGATGATGATCGATGATGATCGATGATGATCGATGATGATGATGATGATGATGATGACGCTGATGATGATGATGGTGATGATGATGATGATGATGATAATGGTGTCACGATGTGCTCGTAGTTGCCTCTTTATAGGTCCATGATTCCTTTCGTGCAGATCTTGCCAGGATGAAAGCACGGGCCAGCTCCGTTCTTTGTACTAAGCTGAACTGCCACATCTCTGAACGGGGCAGCCCGCAACTCGGAAAAGCTTTTGCGTGCTGCTTGAGGCCCTTTCTGACAGACCCAGCGACGATCAGAGAGGCCCTTTTCGAATTTGTTGTTTTCTTGCTATCTATACGTATTAATATTATTGATAAGTATTGAATAGTATTGATAAGTATTTTATATTTTTTTATTTGCTTCTTATCATGTCTTGGGTTCTTGGACAAAACCATTCACGGTCAATGGATCAGGGCGGGAGATTTCCGCAGCTGAACATGAACGAGGACTTGTTGAATTTCAGTTGCGGTACTTGGATTCTTCACACAACACATCTGCCAGGAAAGTTTGGGTGAACTTCTTGTGGGTTTCTTTGAGCTGTGGGGGCGGGAGGCGCTGTGCTTGAGATTCCTTTGGTTTGCTGTTGATGAAATTTGATGACCCATCTCAAACCTGCGGTTCCCATGTTTTTTTGCACGCAGACTCTTTGGTCGGAGCACTTGGCCCATAGCCAAAGTGTAGCATGGGTTTTGTGCCAAATACAATGGAAGTAGAAAATGGTAGAAACATGTAGAAACAAATAAATAATAAATAAACAAATAAATAAACAAATAAACACATCGATAAACACATATAAACACATATATAAATAATATAATATATATAATATATAATATATAATATATATAATATATAATATATAATATATATATAATATAATATATATATAATATTATATATATAATATATATATAATATATAATATAATATAATATATATGTATCTATCAGTATATATAAGTACAAAAATGCAATCCATGAACATGTCCGATTTTTTCCTTTAACCAAGATACTGTAGCTCTGTGTTTACATGAAGCAAAACGCTACCTCATGATCGGTTGTCCTTCCACGGCTCTCGGTATTGCTTCGAAAACTCTTCAACATCGATGTCATCGGTGTTCACAAATTTGGCGTGTGATTCAAAGGCGAGCAGTGGGCACTCCCAGCAACCCTTTGGAGCTACCACAAGAGGTTTTTTTCCGTCAGTCACCATCTCCAACTTGTGATGGGTTTTGTTTCTTCTCCAGCGACTGGGCTGACTTGAAGCTGCCTCCACGTCACAGATTTCCCATCGGTAAGTATCAACTCGTCCGAGAGATGTTGCAAGACGAAAAGTTCGCAGTCCTTCCTGGACCTTTAGCTACATTTACGGAGGCTTGCTTAGCCCATGACGTCGAATACGTAACCCAGATTTTTACTGGAATGGCAACAGATGAGATGCGAAGACGAGTAGGTTTCAAAGAAGCTCCGATGACTGCCTACGTACTTCGAACCCTGGCAAGTTTGGGTGCTACAGTTGCTGCGTTACGACACACCTTAAGCAGCGGGATTTGGAGTGGAGCAGTGTCTGGTGGTACACATCATGCATTTGCTGACAGGGGTGAAGGCTTTTGTGTTTTCAATGACATCGCTGTTGCTGCCCGTTTGGCGCAACAAGAATTTGGCATTTCTTCAGTGTTGACCATCGATTTAGATGTGCACCAGGGCAATGGAACCGCAAACATTTTTGCTGGTGACAATTCAGTGTACACGCTCTCCATCCATCAGCAGAAGGGATACCCCTTCTCAACCCGTTACCCCTCTGACTTTGAACTTGACCTGCCTGATGGTTGCAATGATGCGGAGTATTTGATGGCTCTACAACCAATTGCAAAACTTGTAGAGCTTCAACAACCTCAACTTATCATTTTTCAGGCTGGAGTTGATGGTTTGGTTGGTGATCGCTTCGGGCGTTTCGCACTGACACGGGAAGGACTGCAAGAAAGGAACGACTTTGTTTATTCCTTGGCTGCTGCATATGGAATACCAGTGGTCATCACAATGGGCGGTGGATATCATCGGGACATCCAAAAGACAGTCCACGCAAGTGCGGATGTTTACCGACAGGCTGCATGGACTTGGAATGAGGTGTCAAAAAGCGTGCTCACGCATCGCGTGCTGGTGCCATTGTTTGAGCAATGCAGGACAATGATGGATACTGACATCTGCAAGGGAAGAAAGAGGAAAGAATAATCTGATCAGCATGCATGAACATAGACTTCAGATGATTTCAGATAATTGAACTTGTTGTGCAAAATAAGTTTAGTAGACCAACGAATGGAAGTATGGGATGAGGTAGGACACAATGTATAGAGATAAGATAAGAGCACATGCCATGAAATGTGTCGTCTGATTTGCAAATTGGCAGGGGTATGTCTGGGCGCTGATCTGCAACCTTTGATGGATTGGGAATTTGCTTCATTTTGCTCCAAATTCGGTTTCACAAACAGGAATTCGGTGGTGGAGAAGATGGTGATGGACAAACCGTATATGTCTATGATGCTTCTCGAGAGCTAAATGATCTTGGAGTCCTTGTGATGAGGCAGGATCAACATTTATGAATTTATAATCAATGCTAGGCATCCTGATCCTTTGTGCATGGCTGTGTAAATAATTGGATCTAATTGGTGGCTGTACAAGACACGAGGTGCCCTCTCACTGGAAAGAATGTTAACCCGTTCACCACGCTGGCACCAACCTTTGGATCAGCCTTTGTGAATCTTTTGTGACATGTCCAGTGCCTCGAGCATCTCACAGCGACGGATGCTTTGTTTCCATTTTCTAGAGCAATTTCCCAGGTATGGAGATCAATTCACTCTGAATTTGCTAGAGCAGCTTCGCTCCTGCAACAAGGCACTGAGACAATGGAGAGACATGAACAGACAGGAAATTTACCTAAAGAGACGGCAACTACAAAAACGTACCAAAAGGATCTTTTTCAGACCACAATAGCAAGCTGCAGTCCAGTGGAAGTTAGCTTCTATAGCACATATAGCATACTATATTGTTGTCTTTTAGACATGAACATGTCTGGCTTTGTGAGGCTCTGTGATCAAATTTCATGTGCAATGTGCAGATAAACTTTGTGAGGATGTAGCCTTGAGGAGCTGTGTCAGCCAGCTGAGGCCAATTCCCGGCAATCGGAATGGAATGAGCTTCATTGAAACAAGTGCAAAATAGTGGAAAAGCCATGAACATATAATGAATACATCATGAAAATACCTAGAATATTCTAGAATAATCCAAGAATCATGACAGTAGTACTACAGGCAGAGGCACTGGTATGGGATGGAACCTCTGTAGCCAGACTTGCACACAGGGGCTGCCACCTGGTTGTGGTCACCGTGGCGGAGGACTCGGAGACTTGGCTGGAACATGCAATACAGAATGCATTGAACTTCAATGAACATCACTGAAGGATCATGAAGTAGTATAATAATGTATAATATTTATATATATATATACATAGTTAATCATAGTTATATAGTTTAATATATTTCAATCCATATTGATATAGTGAAGACACTTATTGAATATAGATTGATATTGAATGAAAATGAATGGCCCCAGTCCATAAACATGATTAAACATGCACGAGAAAAATGTGAGAAGCCCACAAAGTCAGGTGCCGAAATTACTGCGGCCCTGGGCTTCGCTCGACCTAGCGAAGAGGGTTCACAACCTGGCGGGTAACGTTTAAAAAGGTCAGCGTTGCGCCTCGGGAGTGTTTTGGGATTAGGGCGAGAAAAAAGATCTCCATGGTATTCAGCCATTGCCAGAGACCGTTGGCTGTACATTTGAGAAGCACAATATTTATGACTGGTCGGACTGGATGGTGTTGGATGGTGTTCGAACGCGTGGTTTTCCGTTTCCGAAATCGCCTGGCCCAGAATTTGCATCAAAGACAAGTCGCTTTTGATTCCAATCAGTTTTACAGTCAGTATATAGAGGTAAGTTTTTTCAGGATGAATTCTTGAACCATCTTGAACCTCGCAGCAAGATCATGTGGATGAAGGCCCCTGGTCCCAAATGTGGTGAAAGACTCCAATGGCTCCAATGGCTGTTGCACATCGCCATAGAACTGTAGCGACCGTAGCGTTTGGAAAGCTGCCCATGGCGTATGCCACAGATCCTGGAAGGCCTTCCCGCCAGATTTTGGATCCTCACCGGAGCACTTGTGGCCAGGAAAGTATGACAACATACAGGATGTATAAATAACATTAAAATACATTAAAACACGGTAAAACAATGATATATATATATATAACAATGATAAAACTACTGGGGAACGGCGCTGAGAGGCACCTGATGGTTTCAAGCGGGTTTGCGTGCACTTCCCAATGTAACTGCGCATTCAGCCTTGCACGCCTATTTTTTCACTTCTCAAAAACTACTTCAACCATGGAACCATTTCAGGGTAACATGAACATTAACGTTAACATCCCACCCCACCCCACCCCATGATCAACGTGACATCATCAGCGTCAGCGTGACATGAACATGAACGTTAACATCCCACCCCATCCCGCCCCATCATCAACGTAACATCGACATCATCAGTGTAACATGAACATGAAGGTTAACATCCC
>Ga0126342_10012767_pt1 | contig 14944 bp, 10 predicted proteins | sample Cyp1metagenome_FD_92528 | JGI IMG/M metagenome (GOLD analysis project Ga0126342, IMG submission 92528) | Coral microbial communities from Lord Howe Island, Old Settlement Bay, Australia - Cyphastrea 1 metagenome | ecosystem: Host-associated > Invertebrates > Cnidaria > Coral ...
AAAACCCCACCTGAAAAATCATCAAAACCAAGGATGAAACATTGAACCCCAACACAAAATCATAACAAGCAACATACCAACATACACGCCCTGAAACCCCCATTTTACCATTTTTTTCTGGGAGTACTGATCCCATAATCGCCTTAAACATAGGTAGAGGCAGATCGGCTCACTTTCTGCAGTGAATTGGGACACCAGACCGAGGATGGTAAGGTACTGGATTGACCCGTAGGTCCGGCCGGCGAGAGCTTAACCTCATCCTTGCGTTTCCTGCATCTTCGAAGAAAACGTCTGTAGGCCTTGTTGAAAAAAAGGTCTCCCTGGTCGCATCCCCATATAATTCTAGTCTTCATGGGCTTTATAAACCCACAAACATGGATGAATCAGGATGGTGCCCCCCAGTTATAAGTGGGTTTATAAACCCCATTAACTATAGTTATATCTGCCATAAACCATAGTTATGGGACTTATAAACCAACTTAGCTAACTATGGGGCACCACCTGGAAGGTCTATTTGCAACCTATTTGATGTTCACGAAAGGTGGGTTTTGACCCATCCCCATCTCCCAACAAACCCAACAGAAAAATCCTGCTGTCGCTGTCGCGAAAAAAGGTACGGGGGCCTCACCAAAAATCTTTACCAAGAAAAACCACCAGTCATCAACTATATCCCATATATTCCCATATGTTTGATTCTGTTTGATGTTTTTTTTTTTAAGTCCTAAGCCTTATGAATATCATGATGTCCAGCTGCTTTTTTTTGGGGGGCATCGTTAACACTTTTGGATGGACCACCGCCCAAGCATCCGTTGGACATGCTTTTTCCAATGCTGTCAGCGGCACCGATCTGCTCAGGATCTAGCCCCAATTGAATAACCCAATCAACAGCAGTAAACCATGGTAAAGCCAATTTCAATCAATTTCATACAGTGGGTGGTTGCGAAATTCTGCACCCATGTGGTAAACATCCAGTTTATCCCATTATTTACAGGCTTTCATCCCAGGAGGTGCAGGATTTCGCTGGCCCATCCACAGGATTTCACCATTTTTTATGGGTGCTGTAAACCATCCCCAAATGGTAGGTGTCTTTTTTTCAATGTTTTGTTGGGTTTCCCACATGGTTTCACGACTTTAGCCAAGTGAAACCCAAAAATAGAGGGAAACATTAGGTTTTGAGAGCTAATGATAGCCAACGAATTCAACATTTAGTCCACTTACCCTCTGGTAAACGTTTACAGTTTGCGAAGTGGAAAATGGACTATATCAAGTTCGTTGACTTCCCAATTCACATTAAAAAAATCATAATATATGGTTAATATGTGGTTAATATACTGTTGATAATGGTTAATATTAATGGTTATTATATGGTTGATGATGGTTAATAATCACCTGCTTGGTGGTGCAATTTCACCATCTTGAAAAATATGAGTGAAAGTCAATGGGAAGGATGACATCCCACATATGAAATGGGAAACAATCCATTCATGTTTGAAACCACCAATCAGATAGTTATTGGACTTATTGGCACCAACTTAGTTAACTATCTGGCACCACCTGTATATGACAGGTTCCAGCCCAATTTGGGTTTGTCTGAAAATAGGGTATATTCCCAAACAAATAGCCATTTAATAGGGATAATGATCAGCAAAACCATTGGGTTTAGGGGTACACTATTTTCAGACACACCCATAGAATTGGATGATGGGAAAATTTACAGGAAAGACCTATATTTGATGGTAAAAACCATGGTTTCCTGTAGATTTTCCCTTAAACCAATCCATTCTTTTTGTATGTTCACCAGTGGCTAAACCACACGCATTCCCGCGGCGCGCCGAGCAACGGCAGGCCACCAGAAGGGACAGGAGGCCCATGATCAGCGCAGACACGTAGATGACCTCGGGGTATTTCCATAAGTCCACATGTTGTAGTCTAGATTTTTAGTAGTTGATATAGATATCAATTCCAAACATCTTGTATTATCAGGTAGTTTTTTTTTAAAAAAAAAATATGTTTAGATATCAACATATTTTCCAATGTTTGCATTGAGGCTTGATTTTGATAATTTCATATACCCTCTGGCTATTTAACCTAACAGTTCGCCATGGAAATTGGTTTATTAACCACATGAAAACTATAGTCATTTGCGTATCATAAACCATAGTTATTTGAGTTATTTGCACCAACTGAACGCTATTTCGTGGCCACGGGGGCCCCGTTTACGAAACCATGGTGGATGTAGGCTTTTTTCCCACAGAGTTGGGACTAAATATTTATGGGGTGTTTAATACTAGGGTCATGGGATTAATACATTAATACTAAATTAGCTCCATTTGTTGGTATAAATATTGTGGTTAAATCCCAATTGAATATTTATTTTGGTATAATATAATAAATACCAGTGAATATTATAACAATACTAAAGACCATACATATTGTTGGTTATATCCCAATTGAATCCCATCACTGGTAATCAGCTCCATTTGCAGGCAAATCCACCAGCAATATTTCGATATTTTTTCCATCGAAAACCTCCTTGTCTAGTAGATTTTCCCATATGTTCCTATAAGTTTCCTATGATGTTCAGTACCCTCTGGTAAACTAACATAACTATGGAAAATCACCATGTTTAATGGGAAAATCCACTTCTTGGGGGTTGCTATAATATTATGCGATGTTATACTATACTTTATTTTACATTACTTTATTTTGCATTACTATACTATACTATACATTACTATACATTTCTATACATTACCATACATTACTATACTATACGTTGCTATGATTTGCTATACGTTACAAAAAATATTACTATACAATACTACACTATACTTTACTATACATGACAACATACATTACCAGCTATTTATGTGTCCTCCCTCTTCGTGTAAGTTGCCGCTTGGGAGGCACGGGGTGGCACTCCAGGAATCGTCAGATTGTCCTGGCGGAAAACCCACTCCACCCGAAAACGTGGAAAAACGTGGCTGGGAAATTTCTGTGGCCTAGCCATGGAGTAATGGAGGTCTTAATGGGAAACATCATTTTAGATGTTTGGCCATAAAAGGAAGTGGTGGTTTCATAACCCCCATTGTCTATAGCTAAGTTGGTTCATAACTCCTATAACCATGGTTTATGTTTATGATACTTATAACTATCTGGTTGGTGGTATACCTACCCCTCTGAAAAATATGAGTTCGTCAAATGGGATTATTGTTCCCAATATATGGGAAATTCATTAAAACAAAGTGTTCCAAACCACCAACCAGGAATGTATTAGTGAAATCCAACATGGGTCATTAAATGTCCCCATTGAACATCACCCAACCATTAGGTATATGGTCTATAATGGCTACTATAAGGTGATGTCCAATATTCCCAAAATGGGACAGTTACCAAGCCCTGTCCAACATCAATACGAAATTCGCGCCCCTTTAAAGGACGGATCCATCATGGGATCAAATGGGCCCCAAAAATCAACGGGGGCCCATACCTTCAGGATCCTGAAGAGGATGGTGCCTCCCCAGTGATGTGAACGTTGGTGAACAAAAACCATAGGAATAGTATAGATATATCTACCATAAACCATAGTTAAATTGGAGTTATGTGAACCCTAACTTAGCATTCACGAACTGGGGCACCACCTTGTAACGGAAGCAACATTCAACTCAGCCAAGGATACCAAGGTTTTGGGGCCCGGTGAATACCTCACTGGTGAAATCCGATGACATGATCATATCATCGATGGAGACCCCAAGTCATGGATTGAATATTCACTCTTCCCTAAAAGGGAATAATGTGGGTGAATATACCAAGTCATGAATTTCCTTGGAACAAGTCGAATATTCCTTGGAAAAATATGGAACAAGAGATGGCCAATGAGGAGCAATGTGGGTAAAACAATGCCATAACCATGCCCAGCCATCACCATAAATAGCTGGTATACACCATTCCCAAATGGGTGGTTTATGATTGTTGTAATTGAATATTCACTGTTCGATAAAGGGAATAGTCAATGTTGGGGGAATATTCAATGTTCATATTCAATGATTAGACTATATTACAATGTGGGCCCCCGCAGTTGTAAGTTGGTTTATAAACCCCATGAATACTATATTTATTTGCGTACCATAGACCATAGTTATTGGAGTTATGTTCACCGACTTAGCTATCGAACGGGGGCCCCACATTGTAGATTTCCCCCGGGACCCTGGACGGGGGGGTGGGGGGTTAGGGTTTCTTTTAGTTGTCTCAACCATGCAATTAGGTAAGAAACCTCAATCCAAAGCCACGCCAAAGCTGTGCCTGCAGAAGCCTATCACTTCCACAGTATGGTGAGTCCCGGCTACTTTTCAATCATTTCCTCTCTTCTCCCCTCCCTTCCCAAACGGCACAACTCACTGCCTTGATTATTTCACCACTTTAATCGAGGCGCTGCCCGTTCATTTTTGGTCGCAGTCCTCTCCCTCCGCCTCAGTGTCTTTGGAAACGCCCCAGCAGGCCAATGAACCAAAACAGCAACCAGCAAAGACCTGAGGCGAAAAAAAAGCGTTGCGAGCTTACAGCATGCTACAACGTGGGGAGCCCCAGTTAGCTAAGTTGGGTTATAACATGTTATAACTAGGTTCTCTAGTGACTCTAGTGTTTATAGTTAAAACATGTTAAAACTATATGACAGGAACTAGAAACCGACCTGCACTTGGACGAGGCAGGACGAGGCCACCTTGTATGTAAGAGTGGCCACAGAATCGGCAATAACGATTCTGTGCATCACGTGGCGGAGCAACAACAAAGAAAATGTGGGAATGGTCCACCACTTGATGCAAAACAGAAAGGGATACCCTCTGGTGATGAATCAAACGTAGCCATGGAAGTTTCTAGCTGAGAAAATCATCAAATGGTGGATTGTCCATTGACACGTTGATTGCCAGGACGGTAATAAGTCCTAAAGGTGCATTGAACCACGGATGGAAATGGAGCTGGTTGCCGCCCAAGTATAATGAGGACCTGTGGGATGATGAGGTGTTCCCAACAAAACCATTATATCATATCATATCCCATGTTCTATTTCCATTATGGTTAATTTTATACGCCAATTATGAGCCAAAGATAAACATAATTCAGCATCAGAAGAATTCTGTCTTGTGCATCGGTCAATATCTAAAACCCCAATGAACAGATGGAAATGAGTAGCATCATTAATAAGCATCTTTTCTGTTCCAAAAGCTTCAGATCCAAACGCTTATGTTTTTGCGTGAATCTTTTAAAGTGCATGTTTGAGGGATTCCATGCTAGATTTTGGCAAACCTGAAGCACCCAAAATCTCCGCTATCTGGGGTTCAACCATGGATGTGGGGCAATGAAAAAGCGGATGGTGGCTTCAACCTGAAATATTTCTGTGTCAAATGGAATTATTTCGAAGCGAGGCTGGAACCAACATACATCCAAAATATGTGAAACGACCAAAATGACACGAATCAAACAAACAACTAAGCAACACAACCAAATCAATCCAAATCATCCATTAGACAATCATGAAACCTCACCCTCCTGTTGTGGCTTACGCCATCAAAAATGAATGTTGGGGGTGAAAAAAGAGTAGCCCACGGGGCTCGCCCCTTTTTGTGTCCCAGTGGCAAGGATCAACTTGTGAATTTTACCTCGGATTGGCATCATGCGTCACACGACAGATGAGTTCGTCTGGTTGGTGGTTGACCTACCCCTCTGAAAAATGATGGAGTGAAAGTCAGAAGGGATTATGACATTCCCAATATATGGAAAGTCATCATGTTCCAAATCACCAACCAGATGTGTATATATATATATATGATATGATCTGTAGAAGTATATTGATATCGTGGTATAAACGTGATGCTGACAAACAAGGCCATTACTTGATTCGGTTCTTGATCATGAATCGTAGTGGAATTGGATTTTGCATGGTGTAAATGCAGCTGTTAACGGCTTCGTCTTAAGTACCCAAAAGCCTGGCGTTTGTGGATCCATTCCCCGCGCCTAGAATTGAACTAATCGTATACTTACCCTGCAATCAAACTGAAGTAACAAGCCACTTAGAATTCCTGAAACGAACATCAACAAACCACCAAATCCCAGATGCTCCATGGTGCTGGAATATTTACCTACATTTGTGCCATTTTTGGGGTAAATGAAAATGTAGGTAAATATTCCAGCACCATGGAGCATCTGGGAATGAAGAATCACCGATTTCGGACCTATTTCAATCTGAACTCGACCAATCCACCTTACAGCAGTCCGATTGTGTCCCTTTTTGCAGCTCTGCGTGCTTAGGTCATCCTCTGATAGTCCAACCAAATAACCAAAGACTTCAAATTGAAGCACCAAATCCCATATGCGAACCATGGTGCTGGTATATTTTCCTACAAAACTGGGTGATTTTTAGGGTAAATGTTGGTAAATATTCCATACATGGAGCATATGGGTTTGAATGATGATAAAAATCACCCGGAATAGCAAATCACATGGATATCAAAAGGATGTCAAATGACAATAAATATCAAACGGAGATCAAATTGGTTCATCTATACATGTATATTAAATGGGATGTTGAACCGAAACCTCTCATAAATACCTTAGATGATTTTCCCAACCAAAAGTGGAATTTGTCCTTGCTATATTTGGGGTTGACTGAAAATAGATCCAAAACCACATTTAATCATCACATTCCCATGGTTTAATGGCTGGGCGGAACCCAAATGTCTTATTATTGCTTATACATCCCATTATATCCCGGTACAATGGTTTCTTATATTTCCATATATGTCCCATTCTATTCCCATGAATCATTACATCCACTATGGTTTGTGCGTACCCATTTGAGCACCAGAGTGTTGTACATCAATCATATCCCTGAATGAATTACCATGATCCACTAACCTGAATTTAAGGCTGGGATGATTCCCCCTACTAACCATATATATATATAACATATATATATAACATATATATATATTATACATAATTATATATATAATATTTTTTTTTTAAAAAAAAAACTATAACTATAACTATAATATAATATAATATAATACAATATAATATAATATGATATAATATAATATAATATAATATATAATATAATATATAATATAATATAATATAATATGGATATTAATTTTAATATTAATAATAATATATTATAATATAATATAATATATTATCATATATTATAAAATATTATAATATATTATTATATATTACAATATATTATGATATATTATAATTTAATATAATAACATATTAATATTAATATTAATATAATATAAATATATGTATATTGTTTCTACATGTTCACTCCCAGATCCTGCAAACACACTCGACATACGAGGGACGATACCAAGCGCGCGGGAGGTTGAAGGTGCCCAGGACCAACGACAACGTCAGGGCGAGGCCTTTGGCAAACGGAGGTCACTTAAAAGGGACCTCCGGAGATGTAGGGATTTTAATGAGATGTTCATGGGATTTTATGTGATTTTAGGATTTATGTGGATTTGAATGTTATTCTAATGAGTTTTTTTTTATAGGATTCCAATGGGATTGTTTAACAGAAGTTTGAGTTTAACAACATCGGGGATTTTTGATGGGATGTTATAGGGACCTTATAGTGCTTTTAAAGGGATTTAATGGGATTAATTAGATGGTTGACCAAGAAATATCGTGATATAATGAAAATATACTGGAATATAATGAGGATTTATCAAGTATAATAGAAAATTCATGGGAATATAAAAAAGGGGGATATACCATCTGGTGTTATCAAACAAGGCAACTAAGAAAATTCCAGTACTAAATGGATCTAAATGGAGGTGTTAGTTTTAATGTAAGCCTCTGTTGTAATTTCAGGTAGGCATGGGCCATGGCTGCCACGGCTTCCGTATGTTAAATAACCAGTAGTGGGAATGCTATGGAGATGTTATGGGAATAGAAGCTACGATATACTGTATGAGATTTTTTAGTTAATGATATGTTATGCTAAAATCAGGATATGCTGTATGTTATATCTATATATAAAATAGATACATGGACTGTAGAATTGTGAATTTTGTTCACTATATCAGGATATATGGATGTCCCAATGGGATAATATAAAAATTGGGATAGAATGATATGATGATATGATATATCATGGCTAAACAATGAGCATGTAATGAGATAATACCACAGTGGTAGTACAGTAGTTCACTACCCACGACTCTAAAATGTGTTAATTCAATGGCCATGACTCAGGAACCGATTGATTGGACGTACCTACCATATATAAGGCCTATTTTTCAGGCCTATGTAAGGGAATATCCCCACAAAATATGGCCTTATATGGTATAGTACCTCCATTTTAGGATCCTGAATTTCTCATTGTTAATGTTCGTATGTGTTAGAGTTACTGTATCATTTTATGCATGGGACATGTGGAGGTATCCTGGAAAACTAGAATATGGCTACTATGGCTATGGTAAGCTGGTGTATTTCAATAATCAACTGATGGTTGGGTTTGTAGTTCATATATCTATAGTTGATAGTGTTTGTAGACTTAAAAGTGGGGGGCGCCACATTGCGGGACCCAGGGTCGAAGCGATGCGTGGACCCTGGGGGAATTTGCCATCAAAGATAATGTACAAAACTAATCATACTACTGTGGATGGTTGCGAAATCCTGCACCGGTTGATAGATGGTTTATCCCATTATTTATAGGGTTTCAACCATCCGTTTGGTGGTGCAGGATTTCGCAACCATCCACAGTAGGAAGGTAATTGGGATATGACTGAAGCAACTTGCTATGATATTAATCCAGTTTGCCGAACACATGTACCAAACCATCACCATATTGATAGGACACATAATGATTAATCTGGGAGTTCTCCTCTCTTCAGACAAACCCATAGATGTGGAACATCAATTGTTTGCCGAGGAAATGGCCTACAAAGGAATATCCACCATGCCATTTGTTCGCTTGCTTTAAAAGCATCCAAAAGAACATAACAAACATCATCCTGGATGGAGAAAGAATAAGTTTATGGCTGAGCGTATGAACATGTGATGGCTAACTCGGCCAACCCAAATGGCCCAAATGGCAGAAAAATGGAATGTGAACACCCGCAACAAATTAGGAACGCAGGAGGTTTAATGAGACACGCGGAAAAGGCCTAAAGCAAACAATGGCCAGTCTTAGATCATTGGATTTGAGATAGTTATCCAGGCATTTATATTACCTTCTGGTAAACGTTTACAGTTTGCTATGGAAAATCACAATGCTATTAATGGTAAATCCACTATTTCTATGGCCATGTTCAATAGCTTTTTGTTAACGTTTACCAGATGGTATATTCCCATGGTTGATTATTCCCATGATGGTTTGGGGATCTATTCCATTCTAAATTCCCATTGTATCAAATGATGAAGAATTGGGGATATTTTTGAACATCCAACATCTGCGAAGCGATGATCCCAAAAGTTGACGGAAGATCATTGCCTGGAAAGGATATGAAAATAAAAACATATTGCTCTACAAATTTATAGTCAAAAAATATATATAATTATATATAATTATATATTTATCTATACATTTTTTTTGAATCTCATGGCTTTGCTGCTATGTTTCCATCCCCTTCGGAGTGGCCTAATCCGGGGCGTTACCATTGTGCTGGGCTTGTTGGGAAGGTTTCTTTTTGGAGTCCAAGAATGTTACCTGCTCCATGAACCCTAAAGTTCCGATTTGAATCCTGAACTACCATTTTTTTCCGATGATTTTTTGTTTTCATTAAACCCCAATGAAATACTTTTTGGTGGTTTCAACCTACCCTATCCTGGAAAAATGATGGAGTGAAAGTCAGTTGGGATGATGACATTCCCAACTGAACGGAAAGTCATAATTCATTCATGTTCCAAAGCACCAACCAGAAGCAGTCCAAGATTCAAATCGGAAGCACAATGAGTCCAAGAAAGTTCCGAGTTGAATCTTGAACTACCATTTTTTTTTCGATCTGGTTGGTGGTTTCAAACCCACTGAACAAAATCTGAGTCAGTTGGGCTTGTTATTCCCATTATATGGAAAAATCGAAGTCCTGTTCCAAACCACCAAAACCAGTTTTTGATGCGTTTGTCCCATTAAAGCCCCAACCAGAAGATGATCTGGCAATCAAACCAAGGCGGATCGCCTGTGAGAAATAGTGGATTTGCTGTTCCCATCTTACCAGAGGGTAACCATCAAATTATAGCAGGTTAGTTAGTTATATAACTGAATAATATCCATTGCTAGTTCTATATATCAACAATACCATTAGTTTTATATTATGGATATTGTTGGTTAGTTATATATATATATATAACAACAAATAATATCATGGCATATTATAGCAATGAATATATATATATATGTATATATATGTATATATTCCCGTGATATTCAAGAATATTCTCATGATATCCATTGCCATGTTTGATTATATCCCATGTCATGCTGGTTGGTGGTTTCAACCCCTCTGAAAAATATTAGTCAGCTGGAATTACTATTCCCAATATATGGAAAAAATGTTCCAAACCACCAACCAGCATGTAATCTATATAGTTGGTTTGGTATATCTCCATTCTATCCCCCCAATTCTGTCCCCATACCATGTCTTGGTCAAATCTCTCTGGTTGACGGTGACAAGTATATCCCTATTAATGTCCCATTACCCTCTGGTAAACTAACATAACTATGGAAAATCACATTTGTTTAAAGGAAAATCAACTATAAATGGCTATGTTCAATAGCTATGCTAAATTACCAGAGGGTATATTCGCATGATGGTTGATTATTCCCATGATGGTTTTGGGAACTATTCCATTATAAATTCCCATTGTATCACCATATTTCTTGGTCAACGAATTAATGCCATTATATTCCTTTAAAATCACTATAAGGTCCCTATAACATCCCATCAAAAATATCCGATGTTATTAAACTTCTCTTATTAAATCCCATTGAATCCTATAGCATCATTAAAATCCCATGAACATCCCATTAACATCCAATCACCCATGAGTTATTCCATTGTATCCCCATATTCCCATTATATCACCAATTTCCCAATGAGTAATAGATACTTTGCTGAGCTTTTCCCAGTTCAATCCATTTTTTTCCTCACCAAGCAGCATGTTTGCAACGAGATATGCTTAGTGCGGCCCTGCGGCAACGCGGAGTGAAATCCCCTTTGTGACCCCGAATAAACAAATGTTTCTACTCATTTTCTACAACAAATAAAACTGACATGTACAATTGATATCAATTTATAGTATTTTAATGTATTATATCTTTTGTAGTATATGTACCTTCGCTTCAACAATGTAATTTATAGTAATTCAAGTAAATCTCACATAATTTGAATCAGTCCAATAAAAGGCATCATAGTCATTAATTCTAGTCATGTCTAATCGCAGTTTCCTTTAGCTTCACATGAATCTAGCCAATCCCATGGTGAAACACCATGAAACATACATGGGGGCCCACCCCTATCCTATCTTCGATTTTGTATGGAATCCCAATTCGTACATGATGAATACCATTTGAAAAAAACATGAACAAAGATTGCGCAAGGTTTTCCATCGTTAAGATAGATCACCAGACGGTATCACCCATGTGCTTTTTGAATTTTTAAAAAACATACTACAAGGTATCCAACTAGCTTGACTATTGCTTACAGCAGTTGTACCTATACTTAGAGGGGTTTATAAAGCAACAAACATCAGGGATCATGGCCAATCTTAGACACCCTGCAAAAAAACTTAGCTGGTGTCGGAGATAATCCCATACAGTACCAAAAGACTAGTTTGGGTTAGTTTCTACCCATCCAAGATAGGGAGGGGTCATCTTCTATGGATAACCCCCAAAAAACGAGACTTGAAACAAAGGGGGCCCAAATTGGATCGCAACTTTGGTCGAGGGAAGTCCGACTGGAGAACCATCCCACGTCGAACATAACTGTCGGAGGCAGTACGCCCCTTGTTTCTCACTTATCCTCAAGGCCCCTGTGAATAGTGGAGTTATATTCCCAGTTATCTTCACCATAAGTTATGAAAGGTAAGGTTATCTTCACGGTAAGTTATTTGACTTCACCATAGGTGAGTTATAAATCAAAGAATTCACCAGTTACCCTCTGGTAAACTAACATAACTATGCAAAATCACATTTTTTCATGGCTAAATCAACTATTTTAATGGCCCATTTTCCAGTTCGCAAACTGTAAACGTTTACCCGGCCGGGTATCTTCACCAACAAACTTAGCGATGTTTCGCCATTTTCAGCTAGGGATCCCAACCTTGTAAGCATCATAAGCCAGCATCGCAAAGGCCATGGTCTCCATGTAGTTGATGAGAAACATCCTGGCCATCGCCATGGGTCAATATGGGTCAATATGGGTCAATGGGTCGCGCCGCCAGGCCTATCCCAGGGGAAAAGTGGACTTGTGCTTTGTTTGTTAAATACATATATATATATGTATATGTATATGTATATATATATATATAATATACATATAATATGTATAAATATAATATGTATATATAATATGTATATATAATATGTATATGTATACGATTATATACTCATATGATTATATATGAGTCGAATTTGGGAACTTTCATGGACTTTCAAGTCACATAATAATTCAATGTCAAACAAAAATAATGAGGTTTGATTTTTCATTGGTGTGCGAAGAAGCGATAATTCTTTTTGGAAACAACACCGTTTTGAACAACCAAGCTGGACCATAATTGGATTTGATGGTTTCAAATCAAAGAATGGCTCATCATGGTGGTCGGCCATGGTTTTGGTCTATTTCTGATCCTGAAATAGCTGGTGCTTTTCTGTTGGACATTTTGAGACATATGTTTTTTTGCAGACTTCAACACACCAGCTGACAACTCAAGAAAATCGAGAGGTAGATGCTGGATTTTTAGGATCTTTCAATCTGTTGCTTCCGGGGCAAGGGTGTTGCCGTCATCATGCCCAAGGATGAACCAATAAAAAAAGTTTAGCCGGTGACGCAATGTTTTCATATGTTTCCATGGATTGCCAAACATTTTTTCGCATTCAGATCCTTTAGGAGTAACATGGGTCATTAAATGTCCCCTTTCTTCACATCATCCAACTGAATGGTATATGGTCAATGCCATGGCTACTATAAGGTGATGTCCAATATTCCCAAAATGGGACAGGCAAACCAACCCCTGAGTAATGCAGGTAAAACAAGAATAAACCATCGGATCCCCATAGGTGGTGTAAATCATTCCGAGTCATGGATGGTTAAAATGGCATTGTTTTACCCACATCAACCATCAACCAAACTATTAGTAACCATCATTAACATCATACCCAAATGGTATAATAGGTTGTTTTTTCCCACATACTAAATCGAGGTTCGCCCTCTCAATCCAACCTTTGATTCTCGAAAGTCGCGAGAAAGTTCAGGGGATCTAATCCAACCATTGTTCCCAACCCTCCGGGGTTTCAACTTGGGTTTAATTTATAGGAAATGTATGGTGCTTGGTTCTTCATGTTTTTCATCCTAACTAATGTTAGCGAAGCAATAATAAACTATCCACAATTTTACCAGAAAAAGGGTGGCATAAACTATCAACATATGGGTGGCTTATTGTTACTTTACTAAGATTAGGAAGTTCATTATAACCACAGTTGCAAGTGGGGCAAGTTGGTCTGGTCCAGTTATGAGTTGTGGCCTGTAGCCTATCCATGTTAAACAACACGATAGATGGGGCTGTAACTGTACAATGTGGGGCCCCCCCAGTTACAAATTGGTTTATAGCCCCCACTAATCTATGGTTACAAGTATCATAAACCATAGTTACTGGAGTTATAAATCAACTTAGCTATCTAGGGGGCCCCACATTGTAGTTGCCATCACGTGTTTTTGCTCTTTGTGTTTCCAGAAACTTATTACGGATAATATGACCGCATTCAGAAGTTGAAAGAACCAATATTCACCATCATAGTTGGAGCAGCCGGTTTTGGCCGTCAATAGACAGTCCCGATGTTTGTGAGGTACCTTTCCAAGTTTCAGGTACAAAAGTACCTGGCCCACTTATGACTTGGTTCTGTGCTCAACCCCTCCAACAGTAGATAAATCTACCAGAAAAAATGTTACCTCCCTTATCTATAGATGGTTTTCCCGTTACATCCTCCATTTTAAAGGGGATTTCCACTTGAAATGTTTCATTACCGAACAGTAAAAACTTCGCCAACAGACTCATCACTTTGCACCGCCCTAAAAATGCCATGCCCCATGTCCGACCATTGCCCCATGTCCTCTCGGAATAGGTCGACGACGAAGACGTCAGGTTGTTTTGGCAAAGCGACGAAGCTTGAGAGGAGATAACTTCGCGGATGGGACGAATCAAATGGTTCCAAGGGGCCATGGAAAACCTCTGGTTTTGGGCCTCCCTACCAAAAGATAGATAAGTTGGTTTATATATAGCTAGGCGAAGTAAGGTGTTTGGTTTAAGCGCATTTACAAACATATCTATGGTTAGGAGTGGTTGTAAACCTTCTTATGTCTTGGGGATACCTTTCTGTAATGATCTGCTTTCTAATTTACCAAGAGAGGGTTTTCCAAGCTTCCATGTTTCAATGCTCAAGAGATTAATTATCGTTGGAAACAACTCCATTCTTTATAGGGTACGACATATTCAATACATATTCAGCAAGCAACAAGACGAATCTCTTACCCTAGCGGCCTAAGTGCATCTTTCTGCAATTCTCGCTATCGAGACACCCTCCGGTCATTTAACGGCTATGGAAAATGGCCCATGTATAGCATTATAGCTGAGTTACCTATATATATATATATAAAAACATATATTTATATATATGCACACAGTAAATATATATTTAAATATATATATATATACACCCAGT
>Ga0126342_10012768_pt1 | contig 14944 bp, 17 predicted proteins | sample Cyp1metagenome_FD_92528 | JGI IMG/M metagenome (GOLD analysis project Ga0126342, IMG submission 92528) | Coral microbial communities from Lord Howe Island, Old Settlement Bay, Australia - Cyphastrea 1 metagenome | ecosystem: Host-associated > Invertebrates > Cnidaria > Coral ...
AAAGTTGGTTTCAATCGACGAAACCCGAAACCCGAAACCCGAAACCCGAAACCCGAAACCCGAAACCGACTCGAATCCGACTTTTGGGTGGCTCTCCGGATCGGAACTCGTCATCTGGTACTTTCACTTTTGATCCATTCCCCATCTGGGATGCCAACCTCATTTGCCCAGGGTGCTGGCTGGCGGTAAGGCACCGAGGAGCGATCTGGCACGGCTACATGGAAAATGAAGTACAAAGAAGCTACAAAAACTGAGAAATTCACCAGCTAAAGATAGCTAAAGGCATTTCGGAAGGACTGATTTTTTTTTTTAAGTGTACCAGTTTCTTTGAGGACAACGACCAAAATGGACCTAAGATGACCTAACCAACTTGTGAATGGGTCACGGGCAAGATTGATGTCACCCTTCTGGCATCATGCTCCAGACATTGGGGCTATGACACCAACTACCAATTGCACCAGTGATGGGCCACATGATCGACTCTTAGACATGCAACAGCGCCCCAAATAATAGATGTCAGGCAGTGCACACGACCTGCATCGCCAGGAAGGATACACATACCGTGAAACACCCGACATGAATCGACATTGAGTTTTCATATAGTATGATATATATATATATATTACATACATGTTTTTCATATATTACATACATCCATAATTCATATATAGAGATATATACACCCCCTTCTTGTAGATCAACCAACCCATACCTGTAAATAACCAAGAATCGCCTCGGCGTGCCGGAGTGCTGCTGCGATCTCGCCGCATCTCAGCTCCTTGGATCTCGACGAAAAAAATCCCCGGTAGCCTCTGGTAAACAAACAGTTTGTGAACTGGAAAATCACCATCTTTAATAGCTAAATGATTATCAGTATGGCGATCTGATATTTTAAATGATTGTTGACATAAATAGTAAAATGTAAATGACTTAATGATTTGCGATAGGTATGATGTTAAATCAACATAATCAACTATAAATGATTATCAATGTGACATTTTCAATAGCTTTGTTAAATTACCAGTGGGTAACTATTGGTAAGTATGAAACATTGCAAATAATCAATGGGTTTTCCTGATGAAAATCAAGCATCTACCGACTGGTGCAGGATTTCGCAGCCATCCAGAGTAATTATGAAGGGGGTTCCCCACCACAAATAACAAACAACTTCAAGGGGAAACCACCACATTTCACACAACTTCCATAGGAAAAGACAACATCTACAAGTTCGGATGCAAAAAAACGTGGTACAGTAATGTACAGTGTATAGTATCTGATATAATCTGATTGAATATGAAGGGAAAATCCACTGGGGTTTTTCGCTCTCCCAACAAACAAAACCCCACGACTGCAGCCACTGGGTGAAATGTCCTCGATCACGCCGAGGTGTCTGCATCATTCCTGCAACCCGTGTCACGAAAACCGCTGGTTCTGCAACTGATCACTGGATGGTACCGTACCGGGCTTTAAGCAACTTGTGATGCTCATCCAAGCACTGTGGTGATTGGGGGCTGCCCGTTTTAGAGGAGTACTGGACCCCGAAAAAACCCTGATCACTGAACACTTTGGGGCCAAGACTCCTAAACTCGAAGCATTGGAACATGTTCAAGATTTCTTTGCTCCGGTCATTCTTATATTTCGCACTTAGCGTCCCTGCAAATAAAGCGGGGTCGTGGCTTAGCCCATCCTCCCAAGAAAAATCATGGCCAGTGGGAGGATCATCAGGATCGGCCCAGGTAGGATGTACCTTTCTACCAGATGTATGGTATTAATAGAAATACCTTTCTACCCAAGATTCTACCCAGGTATTATTAATGTACCTTTCTACCCAGGCTACTATTATGAATATTCAAAGCCTCCTACCAGCATCTAGCAGCATCCATCAGCCGTATGATCTTTGAAATCCACCCCAGTCCGATGTAGACAAACCATGAAGCCTCAGAACCTTGCCCAACAAGCCCTAGTCTAATGGCTCCCGGTAGATCAACAAATGGAAAGCTCAGCATTTCTAGATCATTCGCGTTTGTAACACATGGAAAAACCCTATCCAGTGGCTCTTCTGCATCTATGTTGGTTTACTGGCTACATCATGGTACCCTCTGGTAAACTAACATAACTATGGAAAGATCCACCATGTTCAATGGGTAAATCCACTATTTCTATGGTCATTTTCAATAGCTATGTTAGTTTACCAGAGGCTACATCCACTATATAGCTATAAATAATTTTCAATAGCTATAAATCCACTATAAATTACCAGAGGGTACATCATGGTACATCCCACTTAAAATCACCCACCGAAATCCCGAAGGGGAAATCCCCAAAAAGGTTCCACCTGCTGTGGACTCCCTTCCGCGCGCCGGCGTGCAGCTGCGGCGGTCTGACAGGCGTTTAGCTGAAGGGGTTTAAACGTTGAATTACCATCCGGTGAAAAAACATGTAAAAAAACTAACAGTTTTTGCGGCTTGCGGAATCCGTTTATAGATGATTATAGACTATATAGATGATTTATGCTAATTAGTCTTATGGTGATGTTCCATAGCTACGTTAAGGAACCAGAGGGCATCTGCTACCAAATGGGGGCGGTGTCACCAACAAAAGCAGGTGGTAAATGTTAGAGGAAAATCAAGTCCCACATGTGACACACATGATGGGATATTTTAGGACGAATTTTAGGACGAAGCGGCTGACAATTCCATTGCAACCTGGTAAATTCTGGCCATATGTTACCTCTAACTTCAACCCTTCCAATGAAACATGTCCGCTGGATCATCCCACAAATCCCAATTGGGGTCCCATTGGTGTCTAGTTTTTTGTAAGTCCCCACTTCGTTATACGGAGAAAAACCTTCATGACATGCTGAAAACCCATATAGAACTGGCTTCCTACTATGATAAGAGATATATAACTGACATTTATCCCTTAGATCCCGCTAGATTGGGAGCCCATAGGGAGCCTGCGACTCGATGCGTTGGGGAATCCACAGATCCTGGCTATAGCGGCTATCCGGCGATGGACAAAAATTTGCAGCTGAAAAATGTGGATCTTCATCCCACAAGCACAGTAGGCATTGATCTGGGTACCCTCCGGTAAACTAACATAACTATTGAAAATCTCAATTTTTAATGGGAAAATCCACTATAAATGGCTATTTTCAATAGCTATGTTAAATTACCAGAGGGTAAATTAGAATTTATAATATTTCACTCACCTGAATAGTTCGGCCCACCATGGGGATGATTTCCCGCAATCTAACCATTATTCCAGGGTTCGGGAGAACAGTGAGGTCGTTATAATTTACCCAGATTGATGCATTCCCAAATATCCACCAAATCAATGATTTCTTCATATATCTTCATATTTGTTCCAGTGTTAGTTAGCAAATATCCACCAAATATTCCCAAATATCCACCATATACTGTACTAGCTAAATCAATGATTGTTTTCAGTGTTAGTTGCCACAAGTTACCACCATAAGTGGTGAATAAGTGGATGCGCCACACAAAAAAAAAGGTGATATGACCGATCGACATAGCTAACATAGCTGTGGAAAATGGATGAAAATGGCCCATTTGTAGATGATTGACCGATTGAAAAATAGTGATTTATATAGCTATGTCAGTTTAACAATGGTATCTTACTGTTACAAATGGATACAAATGGTACTGGCGGACCTTGAAAAAACAACACGTGAGACACTAAGCATGTCAAGTCTAGACCGTGATGGTTACGGTGCAGACAGATATACGGTATATTTTGTTCAGACTGAAATCTATCCAGGCAGTTGAAACAGTGCTGGTGCGAGATCAAGAAAAACTACTTGGAGCCTTTGACAGCCACCTGACAGCCACCTGTACCTTCTCAAGACAAACACAGAAATCCACTGTTCAACAGTTAGATCTGGGTAAATTATAATAATTCACTAACCTGAATTAAGGCCATTTTGGGGCTCATTTCCAATACTAACCATGATTTCCAGTGAGGTCGTAGTGAGGTCGTTATAATTTACCCAGGTTAGATCCTTATGTTGATCATCAAATGATACTTTTGATGGTTAAATCATGTTAAATCCCATTGTTAAATCATTGCTGAGCCAAAATCCTATGATGGCCTTGCTGGCCACGGGCAGGCGTTCGGCTGCGTGCACGGTCCGGATCTGGCAGGTGGAAGTGAGGAAAACCACGAATCTGTCCTCCATGTGCTATATGCTATGTATATAATTACGTGTATATGATATGTGTATATATATATGTATATATGTATGTATATGTATGTATATGTATGTATATGTATGTATATGTATGTATATGTATGTATATGTATGTATATGTATGTATATGTATGTATATGTATATATATATGTTGCATTTCTAATATGGGTTTGTATATAGTCACTATGTACCTGATTGTGATGGAGAGGATTGAGGGAATCATTTACATTTGCATCCTGTATGAACGAATGAATGAATGAATGTATGTATGAATGAGTGCATGAAATGAATTAACGAATGAATGAATGTAAATAAATAAATGAATGTGTCTGTATGTGCTAGATGCATAGATGTTCATTGTGTCTGTATGACACATGTACATGTATATATATATACACACATGTATATATATGTATGTGCATTCCGAATCATACATAAATATGTGTACCCATTAGTAGGTTGTGCTTCCTACACTAGGTCACTAGGTCCTACACCCCCCATCAGAATCACAGTTTTGGACATCAGATGCAGCAATAATTAATTCATTATGATTCATAATTCGCCCGTGTCTGCAATGGATGTTTTTTTTTTCCCTCAGCTTCACAGCAAAAATCCAGCGTTCCAAACTGGGAGCCCTACGGCCGCTGGAAGAAGCATCTTGGCAATCCCCTGAGAATTCGCTTAGATGAGCGGCCCATCAACTGAAATTTATCCAGGGACTCAAAAGAACATCGGAAGCCCTGGGCTTTGCCTTCAAATATGGGGGGGGGGTCCTCTAAATGTTCAAAAAAAAACACTTAAACGGAAAAAAAAATGATAAAAGATGGAAGCTGGTGACCCTGGGTTACTCAGAAATCCATGGGGCATATTGGCACCTTGCCACCAAGGGGCAGCGGCTCCAACGGTTGCGCCAACTGCCCCAATTTTGCCAGTCACCTGAAGGCGAGGAAAGATGTGAACCATGAATGATGATATAACTTCTATGTAATAGCTTTGAATCAAATACAGGAGTTGTAAAAATATGTTAGCCAAAATAAATCTGATGTAGAATCAACAAGTTTACTGATATGAAGGTCTACGAGCAACAAACTTAGGGACATGAATCAAGAAATAATTAAGGAAAAAATAAGGATTTGAGCTACCCAGCCTGAAAATATTGTTGTTTACCCGTTTACCATCCATGGCAAAGTCATAAATGTTTGAATCCCTGTCCATCTGTCCACAAGATTGACTCAGAAACGATGCAGATAAGCAGTCCGTTAACAGCTTTTAAAAAACTGCAGCAACTGAATTTCAGATGAGACATTCACAACTTTCTTGGCTCCAATATTTGCCCATGGATTTCCTTGAAACTTGCTGATTCAATAGTGTTTCAATAGTGGATTTCCAGGTTACCCTCTGGTAAACGTCTACATAACTATGGAAAGATCCACCATTTTCTATGAAAGCTGGGTAAATCCACTATTTCTATGGCCATTTTCTATAGCTATGTGTCAATGGATTAAGGGAAAATCTACAGGAAACCATGGTTTTTACCATCAAATATAATATATATAGTGGTGTCCTGTAAATTTTCCCATCATCCAATTCTATGATATTCTACAAAGTGGGGCCCCCGTTCGATAGCTAAGTTGGTTAATAACTCCAATTTCACTATGGTTTATGGTACGCAAATAACTATAGTTACTGGGGATTATTTTATCCAACTTATAACTGGGGGGCCCCACATTGTATGAATGTTAGTTTACCGCTACAAACCGCTGATATGATCCCCACTCGCCTGGCGTATCCCAGGGAGCCGATGTGCCGGGAAGGCCGGGACGAGATGGTGCCGACGCGGGTGCCGACGGTGCCGATGCCGAAGGAAGCGGCGGGTCACTGGTGGCATCCCGGGAAGTTGACCTTGGATTTGACTGGCAGTCCCCAGTTAGGGGGAAGAATAGAGAGTCATTGGCCATTGGTCTAATCTCTATTTATAATATACATATATATATATATATAATTATGTATATATATATGTACATACATGGGAAATTGTAGAACTATCTTATATATGTTCTTCATGTATCATCGTTTTCAAAAGTTTAAAGAGATCCCTGTGTCGAACATTCATCGAGTCTTTTCGGGGGGAGTCACTCCTCCAAAGCCTACACGAAAGATCAAAAAATGAGAGCGTCACCGTACCAGAATTCTACCCTCCGGTAATTTAACATAACTATGGAAAATCACCATTTTCAATGGGAAAATCCACTATTAATGGCCATTTTCAATAGCTATTTTCACATAACCAGAGGGTAGTTCAAATTGTAGGAGCCCTATTACCACAGTCACTTCATGAGGAAATACTCAAGAAAATCCTGGAAGGCTGATGGAAATTTCTGCAAATCCCCACTGATAGTCATATGACATCATATGACGATGATGAAAAAAGTGAATCATCACTGATGGTTTTTCCTATGCCTATCAGAAATGAACATAATTTAATATGGTACTTCAAATTTTTGGTTGATCATGTCCCATCAAAATAGCTGAAGGGTCCGTATATAGATGTTCATCCCATGAAATTTGGATACATTTAGTACAATAGGTTTTGACCCAAATATGAGATTGTTTAAAGTTTAAATTGGTTGTTCTATATGTTCCATAATTTTCAAAGAAATATCCCTCAATCAAAACTGGAATTGGAGGCTGCTAGATCAGCTGAGTGGTTGCAATAAACCAAGAAGAGCCAGGACTTGGAGAATTGAATCGGTAAATATCCAATGAAATATCAAATATCCATAAACTATCCGGGAAAAAAAAGTATCCCACCATAGCCCCGCTATGGTTCTGGCTAAATTAGTTAAAAAAAAAAACTTAACCTGAAAATAGCTCTTATGATACGGCCATTTGGAAATGATTTCCCTCATCATAGGGAGGGTCTTATAATTCATCCAAATATATACATAATAAAATTATCCAATCCGCGATTATTGGTTACAATTAAATTCCGTTATTATCCCACTTATTTTGAACAAGCCATTGTATAACAATCCAGTACAAATCCCATTATTATCCCATCATTATCCCATTTTTATCCACTTCACAAAACCCCATTAACTATTTTTGTATCTATCATAAATGTCCCTTCCAAGTTTGGAAAAGAATCAAGTCGACCCTCTGCCAAAGTCTATAGCTATTGTATTCTATGGAGAGGACATCAACTTGCTTGACAAAGTCGAAGTTCAAAGTCCATAGCTAAACTCCCTTGAACTCCCATCAACTTTACTGATATAATGTTATATATATATATACACGTATATATATATATATACACGTATATATATATACACGTATATATATATAATTATATATATAATAAACCATAGATAACCATACCATCATACCATAGTTAGCCAAGTTTTTTTTCACCAACTCCCCATCCCAAGGCCAACCCAGGCCACTTCCACTGCGGTGGCGTCTTCGGTGCCGGCACGCCAGCCGGCACGGCAGGCATCGCCTTCGGCTCCGGCACGGCCTTCGGCTCCGGCGGCGCGGCCGTTTTCGCCGGCGGCACGGCCGGGGACGCCTCAGAAGGCGTCAAGGCCCTGCCATTTTTCGGGGTTGGAAGATGAGTTTCCACTAAACATTGGTGATTTATGGTGATTTTCTATGACTTTCAGGGTCAAACTGTTAATTTACAAGAGGGTATCATCTTAGACCCTCCGCAATCAAACGTGGCAATTGAAAATCCACAACAAACCACCATGTACAAGGGATTTTCCAGCCGACCTCGGCTGATTTCCAAAGGATATATGTGTATCTATTGAAGAATGAGCTAAGGATGAATTATCATCCGCAAATGCTGGTTTAGCCCTCAAAAATGGAGGTTTAACCGGCCAAGTAGCCAAGTTCTAGGGATTTTATTGATTGAACCAACAAGCATAAGGATTTAACTATCAAACATACTCAAAATAGGGATTGATAGAGCCAATTTTCAGAATAGATATGGGTGTAACATGGTGTAAGTGTCAATGGGATATGCCCCCATTGCCGCCATATTTTGTAAGGGAAAATTATGGAATTGTGGTAAGGTATGGACAACCCACATATTTTTACAATATCCAGCTTGGAAAAGCCCCGACACAGGACGACCCTGTCATGAGTCGGGCCCTTGGGCTTGGCTCTCAGGTCTAACTGGGGATTGCAAGTGGATTGTTCCATGAATTATCATAGGAAAAACCGTATCACTATAAAGTATGGTATAAACATGTATAAAACGCCAATCAATTATTAGTATTTATTAGTGGGATTGTAATGAACATTGGCAACATTGGCCATAATTACCATAGGATTGATGGCAATAGCGATCCACAATAAGTACCATAGGATGGCAATAGCTACAGCTACTGTCGGTAGAAATGGCGTATTTTTTCACAGCCATCCAATTACCATAATAACAGATATTGAACCACCAAATATATGGGGAATTCCGGTACGTGATTTCCATAACATGTCGACGTTGCGTCATGTCATTTGCCACCAAGATGTGTGATTCCACCACTGGACTTAGATGGTAGGAATGATTGGAACCAAATGGAACCTGATTGGTTGAACAAACATGGAAAATCTCATAGAGGTTGAAAGAATGTTTGCAATCACCATATCCTGCATGATCAATTCACTGGCTTTCAGGGACTTGCAGGAAAAGCATCTGGGTTCTAAGCCTTCAAATTCATTGGAACCCTTTGACACTTCCCAAAAAAAAACTGGGGTACACTCATGTACACTCTGATATATCATAACATATCCAGGAAACGAATATAGACAAATGGTAAAATATCCATTCTATGTCTTAAACCGACAAAGATTTCATCCAAACCATCAAGCCATCACTGGCCTTGACTTCTTCGGTCTGCTGCGCATCTTTCTCTGCGTCCCTGAGAAAGTCGTGACCCGCAGTCAGTTTGTGTCGAGGTGGTCGGCTAGTTGGGGAAACTGTGGACCTGCAAAATCCACCAGTTGGGATTCCCATTGGGACTCCGAAAAAAACACTGGGACTATCATGAGATAGTCATGGGATGCCAAGCAGCTAGCAACTGGTGCAGGATTTTGGCAACATCCTCGGTCTCATGAAGATAATAATAAAAATATATTGGGATAAACCATCAGTTGGGATTCCTCTTAGGGATTCCTGTGAAACACTGGGACTTATAATGGGATTATCATGGGATAAACTGCCGATCTACCAACTAGTGGATGTCTTCCACAGTGATTGATGGTTAGTGGTGACCACCAACCAGATCGTCAAAATTAGAGGCCCTAAATCGCCAGTCAAAATCCACAGTCAGTTCGGAACTACCAGAACAGGTGGCTACAAAAAAAAACATCGTTTTACCCTCTGGTAAACTAACATAGCTATGGAAAGATCCACCATTTTCAATGGGTAAATCCACTATAAATGGCCATTTTCAATAGCTATTTTCACATAACCAGAGGGTGCATCCGTCAGTTCCTGGTCTGATTCAGGACCTTTGTCTCCTGAGTTGAGCTGATTCAGTTGAGCCCAGAGCTAAACCGAGACGACGCAGCCCGGGACAACACCGTCCCAGCGGCCTCAATTTCTCTTCTGTCTCTTGAATCTCCTTTAGCGTCTTCTCATGTAGCGTGTCCTCACAGCAAGGTCTAGGAGTCTAGCCATGAAAAAATAGAAACCATGAATTTGGGACCTATAGACTCTGCATGGCCGCCATTTCACTCTTAATCCCCCATTTTTGATCAAATCAATATGATATTACTGCTTATATCTCACTATATGATTATCCCAGAAAATGCACGGTAAAATGGTTGGTTTCATACCCACATGTTCTTGTTATCAAAAAAAAACAGCCGCGGACGGAAAAGCACGCCATTCCGCCAAGTGTCAATATACGACTTCTTAGGCTTCCCTCCATTGGCATCCCGAGGCATGGTTTGCTCATGGCTGGCGCAAGTGAGACATTTTTTTGGCGGCTGAGGAAAGGAGGAGATTTCTTACAGGGGGGCGAAACAGTAGATTTCCAAGAGTAGTCATCTCTTAAAGATCTTGAATGGTAGTGATTGATACCTGGGAGAACAACTATTCACTAAAAAGCGGGGAGATTGTCAAGATGGATAAGCCAGGCAGGGATGGGGTAGGTGAAAAAAAGGGACGCACCAACAATCAAGCCCTGAAAACAGCAGGTGACCTGCCTTCAAAAACAAAATTACTGAACAATCTCTCAGATTTGAAGATTGCCGGACACTCCAAGAAACGAGACTATCGAGACTATGGACCGGTTGATCCAACACAAGGGAAATCCCAACAGATCAGCCTCGCAGCTCCATTCTCTGGCACCTGAACCGGACCAAAAAAAAATATCATCCAACAGTTGCGGCATTTTGAATGGGAAACCACCACAGAAAACCCATATGATGTCAACATATGTCAACCATGTTTATCTAATCAACTTTCAACACCTCACTCCGGCGGTTTTTTTTGGCATGATTGAGACATATGAAAAGCCCCTCATAGTGATCATGCTTTAGGGTGATAAGACCTAATGTCCAGCTAGTTTTGATGATTTTAATCCCCCCGTTCATATTAAACACCCATTCATGCTCATCCAAGATTTCTGGGAAATAAAAAAATACCAAAAAAAAAGTGGGAAAATTATAAATCTTAAACATCCCTTATCCCTACATATTACCCTCTGGTAAACTAACATAACTATGGAAAATCACCATTTTTCATGGGAAAATCCACTATTTCTATGGCCATTTCCAATAGCAAACTGTTAGTTTACCAGAAGGTAAATCCCATTAATATCCCATTAAATCACTATAAAATCCCATTAAAATCCCATTAAACCACCATTTTCCAGTGATTTTATGGTTCCAAAAGATCCCCAAGTGTTTCAGCGCCTCGGCCACAGCGGTGTCTGTATGTTGCGGCCTCAGCCCAGGGAGCTTTCCTAAGGTACCCAGTACCCCAAAAGCTGGATGGTTTATGAGGGAAAATCCTACTAAAATGGATTTGATGATTTGGAGCTACCTCCATTGAAATCCCGATATACCCATACATATGAATTTCAATCATATTTGATATGCGGAAAAATGTGTCCATAATATTTATATAACACCTTAAATATATAACAAAAGAAAAAAATAGGTGGTTTCTTCCCCATTACTGTTGGTGATTTATAGCCAGTTCTAATGGGATGTTCAGAAGTGACGTCACTGACTTCATCATTTATGGAACTTAATAACCATCAATTACTGGTTGGTGGTTTCAACCCCCCTGAAAAATATTAGTCAGTTGGGATGATGACATTCCCAATATATGGAAAAATAAAAGCCATGTTCCAAACCACCAACCAGAGTAAAACATATCCGACAATGGATTCCTTCTGAAATAAGCGGAATTCACCATCCAAAATTGGAGTTTAACCATCAAATGATATAACTGAAATTGCTGGTGATCAACCTACCTGGTTTAGAATTGGGTACGAAGCAATATTTACGGGATACCAACCAACTAGTAGAATAGGATGATACAAGTGAGTAAAGTATATATTCTATGTACATATCATTCATGTTCCCCTGCCTCAAACTAACATCAACCCTGCCAACTTGGGGGTTGGAAGACGATGTTCCTCCAAAGTGAGCTATTTTCAGGGTCTATATTAGTTGAACATTGGGGGACGGTAAATATAAGAGATTATAATTGAATAATATATCAATGATAGGATATGATAGGGTATGCTATAGATGTGTTTCTGCATGTATGTGTATATGATTGTATTACTGTACGATACGTAATATAGCTTACATCATATCATCCCACAATGACTCCCTACTTGGAATGATTAAACCTTCACATCCAATGGATCAATGGGTCAAAGCCAAACCAATCTTCATCCCCTGAGGGATTGAGTTTTAGGTGCAACCTTATGATATGCATATGTATGTATGATATATATATATACGGTAACGTTAACGTATATGTGTGTATACATATGTATATATATATATATATACACACATATAATATGCACAATTGTTTCTACCATAAAACCACCCTTGGTTGGCATTTCATCATCTCAGCTGCTAGGGTTGGAAACTCATCCCGTTCCCCCTAATATGAACCAGGCTTTCGGTATTTGGGTGGGGGATGGTGGGGGTATTCAATATTTGGTGGAAGATTCTACCAAGCTTTTGTACTGCCACCCTTTCAGCGAACTCCGTTAGGCACCTTTTCTGCCCCAGCGAAAGCTTCACAAAACCGCCGCAAATCCGCGAATGGAATGCGTCGTTTAAGCAATGCCAAGAGTTGCTGCGGTAGAGCTTCCGCCAATGATTTGTGTCACCTTTGTGGCTACAACTTGTTTCAACATGCTTCAACATGCTTCAACAATCTCTACCTTAGAGCAACCCGAGTTGCCACGTCAGCCGTTGGGCTCTTCACCCAACCTGTTTTCCGCGACTGCATCACTGGCGTGTCACGGCAGGAAGTGTTCGGCAGCCCATCCGTGTAACTGTTCCTGCCGAGCAGTGCCTGACTCTATGGACCTGACATGCCCTACACAGGGCCGGCTCAGCGAATATGGGATGTGTGGGTATGGATGGGAAGCCAAAATTTTGGGAAGCGATCAATTTCTCACTGAATTAATATATCAATCTATATCATATAATGCAAAGCATCTACTTTGCGAAGTCCATATTTCTGCCCAATCCCGTCAAGCTCTTGGATCAACCTGTCTTCAGCTTTTGGTGATGCCAATAACAAAATTTTAACCAGAAAAATCGTGTTTAAGTGTTTCTATGCTTAAATCATGTTAAATCTTTGGTATTCGTTTCACCTACTTAAGATCAAATATTTTTCATGGAAATTTATGTTTTATGGTTAAATCTTTGTTTGGTACTCATGTCCGGATTTTTAGTGGATTTGCATTGGATTTAACCAGCAATTCGCAGTAATTGCGGGAATGTAACCAATCATAACCAGTCATATTAACAAATTAGCATCATATGGATATTCAAGCAACAGCATGATATAGGTTTCTTCAAACATGGGGTATACCGTATCCACCCCAAAGATGCCATGTTCAGACAAACCCATTGGATTGTAGACCTTTGTTGTGGCCAATGCAGTGCAGGTTTTTTCGATTCTTTCGGCCGTCACTGCTCTGCACCAGGGGCACAAATATAGGGGCCCTCACACTCTGCGCCGATTTCGGGCCAAAATTCCAGTGCTAAGCCCAGGCAGTCGGGATGCAGCTCAAGTGGCCAGCTGTTGTCTAGTGTTTTGGTCTTCAAAGGATGGGGTCATCTAGCTCCACCAGCGTGCGAGAATAATATCATTCTGTCTCCTCAATGTGCAGATTCTCCGCAATTCAACTGGATAGCCTGGTACTGAACAGAAACTCTTCAGACTTTATGGCTTTTAGTTAGGGCCGATCCAACTATACCTTCAACTTTACAAACACCTATGATTCTTTGGGGCTAGCAGGGACTTGTTGTATCTCGTTGTTTTGTGGGTTAATGGCTTGGTGGAGGTAGTTCAATTCTCCCATATAGAAATCCCCAGAAGGAACGATTCCAGTAATTAGCGCTATTTGAGTAGGACTTTACTGTTCCATCTTTTTGGGGGTTGCTATAGTCACTATATAGTTATCTATATAGTTATCTATATAGTTGCTATATATCAACTATATAGGCTATAGGTTATCTATCAATTTATCTATATAGTTATCTAGATAATTATCTAGATAATTATCTAAATAATAGCTTTCTATATATACACTATGTAGGTTATCTATCTAGCTATCTTTATACTTATCTATTCTTCAACCCCCAAAATGTGCGGTGCCAAAGCGGTCCCATCTGCCTGGACCCGGAAGCCGCGACTGAGTCAAGAAATCATCAGACCGCCCCGGACTTCAGAGCCTGGCTCAGGAATGATGCTGACAACATGGTTACTGTGACACCTAAGTAGTGTGGTAAACCATGGTTGTCTCTGGTGAACGAAGATAGCGAACTGGAACATCACCATTTTTTGGAGGTAAATCATCTATAAACGGACCATTTTGCATAGCTATGTTCAATTACCAGAGGGTAAGTAGTGCGGTAAACCATGGTAAACCCAATCAATCACCATAAATAGCCCATTAGCCCATAATCAACCCAACGTGCGCACAGTTTTTTGATTTTGCCACATCAATTATTGGTTTTTGTGAAAAAAAACTGGAACCAAGCTTCAAAGTCCTCAGGAAAACCGAGAATTCCTCCGCTGGTGAAGCACTTCCGACCAAGCACCGCTCGTCGGCACCTGCTTTTGGGTGTCCGACAATGTCATTGGAACCTCAAGAACCGTGCTCACAACCTGGGCAGTCGGTGGAAGAAACAGCCGGAGCATATAACACCAATCAAGAAAGCGTGTGTATATATATATATATATAACTATACATATATAACTCTATATATAAAACTATATATATAGTATATAACTATATATATAAGTATATATATAACTATATATATAACTATGTATATAACTATATATATAACTATATATATAACTATATATATAACTATAAATATAACTATATATATATAACTTTATATATTTAACAATATATATAACTATATATATAACTATATATATATATAACTATATATATATAACTATATATATAACTATATATATAACTCTATATATAACTATATACATAACT
>Ga0126342_10012769_pt1:0-10000 | contig 14944 bp, 15 predicted proteins | sample Cyp1metagenome_FD_92528 | JGI IMG/M metagenome (GOLD analysis project Ga0126342, IMG submission 92528) | Coral microbial communities from Lord Howe Island, Old Settlement Bay, Australia - Cyphastrea 1 metagenome | ecosystem: Host-associated > Invertebrates > Cnidaria > Coral ...
ACTTCCTGATACCACATGGTATTCACATGTATTTACAAATCATATTGAGGTCAGTAAAGTCAGCTGCCTTCAGTGGCATGTATCCAGCATTGAACTAAACATGAAGCTGAGGGATATCTTAAACCATCTTAAACCCACTGCAGAGGCTGCAGCGTCAACAAGTGTTTTTGTTTACCTAATTTTGGGCCAAAACACTTATATGTGTTTTACGACTCTTGGAGCACTCCCAAAACACTTCTTTGGTTTTGATATACCGTCTCGGTCTGGACAACCCCAACTTAGCAACTTAACAGTTCTCTCAGATCTTTTGGCCAATATGAAGCCATCCTAAAAACTAGCGTAAATCTTCGCAAAAGCCGATGCGCAAATCCGCAGCAACGATATATTCACTGGTTGGTGGTTTGGAACATTTTTCCCATATATTGGGAATAGTAACCCCAACTGACTTTCATATTTTTCAAGATGGTTAAAACCACCAACCAGTTCAATATATACCATATGTATTGCTGTGAAAATTGTGTAGCCCCTTCCATCTCTGATTCATTTTCATTGTTCCGTTCAAAGATCACCAAATTTGCGCTGGAAAAACCCCATTCCAGACACAGCCCATATATGCAGCATGGGTTAAGAACATGGATTAAATACGTAGAATTTTGGTTAATTCACCATACCTTGGCTGGTTAAACCTCCATTTTGAAGGGCTAAATGTCCCCAACTTCAACCAGGATAAGCTGGAACTCGTGTTCGCCAGGAACGCGCTTTGAGCCGGCGGTTGGCCTGCAGGCAAATCATGCTGAGGGTGTCGTCAGCACCATCAAAAATAGATGCTTCATTCATTTCGAAAAAGACATTAACCATATAAATGGTATCATTTTCAACATGGTTAGCCATCATACATTAACCATGGTTAACACTATAACCAGCAAAAAATACTCGGTTCAATCATCAAGACTATGCATGCAAGAAGCAACCAGGATCTCACCAACAAACATAGAGATCTATAAGCAACAAAATTTAGGGTTGAACATGGTTTCACCATCTAGACTAGGGGTAAACCTCGGATATACCTCGGGTTCATCGTTGGTGAAACCAGGTTGATTCACCAAATTTGGAATTTCAGCAGCAGAAACCGAGGTAAACCAACTGGTGAATGGTAGCTTAAAGATGTTTAAAGCAACTTATCATTGTGCATGACATAGGGACACATGTATATACATATAAATATATATATATATATATACCTATTTATTTGCATGTATGTATGTGCATATGTATTGTATAAATATATATCTATGCATAGATAGATATACAGTATTTATATATATATATATATATGTGCGTGTGTGTGTGTGCACATACTGGCGATGGAGAGACAAATATAGGTATTTTACTGGCCAGCTAGAAAATCAATTTTTTTTTGCAGGGTGTCTAAGATGTTTGATCATGATTGCTGATTAAGATCCCTATAGTATTCGTTTTGTGCAAGTGCATCTTCAAGGCAACCCTGGACCCTTTCTATGTGGCTTTTGAATCAGTCCACGTGGCGAAAACCTGTGATATCTGATATGTGCAATGTCTATACATACTGTGCTAGGCCCAAGATTTCAGGTGTTGTGTTGTTGTTGTTTTTTTTTATATAAAATTAAATTGGAGCTGATGAATATCGGACCTTCCACATCATAGAAATAACATGTGTGTGTGTGTATGTTTGAGTGCGTGCATGTTGCCCCACCGGAATCCTGAAATCCATTGAAATCCTACAAGCTAGTGGCAAGTGACCTGCAGTGAACTAGATGTAGTTGGTAGCTGCAGCTAACTGCTGTGCCTCTGTCACAATTTAGTTTCTTCTATTATTTGATACCTGGCTACAGCTGATTTTCCCAGAACTGTCCTTCCTCCTTGGCACCTTGGTGTTTTTTCCTTACCAAGTAAGATCAAGTAAGGTTGAAAAGGAAAACAAACACTATTCCAGGATCCAGGATACATATTCCAAAGGTTCCCATTTGGATCACTTGGTTCCCATTCAACCTCCATTTACGTCTTGTGGATTTTGAAATCGCCATGACAGCAGAGGTCCCCCAAACGCGAAGCGGAGAATGGTACCTTCTCCTGGGCGCAGAGACGCAAGGCACTGGACTGGTGCCCCAGATGGTGATTTTTTGCCAAGTTGCTTTGGTTCACTCATAGCTGGTTGGGTATAATTGAGTTGATGGCAGTGATTGCATATCTACAATTCTATATATATATATATATAATCTTATATATATATGTAATCTTATATATATATACTGGTTGGCGGTTTGGAACATTTTTTTTATCTTTCCATGTGTTGGAAATGTGATCATCCCAACTGACTTTCATATTTTTCAGAGGGGTTGGAACCACCAACCAGTTATTTTTCGGGGGTGATTGACAGTTATGCAATGTTATGCACGTCTGCTTTTGGCTCACCGTGGGCTGAAGAAGTTTGATCTTTGTCAATCCTGCAAAGCCAACCATTATCATTATATAATAGAACCATATCAATGAGCATACCTGGTTGCTGGTGTGGAACATGGCTCTTATGACTTTCCATTCAGTTGGGAATGTCATCATCCCAACTGACTTTCACTCCATGATTTTTCAGAGGGGTAGGTTCAAACCACCAACCAGATCATTATTAACCATCATTAACAGTTAATAATAACCATTAATATTAACCATTAATAATAACAGCAACAATTAATATTAACCAGCATATATCTAGATGTTAGTGGGAGTTATCCAACAAACATAGGGGGCTTGAGAGGTCGGTCGAGTCATAACGACCGCATAGGTCCGCGAGTTCTTTGTTTATTAAGCCCAGGTCATAGGCAACGCAGAAGCAACCTCACATGTTGAAAAATTGCCGGTGGATGCATGTGTGGTCATTTATGAAGCTCTATTTGTTTCATGTTTTTCTCTATTGTTTAGATCTGATGTACAGCTTGCAGGTGGCAGTTGTGTTTTGTTTATTCCATTTTATTCCTAAGTTAGGCATGTCACCACATCTCTTGGCACGGCACATCAAAATGCAAAACACATGCCAACAGGCAAACCTGAGCGACTTGAAGGTTGCGAAAAAGCGGAACCAAGACCTGGAAGATTTCTGTCAGGGACTCAGAAATTTGGCGTTCAGGAGCGTCCTCTGCTGCCACTGACGATCTTCAAAGTGTGCAGTTGGATGATTAGGAATTGGTTGTTCTATACCAGAAATAACAAATAGCATCTGTTAATTAAATTGGCTGGAAAATACCTTTTTGACTGTATGTTTCAATGGGAAAATCATCTGTACATTGTGGGGGAATTGTCCTGGTCGGACTGGTTGGGTCCCAGGATAATTGCTTACTAGACATAGCCACGAAAGAGTCTAAGAACCTGGATGTTTTCACATGTTTCACCGTTTTTGGGGCAGTACTTACTGTGGATGGTAAATCCTGCACCAGTTGAGGCTGTATCCGGTGTATCCCATTATTTTGTTAGGCGTGAAAAACCATCCGAACTGGCCCTTGAAGGCGTTTTATAGCCAACAACGGGGGTTTCCGTGACAACTCTTAGGTGAAACCTGTTGGCTGTTTAAATTTATCATTGTTCGTATTCATTTTACTTCTTCTAACTCTAACGTATTTGACCGTGAAATAATGTCCATCATTATGCAGCATGTCTAGAATGTTTAAACATGAATGTCCGTGAATGATCATGATATGTCCTTTTACTTTCCATAGATGTCCATGAATGAATCATTGAATATCAGTGATTTCACCCAGCTCAAAAATCCTCCAACTTTCATGATCTGAGGTGACCATTGGATGGCCTGGCTACGCGGAGGGACGTTGTCATCCAGCTGAAAATGGGGTACCCTCTGGTAAACCAACAGTTTGCCATGGAAAATCACCATTTTTAATGGCAAAACTCACTATTTCTATGGCCATTTTCAATAGCTATTTTGACATAACCAGAGGGTATATCTCCAAATGGCTATTTGAATTGGGAAAATTATTGAATATGATCATCCAATCATATCCAATAACGATTTGCGGACCCGTTTCTGTTTCAAGTAAGGAGGTGTAATATGACATACTGTCGGGAATATTGGTTGATTATTCCCTAATATTGGTTGATTATATTGCAATATGATAATCACATCCCCTAAGAATGATGGGAATAATGGATAATCACATCCCCTAATAATGGAACCATTGCAATCAGAAAGGTACCATTGGCCGTTTGATTTTCAACGCCACTTGCTTGAACATATTTGAAAATTGGATCAGATTGGATAATTCTCGACAAAGTAGCGGGTGCGTTCATTTGTTGATATGTTTTGTTTCTGGGCAAACCTATGCAAATAAGAACGCGCAGATTTGGCTCAGGAGAACATATATGCTCCAGAAACGGAGCAAAGTTTGGGTTTCCGCGTTCCGGTGTCGATTTTTTTGGGTTGTTCCCGCTGACCGTTGCCGGGAAGTTATACAAAATCCAATCGAATCTACCCTCTGGTTATTTGTTACATAGCCATGGTATAGATGGCCCATAGAAATAGATGGTTTACCTGGGTTTACCGAACTTAAAAATGGTGGATCTTTCCATGGCAAAGCGTTAGTCATAACCAGATGGTACCAGGGTCCACCAATCCCAGGGGGCCCGGTCGATGCCAAAAAGTGGGACAAAAGGAGAAAATGTTCCTCCCCCGAATAAGGCGGGAGTTGAGTTATGTGAGATGCTTTGTAACCCCCATAAACTCACATAAACAACTATATCTAATTATATCTATATATCTCCCTCCCCCCCCCAAAAAAAAAAAACAAAGCAAGAGTTACTGCAAGCAAATTTGGTGAATGTCATATTCACCAACTTAGCTGACAAACATTGACAAAAAATTGTCAAAGAATAGGGCCCTACCTCAAGTAAAGAAGACATATCCCGATTACATCCCATTGTACCGCTTTTGTTAGACTTAAATCACTATTATGCCCAATGAAATTCCCATTTAGACAACTTATAGATCCATTTTTCCACCCATTTTTCCACCCATGGTTGGCTTCTTCACTATTTCAACTCACGGTTGACCCATGGTTTTGGTTCCATGATCTTCCCAGTCAGGCGTAGTGGTGCCGATGCCGTGGCCGTGTGCCGTGGGGATCGCCGAGACGCCGGTCACGGGTTTTTTCATCGGGATATGATGGCTGTTAAGCAACAACATACGTATAGTATTGGGATATATTGGGATGATATGAGTGGATTTTTTCATGAAATACCTCCTTGAAAAGCGAAATAAAAAGTGGTAACCTCACCAATGAATTTTGCTGATTTTGGGAGGATGAAAAACGCATACCTGAACCATGATCTGGCTGAATTATAACGACCTCGAATGAAATTCAAAGGGTAAGTAATCAGAAAATGATGGGTAGTAAGGGAATCTCCCAAGAACTTATCTAATGTTTTTTCGATATATATATATATGGTGAAATATTCTGATTCAGCAAGAATATAATGGGATATAATGAGGATATATCTGGATAACTTTGATCACGAGCGAACCCGCCGCAACTGAAACGATGCTTGATGTTTGTAGGAATTTGAAGGGAACTCTTTAGGTTACTGACATTCTGTGTATTTATCCAGATTTTATGAAGATATGATGTGAGTCTGTTCGAAAGGTTCATCATCCGCCATTGACACGAAGACTTTCTGGATACCGCCCATTTTCAGACAGATAGTATAAAAATGAGAGACACCCTCGAATGGCCAATTTCAATAAGGAAAATGACAATGAATCATCACGTTTTGGGGGTGTGCCCTGCTACTATGAGATAAACCATGATAAACCAATATTAGATACAAGTGGGTATGTATGGATATGTACCGTATGGTAAATTAACATAGGTATGGACATCCAGGTGTTTCCCTAAGAAAATGACTTTCAAATGGTGTGTTCCCATAATTGTATTAGATTATCTTATTGCGTTTTATTTTATGGAAGGGTAACCTTAACAATATAATTATATGATGCAAGTAGGTCAACAACACCATGTTCAGCGGCTGAAGAAATAGCTTTTTGGTGCTTGAATTCTGTCTCATCCCCCACGTGATGTTTGTAATATAACATACTTGGAACGGATGGGCGCCACCCTGGGAGATGGCCCTTCAGGGGGCCCCCTTTCTACCAGGCTACCCGGCAAAGTCTGACGGACCGTAGCCGCGATTTGGGACCTTTTTTCCCACCAGATAATGAGGATATTTGAAGCCGTTATTTTTAGTCTTGGATGATCGGGCGCGGGTTTCCCACAGGACGTATCAGCAAAATCCCATGTATGTATATATATATATTACAATATGTGTATGTATATATCACATATAATGAATGTGGTTAAATTAAAACAATGCCATAAACCACCCCATGACTGGGAATGGTAAACATAGCACCCATAAACATGGTGATGACTGGGGGATGGTTTATGGCATTGTTTTAACCACTATATATATATGTGTGTGTGAGAGAGCAGTGTTCAACCTCTCTGTTGGCTGATTTATTTTGCCAACAAGTCTTGGAAGGGACGACATTCAGCGGCGTTTGAACGCCGCTGAAATGTACATGCCAAGTTCTGATTCAAAATCATTAAAAGCCCCTAGCGGAAATGCCCTTGCGTAATCCCAGGATTCATGATTTACCTTCACCTTTTATAGCTACTTATACCCGGAAACATTGCACTACATGGGGAGCTGGGTGGTCACCATTGATTCAGGTTAGCAATCTTTACAAAAATCTACAAAAATACCAACCACCCATTGATTTACAACTGCTTGGTGGTTTGGAACATGAATTTTATGACTTTCCATAATATAATGAATATATGGGAAAATCCTTCCCAACTGACTTTCATATTGTTCAGAGGGGTTGAAACCACCAACCAGTTACATATGTCTATCACTGTTCATCATGATATCATGATTCATGATTTACATTAGCGGCCGCAGACTTGCAATCCACCATCACATGTCATCATGTTAAAACACATTAAATCACATATTACATTGGGCATGGTCTCTTCACAAGTCTTTCACCATTTGGGGATGGGTCAAAACCAATGAAATTTTCAGATATTGAGAATAACCATCCATTCACCAGCAATGTTAGGGTACCATCCGAGTACCATCCGGGTACCCGGGCCCAAGATTGTTGGGCTCTGCGCTATTGGTCAAGATCTTTAAGGCGAACAGTTTCTGGAGTCTGTGGAAGCGATGTTGCCCAGCTGGGGTGAGCTCACCAGCAGGCCCGGTGGCCAATGTGATGTTTAACCAACGAGAATAATGTGGTAAACCCAAACAACCCAAACAACCCATCCCCAAGTCAACACAATTTTTTATAGGTGGTATAAACGTGTATAAACCATCCCCAAATGGTAGTTGTATATGGCATGGGTTTCCCACATTAGTGGATTTCACACTAAGAAAATGACGTAAAACAAACAGTTTTATAAGATATGTCCACACGGATTCTTTGAGGGATTTTGTTCATGAGAGACGATAGAAATCGATAGAACGAGAAGTATGATCTGAGGTTGTTCAAGAAAATGGGATTTACATGGATTTACAGTACATGGTTTTTACATGGATTTACCGTATCAGATGGCCATGAAATATGGGAATCAGGTGAACAGATTTGGCCTTCACACAAACGGCCACCTCGGTGCTGAGAAGGGCTGTTTTCGCCATTGCTACAGAGTCTGCAGCCAAGAGCTACGCAGTATATGGATGTTATGTACAGCCAAGAATTACATTTAATATACCAATATATACGGATTGCAAATGGTACGCAGTAAATCGGATTAAATATACAATTGCACACTAATACATAGATATATACACATACATTAATATGTATTTGCATTACATTAATAAACTTAAGGCACATCTATAGAACAGCGATTTTCCGTTTCGCCGGGGTTTTTCGTAAAAAATCCCACTGTCTGTGTGGATTTTCCCGAGTCTACCGGGATGATCGAGTTGCCGTGTTTCATGGTGGATACCCTCTGGTAATTTAACATAGCTATTGAAAATCACCATTTATAGTGGATTTTCCCATTGAAAATGGTGATTTTTTTTACCAACCAGAAAATGCTGATTTTTCATGGAGATTTAACCAAAAAAAAATGGTGATTTTTCATGGAGATTTACCCTCTGGTAATTTTATGTTTTTTTTTCCATGGGATTTTGATGGAATGTGATGGGATTATAATCCACTTTTTATGGGATATACCCTCTGGTAAACATACAAGAAACGATGGAAAGATCCACCATGTTTAATGGGTAAATCAACTATAAATGGACCATTTTCAATAGCTACGTTAAGTTACCAGAGGGTACTAGCCTGGACATTCCAAATGCTAGGAATTTCAGGGAATTCTAGGAAGTGATCCTAGAAATGCTAGAAACTTCTCGGGAAAGGATGCTCCAGGAGAGGGTAATCATTTGAACATGCTGCTTGTCTCCTGCCAGGTCCGATTTTTGTAACCGTTCGCTACTTTCTAGTGTCTACGCTAGCTGCTGGTCACGTCAAACCAAAGAAATGGGTGTTGTTGTTTCAGCTGCTTTTTGGATTGGAGATGCTTAGTTATTTTCTGAAGTCTTCATAGATGATGATAGATGGATGGATGGATGGATGGATAGATAGATAAATAGATAGAAAGATAGATAGATAGATTAGATTAGATTAGATTAGATTAGATTAGATAGATAGAGAGAGAGAGAGAGATATATATATATTGCAAGGTTCCCTCTCCATTTTGCTGTCTCCGGACTAGATTTGCTGTTTTCAAAGAACGGTTCCAACGCAGTTTTGTTCCCCAAGAGGCTGACATGGGCCAGTGTTCAGTCATAACGCAAAAAATGCAAAACCAAGCTTCAACGCCTTACCCGCAGGAGTGCCTAAGCATAGTAGTTGGGCATCCTGCACACCGTTGGCCGGGTGTGAGGCGCAGTGGCAAGTTGTGTCAGCAGCTAGGAGTTTGAGGCCAACCCACTGATATGCTCAGTGGATGACAATGACACGGTGCGCTAACGTGTCCATTGGGCTCCAAGTGCGGAGATGTGACTCTGTTGGTGAAGCAGAGCCTGCCCCGTGCTTGCCACTGCACGGAGGGGAGGCCAGTTCGATCCTTTTTGACCTCTTTTTTTGATGACAATGGTCTAGGAAAAAGTGTGAGCGTGTTCAACTAGTGAACGACATGCTTAGAAGTTATGGTTCTTCAAGTCCTTTGGCATGTCCTTTGACATGTCCTGAGCTGTTCCGTCGTGGCATGGCTTTGCATTCCGTGGTTGTTTCCCGCGAAGCCGCTGGTTCAAAAGTTGATGCAAGTGATGCAGGTTGCCATGGCAGCGTTTCCTGTTGCGTTGCAGGGTTTGTTGTCAAAGGACGTGCTTGCTTCATGTTATTTTGACTTACGTTGCGTATGTGTGGTGTTCCCTTCCAGGTTTCTCCTTGTTACCTTGTTGTTACAATACTTGGTGCCGGTTCGTGCGGCCGCTAGTCATGTCAAACCTCCAACATGAAAGAAAGCGGTTCGAACACATTTGAGGATTGCAGGCTTATGCCGTCATACTTGCCATTTTTTTACCAAGAGAAACCAACGAACCCGAATGCAGTCACATAAAACACTTTTGTAAAACAAGTTTTTATCAACAGTCTTGTACATTTTTCTGGTGTTACCGTACCAGTGTAGATTGTTGAGTGTGAAATGGGCTGGAGTGCAGAGTGTGGAGTGTGAAGACAGTGAAGACAGTGGAGTGTCGAGAGGGAAATGCATTGTGCAGGCTATGAAGTGGCGATTGTGTGAAGTGTCGAGTGTAAAGTGTGGAGTGTAAAGTTTAGAGTGTAGAGTGTGGAGTGTGAAGTGTAGAGTATAGAGTGCAAAGTGTGGATTGTAAAGTGTAAAGTGTGGAGAGTGGAGTGTCAAGTGTAGAGTGTGGAGTTCAGAGTGTG
>Ga0126342_10012769_pt1:12500-14944 | contig 14944 bp, 15 predicted proteins | sample Cyp1metagenome_FD_92528 | JGI IMG/M metagenome (GOLD analysis project Ga0126342, IMG submission 92528) | Coral microbial communities from Lord Howe Island, Old Settlement Bay, Australia - Cyphastrea 1 metagenome | ecosystem: Host-associated > Invertebrates > Cnidaria > Coral ...
CCAGATACAGTATAGCCAACAACACAACAACTTTCAGAATCATATCCTCTAATTACAGCACGAAACGTTTCAGAATTTCATGTCAGCGAAAATTCGCTACATGTTTGGCTTCAAACCCAAATCTATGCACTCAAACATCAAGATAGGCAGATAGCTCCAGTTTTTTGAACAAGAGCACGGAACCCCAAAAAACTGGATTTGGACAATAATTGGCCGCAAAGCATTTTCCGAGTCTGGGCTGAGTATGGTTTCCATTGGTTTCGGCCACCCGCCATCTTTTGGTGATCCCAAGTATCGGTGTTTTTCCAGCTGACGTTCCCTCGATGTTTGCGGGACCGCATTGTGCTTGTTGACAAAAAGAACTTTTGAGACAGCCCCTTGAGTTGCCAAGAGATGTCAAGAGTCAACAGCAACAATTTGGTCCATATCTGAGTCATATCCGTTATTGGCACATGTAGAAACAATAGCTTTGATGTTTGGGTATGGTTCAAAAATGTTCAAAATTTGGTCGACCATTGCGCATCCCATATAAAACAGCCCCTAAATTTGAACTAGTTCCAAATATGTGATTTTATCTTATATTTTCACCTAAAGCCAGGTTTATCTGGTTTCTGGCATGGTGTTTAACATTAGGAAGGGACTGTTTCATTGGTTTCTCTGCTGTTTTTATAGCCTTCGCCATGATGTCGGCGTCGGTGCGTGTGGAAGTGAACCACCAGAAACAGTCACTGATTATCAGCTACGAGGGCGAACAGGTGCGCCAGCTGCACAAGGAACTTGAAACTGGTGTTCTGCCAGCATTCCCAACCATTTAGTGTCCAAATTCAATGAAGATAATGAACCTGAAGGAAACCTTCACTGCAAGAAGCACCAAATTTTTCGGTTTCATAGTTGCAGCGGAGTTGATTTTGTCCGGGGCGAGGGTAGGAGGGCAGAAGAACAAGCTCACATGACTTGGCTGTGGCAGGAGATCTTGCAGATCTCCGACACGGAAATGTCGTTGAACCTGGAAGATTTGGCGCAACAAGCCCCCTGACGCACAACAGCCCATGGTCCTTGAGAAGTTCATCCTAAACTCATTCCATAGAAAAAAGGAGAATCCTTCGAACCTGTTCCGTTGGCACAAAGACTCATTTGCCATTGTCTTTCGGTAAAGGTCTAACTAACACCTGCCAAAAGGTAGGATTTGGAACATGTATATCTCCAGTATGACTCTGATTGTTTGCACGAACCCTGCGGCTGAACAATGAGATGCGATGCTAGTCTTTAGTTTGTCATTAGTTTGTCTCTTGTTTTTTCCGGTTTGGGCTTCTTTTACATGTTTTCATGTATGATGGCTTTCGGTTTCTTGGCTTTGTGGCTTTGGGCTAGCTTTTTGTGGTATGTACCTTCTTTGCTTTTAAGACATTTGGTTTCTTGGCTTTTGTTCCTTTTGATTCCTGGTTCTTGCAGATTTTGTGGTTTCTGGCGTTCTGATGTTTTCAGTTTCTTTTGCCGCTTGGATTTATAGTTTTTTGGTGTTGTTGGCTTTTGCAGTTTCAAGTGGCAACATTTAAAAACAACAACAACAACAACAACAACAACAACAACAACAACACCAACACCAACACCAACAACCAACAACCAACAACCAACAACCAACAACCAACCACCACCACCACCACCACCACTACCACCACCACCACCACAACCACAACCACAACCACAACGACAACGACAACGACAACGACAAGAACAAGAACAAGAACAAGAACAACAACGACGACAAGAACAAGAATAAGAATCATGCTCTCTCGATCTCTGTATATAGTTTGGCCCATCCTCATTTGTTGTTCCAAGCGTGTTTAGAATACCATTCTTAACCCTTTGTGTTTGCTAATATCTCCGCATTTCTGTTGCCCAATCCGAAAACTATATCCATTTGTTAAATCGCCATGTTGATAGGTTCAATCGCCATGACAATTCACCACCCAAAAAATGTTTGCATTAGCTACAGAGACTGTAGCTATAGATGTATCATATCTCTATACATATATATATATACATGTATATATATATATATATGTGTGTATATGTATATCCAAATTTGTATATATATATATATATATTTAAGGACATTATTCCATACATCCAATAATTGATTATAAACCCATCTGTATACCATCAAATCTCACCATTTCTTGTTGGTGAAATCCCATTAATTTTCTGTACATCATTATACATATGTACTGGTTTTCTGGCACCATGAAACCCACACAAACCTTATGAGTTATAAAACTGTTATAAAACAACTGAGCTATCTCCACATTGGCTATACACATATATAGATATACCATGATATATCATATATCATGGTATATCTCCTGTAGACCATAGTGAGTTGTAAAGTTACAACCCATATTAAACCATAGATCATTAATGTGTATGATATGTATATATATATA
>Ga0126342_10012770_pt1 | contig 14943 bp, 13 predicted proteins | sample Cyp1metagenome_FD_92528 | JGI IMG/M metagenome (GOLD analysis project Ga0126342, IMG submission 92528) | Coral microbial communities from Lord Howe Island, Old Settlement Bay, Australia - Cyphastrea 1 metagenome | ecosystem: Host-associated > Invertebrates > Cnidaria > Coral ...
ACATCCAGCAGTTGTGGGTGAGGTGACCACTGCAACCATTGCAACCATTCCAGCAAACACAACTCCAACCACCTTTCGGTCAATCAGTGGCTTCGCTCTGCCATCCCTGATTCACAACAACCAGCTTCTCCTATAGGTTTCCTATTTTTGAAACTTCCGCCACCGCCTTGTGCGGTACTACTGGTAACAATAGTGTATGATACTTAAAATGATGTTTGGATGGGGTTATAAACCAACAAAGATCTGCTTGGGGGGCACCATCCTGTAGAAATAGTTGCGGCATGTTGCGGCTGGTGACCGAAGGGATCCGAAGGGCCAACTCTCGGGGCAAACAAAGCTGTGATTCGAAGTGGATGGGAGAAATGATTGGACGTCTATGGATTTTTGGGTTCGAAAAGCAGAGTTATTCTGAGATCTTCTGGGATTTCGTGAAGAACCCCACTATTTTCAACAGGTAATCTAATATTTAAATGTGGTAAACCGCCAAAAATTATCACCAAAATCACTCATAAATGGGTGGTTTTCCAACCATCTCCAGATGGCATTTTTTAAAAATTGGGGCAACCCACCATTCGCCGACTCCGTGCTTTTGAGATTCCGCTTCTTGGCGGATCTTGCTGGTGAAAAACGTCGGCAAGTGAGTTGCAACGCAAAAGAAAAACGTCCGTAAGCAGGATCCTACCACCAAAGACATAGAAACTTACTTTTCTATCCTTTTTTTTTGGGAATTAACTAAGGTCCAGCCGTGACTGGTGTGTTCCTCACCGGGGGACCATTTGGGCAACGGCTCGTCGTGCCAAGTCATCTAATTCCCGCGCACGTTGGCGCCTCTCTTCGGCCACTCGTTCTGCATGTTGTCGCTGGAGCTCTTCCTATGGCGGAGGCATGGTGAGACATGGTGATGCGACCATCGAACATGGTGAAAAGATGGTGATTGAACAATCAACCATACTGAAGACATGTTGGATTTGATTTAAACATGTTGAAAACGGGTGATTCTTGGATTCAACCATCAATAATAGGGATTTCAACCATGAATAATGACAAACGGGTTTGTTTGAGAATCCATTGGGCTATTTTTTTAGGGCGCATGATGATGAAATGGTGAACCATTGGGGTGCCCTAGTTTCAAATAAACCAAACATGTCTTGGAGAAACTAGGGCACCCCAAAAAGTTTCCAAAAAGTGAATGTTTCCAAAAAGTGAATGATTTATGTTTCCAAAAGACATGTTTGGTTTCTCCAAAGATTTTTTTTGGAAACAGAACTTTTCATGTAAAGAATTGTTTCCAAAAAGTGAATGACCCTTATGGCTCAGAAAGCAGACATGGAACCCATTTTGATGGTACACAACATGGTTATCATCTTCCTGACCGTGTTTATTGGTTATCAGATTACATTTAGAGGTTCTGCATATAGAGACATTCAAATCCAATTGGGGTTGGTTAAACCATCCAAATCCTTATTTTGGATGGCCAAAATGCATAAAAACTCCAAGTTTGGGAGGGTAAGTCCCGATGAACGGAGGGCCTGTTCTCTCAGCATTTCCAATTCACGGCGGCGTTGCATTTCCAACTGTCGAGCCTAGCTGGTGGCTGGGACTGCTGGTCATGATGAAGAGGCCCCCAACAAAACAAACCGTCGTCTGATTAAATACATCCCATCCCTAAATTTTAGCCCTAAATTATAAGTTATTGTTTTAATTTTCTTTGGAAAAAGAACAGCAAATCAACTCACCAAATGTGGTCTCCGCCTCCAAAAATTGACAGCCAGTCTTCAGAATGGATTCCGCAATTTTACCGCATCAATTATAAATCAAAATCGCCAACCTCACAAGTCCTCTTGCAAAATCTGATCTTTTCCATCCCATCTTTCATGGTTAAATCATGTCCAATCCCTATATTTTGGTTGCTTAAAGCCTCATGTTTGACGAGTAAATCAGATTTCCCCCTTATTTTTCATGATCCAATCTCGGTCAATTCTCATGATTTTGGTGGCTAAAACACGTGAATACATCCTAGATCATGATTAAATTCCATGATTGATCAAATATTTTCCATTCTAAAACGCCCAGCTTATCCCCTGGGAAACGTTTACAAAAAACTATGGAAAATCACCATAGAAATAGTGAATTTTCCCATGAAAAATCATGATTTTCCATAGTTTTTTCTATGTTTTCCAGAGGGTACCCTCTGGAAAATGCGGATTTTTTGGACCATCTTCCCGACTATAAACCTCGATTTAGTTCGTGGGTATTTCTCAACCAGCCATGTTTGATGACACCGGAGGGTAAATAATCGCTAATCATCCTATAAAATCACCAGTTTTCATGTTTAAATGCTATAAAATCACATTTTTTTCGTGCTTAAATCACCATCAGACAACATTTTTTCCTCATAATTCACCGTGCACTCCACCATGTTTCACTGGTTGGTGGTTTTAACCATTTTGAAAAATATTAGTCAATGGGAAGGATTATCCCATATATTATAGAAAATAAAAGTCATGTTTGAAACCACCTGCCAGTTCATGGTTCACCTTTAAAACATCCACCGGTGCCTGCGCCAAATCCGCCATCTTCACTTCGAAGTGCTGTCGCAGCTGTAGCGCCTCGCGCTTACGCGCAAAAAGCACCTGTTCTTGGCGCCGCAGCATGCGGGGTGTGGGCCAGGCCGTTGGCAGCTCCAACCTGGGACGGAGATATTCATCAAATATCAGGTGTCAAATCATTAGTTAATCATTATAGTCAGCAGTGATCATTAGTTAATTAATGACTAATTAATTATCATTAGTTAACACTACTAATATTATGGTCAATTAACATTATAGTCTTAGTTAACACCAAAATCACCAAAAATGGCTGGCATAAACCATCATGGTAGCTATTATTATATTATTGGGTTGCCCACATTGCTAGGTTAATATATTGATGGTTCATTTTCTTAGGTAACGCATGGTTTAACCATGGGATGAATATTATACTTTGGGCGTCAAAGAACCACACACACATATATATATAAAGTTATCAGTAATTAACGGTGTTAATACACACGATGAGTTACGTACTCGGAACATGAATTCATCATAATACAATACAATGTTAAATATTAGGTTTATGTTAGATTCAAATATTGTGTAATTACAATCACTATTGCAAAATTAACCTAATATAATTTAAGTTGTGTAATTATGACCATTATCAAATTATCACATAAGTATGACAAAAATATGTATTCTATATTCCTGGTTCATTTTTTTATTAAACAAACACAATTTCTATATTTCATATGAGATTCATATTGTATCACCAGTTGGGCTTTAGAGGATTCAAACGCAACAGTGGTGAAACATGACGTTTAGATAGGAGCTGGGGATGGTAATTACCACTAATGACTATTATGAACACAATTGGGTAACCATCACCAGCATTTAATAAATATCAAATTCAAGTAACGATGGTACTAGTTGTAGCGATTACTGTTACCAATAGTTGGTTTCATACTACTGATTCATAGCTGAAAAATATCGGATTGAGCTGTTACTATTGATCTTACTATCAGTATTAGCAGTGATAGTAACTTCATTTACTGCAGGTTCTGACCATAGGTGGTTGATAATCTTGCCAACTTAGTAGTTCACACTAGTTCACAATAGTTTTTACACTAGATGGATAGATGCACGGGTGGATTAGATACGCGCAAGAAACTTGTGGGCAAATCAGAGCAGCCACCAAGATCTTTTTTCTTGTTGGGGATGGTTTCGAGAATTGAATTGGTTTATTGGCAAGCATGACTATCCTCCTACATTTGAATAGTTGGAGATGGGTAAACCACTTGGCTTTCCTTTTGGCATGTGCCAATGACATCGCAGAATAATTTGGTTTACTGGATTGGTTAAGTGCAGTGACCATAGAATCATGGAGTCATGACAACCCTTTTGATGAACCCCAGAAAATATACTTCTGGACAGTTCACGTGAGCCCCGGAAATGGGTTGCGGAACAGATTTTTCAGCCTTCGAATAAGCTTCGGATGTTACATACATACATACATATATATATATATATAAATATTGAGCTCCTTTTTGGTGGCAAAATCCTTGAAACTAGTAGATTCGATGGCTGCTAACTCCAAGAATTATACGCCCATATATCTGGAATATATACTAATCAGTTCATATATAGCTCCATTAACATTCGTGAAGCATTCGCTGGCCTCTCTAACATTTTCAGATTCATCAGTTTTACATCGAATGAGTTCTCGGTTGAATCGGCGATTTAAAGCCATGGTGCCCCCAAACATGGACCCTGCAACATAGTACAGCACAAAGGTCCCTGGGATTTTTCGAAGATTCCCCCAGTTCTGGTGGATTTACCACTGGGGAAAAAATCACCCAAGCAGCAAGTCTAAGTAGGTTACCTTCCGGTAATCAGCTCCATGGCTTGCTGGAAAATCCCTCTGGAAAATCCATCATTTAGTTTGATGATAAACCTCTTTTTTGAGGGATATAGAGAATGGATTTACAACCCAACTTTGCTATCATAACTTCGCTTTCAACTATAAACCCACATTTTTCACCGTTCACCGTTCGGAAACTTCACTTCACCGTTCACCGTTCAAACACCGAACAGTCGACTGAACCGAGCCACGCCATGGGCAGTGGCCAGCGGCTGCGTTGAAAGTCGGCAGCGGCCACGTTTCCCTCATCAAAGATGCCATCCTGGCGGCCTGTCATCAGCTCGGGGATTTTCAAAATTTTTCAAATGCTATGTCATCTGGTTGGTGGTAGACCTACCCCTCTGAAAAATATTAGCCAGTTGGGATGATTATTCCCAATATATGGAAAGTCATAAAAGTCATGTTCCAAACCATCAACCAGTCACGTTTGATTATCGAAGGGTATCTGTTAGTTCTTTGCTGAAACTGAATGCCCCTGTTGCATCCCAACTTTTGGGGGCTGTGTCGAACATTTCCATCTTCTTCCTTTTGCCATCTGGTAAAGCCACAGTCAAACATCCACTGTAAAGTAACCCATTTCTAGGAACAGTGGGGATATTTTATTGTTGTGTTTTCCGATGTGCCCCACCTTTTCTCATTTCATCTACACCCCACTGGCACTCGAATTCTGGGCCTGGCAGCGCTGCAGCACTGGAGAAAGCCAGTGCTGCTCGCGTCTCAGCAGATTCGATCTGCTCCTGCAACTGCGAGATCTGCTCGAAGTGTCGAAGCGCCTGCGGCCGCACTTCAAAGTTTGGGATGTGTCTGACAAGGGGATATACCATGATATATCACACAGAGGCCGATTCTACTAGGGAAAATGATGATCAATTAGTAGATTAGATGGTGCCGTTTTTTTCAGACAATCTGTTTTTCTTCACTGTTTTCCACTGGTCTTCGACCCAATGCCATGACGCCACGTCGCCAAGTCGCCTCTTCGTTGCTCAGGTGCTGCACGTCCTGCCGCAGCAGTTGCTCCCATTGCTGGCGCAAGGCCAGCAGGGCTGGGTCCAAGGATTCCTGGAGTCGCTGGTTGGGAACTGCGGGCCTGGTTGGTGCAACCTGTATTGCTACAGCCAGTAAGTATACCATTGGTATTCCCATTAATTTTTTTGGTTAGTAATCAACTGTATTGGCTTAACTTACAGTAGTTACTGATTGCTAACCCTGATTAAGTCCCAAAGAAACATGCCAACTGCTATTGAGATCTCTGATGATTCTGACGAAGTAACAACTTTGAGTTGAAGTTTGCCATCCTTGCCCCTGTGACCTTCTGGCTGTTTTTTTAAATCTGTGTGCAATACTGAGAGAGATGTGCCGAGTTACCCTTGTGGACATGCAGCATGAAAGTGAAAGTGAAAGCTCCCATTCAGTGGGATTGTTCCATTTATAACTGGGTTTGAAGTATGGTTACTAACTAGTTGCTAGGTGGGATGATCCCCCAAGTAGTACTATACCGCTATACATTTGGGTATGATATTTATAATGTATTTATATTTATATCTACTCGTATTTTCTTTTCCGTTGGGTATAGTTGGTACTAGTGTACGTGAAATAAGCCATACCTAATTTTACCATTGGCCGTTCTTGAAAGGGTGAACCTTATGGATTTATCACGAACTTTTTGACCTGAGGGGATGGGCTTGACAGGGACATGGATGAGGGTATTCAGCCACAAAAATGAACATACTAACCATGAGAGATGGCTGACAAATTGGGGGTGAAACAGCATAGCATAGACTTGAAAGGCAGCCCAAAAGGAGTGGACAACAACTATAAAATGAATTCACTATCGAATTCAATTTCATTTTGGGATGCGGACTGCCTCCAACGTGAACTGACCCATCCCCATATCCCTTCTCCTGACTACATCCTATAGCAACTTTTCGATGGGATCTGACCAACACAAGTTGGGATACAACCAGCAACACGTGTTTCAAAGAGGGCCTGGTTCCCAAGGCCCTAAACTCTGATGCAACAAATTGTGTTTTTTGCAGACCAAGCGTTGGTTGATTCAAACCTAGTATCTGAATGCAAGCAGTTTGAACCGATGCATCCAACCAATTTTCTTTGGTATGACGGTGGTTCAAACGAAGACTCCTGCTGTGGTTTAAATCCAATTTTTTGTGGCTTCAAACTGGCTCGGATTGCGCTGGTGTGGCTGATGCTTTCGAAATGGAAATGCCGCAGATCGTCTGGCTGGTGATGTTTACGAGTCAGAATCACAAATCCATTCTGAAACTAGAATCTCCGATGAAATAAATTCCAGCAAGAAACGAGCAGGAACGCATTCAAGAATCACGTGATTCTTTGTATGGGTCAGAATAAGAGGCGAACTTGGACGGTTCAAGGAAAAGGATATAAGTCAAGGAAAAGGAAATAAAAAGTTGACCCCAAGAGAATTAATCCCAAACCAGCAAGTAACTTTGATAATGATGGGTTTGACTTAACTCATGTACCAATAAGATGCTAAAGTAACGGGTTTTGATGCACATTCATGAAGTGTTGGATTTTTCAAAGCCCTTCTAAGCTCCTTGAAAAGACTGTGTAAGTACAACCCTTGCCCATTGCCTATGGCTCGTTTGGCTTCTGTTCCTTCCTTCCTTCTGTTTGGGCAAATCTCTTGCTCGGAGCTCTGGGTGAAATCATGGCCCGAAACCTCAAAAAGACATTTCTGCCAAATGTGTCCGAATCCTTTCTTGTGATATAAGTTTTTGGATGCCGATTCTGTCATTGGGCCTTCCTGATGCTATAGATGTCCAAGACTTCCAAACCTCAGACATGACACAATGTCAGAGCTGCCAGAAGCTGAGCATCAACGGTCCAGGAAGGCAAACCAAAAGGCATATATCAATGCTCCAAGACTGCACCATTTCAACAAGCATTTCTTTATATTTCTTCAGAGGAAGAAAGCCAGCAACATCACCCCCGCATTTTGACTGTTTTTCACCGCAGTGGAAGTGACAAACTTCTGACGAGTGGGTGGCCTCAGACGCTGTGCGGGTGGCAGGGCCATTCAGTTGAGCAATCGATGCCCACTTGTCTTCACCTAGAGCTTGAAGCTCGGCGATCAGTCAGAAAGGAAATTCGACATGGAGTGCGGGTAAAGAATGTGCACTGGTCGGTAGTGCTCCAGGGGCGTGTGTGCCCAACAGCAACTCAAGCCGTCACCAGCAATGTGGTGGGCACGGATGCTTTGCAACCTTGCTGTGCCACCGGTCGTGCAAAAATATGCCCAGATCACGCCGAGAATGTTGACCCATGTTGACTCCGAATTAAGAAAACATCTTAATAATATTCGATTGAGCGCCTCCATTTTAGACGCGCTTTATTGCATTTTTTAAGGGTGCATTTTGCTAAAGTCAATGAGTTTGTGAATGCGGGTTGGCTGCGTGGATTTCCAATGTCATTTCTAGCAATATCTTTTCCAGCAAGCGAACCAAATTGTTGAACGCATTCAGTTGTTTGACGCTACTACAACTACAACTACCACTACCCAAGTAGTCCGAAGTATACCATTCTAGCAGTTACAACATCCATATTAGTGTTTAGCTAAACCATTTCAAGGTGTCTCATATTTCGCACGCAGCTACACGACAACTAGACACTGGCCTGTGGTCGGCCTATTACAGCCGAGCAGCCTCTGCCCCAGCGCCATCTTTTGGATCACCTGGATTGAAAAATCGGGCGCGCCCAATTTCAACGATGCACTGGTTCCAAATGGTGGATTGTGATTTTCCAAAGAACACACACATCAAATTGGGCGTAATCAATCATCATTTTCCATCATCTTCCCATTAACATGGCAACTTTGGGCGAAACTTATAGCACATTTTTTGGATAAAGCCACCTTGCAAAGGTCTGGCGCAGCCCCCGGGTTGAAGACTTCTCCTCTGATCGGCCGAGCTTCACCGAACTTCGCCGCATATTTGGCCACCAAATATGCCCACACACCACCAAGGGAATGTCCTGTCACGTAGATGTTGTCTGCATCAGGAAACTCGGCCAATGCGTCGAAGCACTTTTTCAGTGTTTCATCTGAAGCAATGTCTTCCAGATTGAGCATCACCTGGAGGTCTCGTAGCAAATCCTTTAGCCAACTTTCACCTCGCAACTGCGTGCCCTCAAACGCAAGAAGGACCTTGCTGGCCGAAGAGAATATGGCCACTTTGTTTGTGACCCTCTTTTCCAGTTTCCACGGGCCAACGGTCACCGGGTGCCCACGAATGTCATCGCTGAGGTCATACATCCGGCTACAAACGCGGGCAAACCTGAGTGGCCAAAAAAGCCTCAAAAATTCAATTGATCGGGGTATTCATCATCTTAAATCGGATGGAAAAGAAAGACGCATTTCTGACACCACATAGAATCAGGGGCCATTTCATGTACCTAAATTGGAGGCAGCGAATACATGCGAGGCCTGGGTAAAGGGATGTTTGCCGTGAATGTTGCCTCAGATTGCACGACGCCTCTGTCTGAGAGAAGTCCGATAGTTAAATGAACCATTGATGAAAGCAGCAACGAGAAACATCTTGACCTCGGGCGTCATGTCTCCCACCTTCTTTGCTGAATAGTATCGTAAGGGCCATGCGACCAAAGGGATCACTGTGAGGGCTCCCGCGAAGCCCACAGCCCCCAGAGTCGCGTTCACGGGGGTCATCAGCACTTCTTGTGTGGATGGCATGTCTACGGCAGGAGGTGCAGGTGGCCGTCAGTCTTGAGGGCAAGCTGCAGTGGTGTCAAGTCCAAGAAAGCCAGGAAACAAACTCAGAAGTCAAATTCTAGATAGCCAGTTTCAATCCATCCCCTAGTCACTAGTCAATGTGGATCATGACCATCATTCAATCGTTTGAATCATGTCCACACCCTCTGCTACTGGTTGGTTGATAAGGCTTCCCATGTTGTGTCACTGTACAACAACCTCTGTTTGATATGTCTTTGTGCAACTTCATTAACTCGATATCAACCAGACGTTCTTGGGAATTGCTCAGTAGTCTCGGCTTCCCATTCCCGAAAAAGCTGGGTGCCCGACGAGCACTGCCGAAGCGAAGTGGTGGAAAGCAAACGGATTCAAGGGATGATGTGGGAAAAGAAGCGAGCTTCCCAAAAACAGAAAAGAACTTGACATGATTCACACGATGGTTTTCCAAGGGTTTTCATTGCAGGTCTGACGCAAATCTGGACTTGCCTCTCCCTGAGTTTCCAAAGTTTCAAGCATGTTTGATCTAGGTCTGCCACCATTGTAGGGTTTGTCAAACATGAAATCTCCAGTTCTCTGCAGGTTTGCGATCGTCATGAATCATCACTGCAAACCATCAAACGCTTTTTCGACACTAAATGCTGACCATCATTGCAATCGAGTGATTTCATCATGGCAAATCTATCCCAGACTGGGGTTGGATCTGCATCGCAGCTGGGTAAAAAAAAAGAGCGAATAATCCTGGCCAGAAAGTCCCACATTTCCCGGCGGGAATCATATATGCATGTAATGCTGAATACTGGTGAAACGATGGTCACAACCAGCTACCCCTCTAGTCATCTAACCTGGCAATAGAACATGGAAAACTTGATTTCTGATGAATAGACCAACATCATCTAATTCTGTTTCTGGGAAAATTTCCAGCCAGGTTTAGATTCCCCGAAGGTACAAGCTGAGATGCACACATCAAGTATTACAGTATGGGTGAGGACAAGAGCTGGGTATTTGTGAGATCATCCCATCACATTTTGTTCGATTTCGATCTTTTGGCTGGGATCTAGGCAACTTCTAGCCAATCCTAGACTGGAAATACGCGGAATAAACCTCCTATTTGGGGATTCCCGAATCCCAAGCATTCTTTCTGGTGAGGCTTTCCGGGGTTCGGTTGCTGTCCCCCAACCTGCGTAGCTGCCACGGCTGTTCCCCCGGCCGACTCGGCCGTTGAAGCTTCTGACAATGCCGCCTCAAGTGGCAAGGAACAGGGGGAGCTCACCAAATGGGGATCTAACGAATAAAGCGTTGATGGGATTGAACCAATCAGTGGTGGGGATGTAAATGACATATTTCGAACTTGAGGCGTTAAACATCACCTTTTAGCATTGGACAGTGACGAGCTGCCCCAAACTTGTGCCTTTTATGCAGGAATGATTGGGAGCCTGGTGTTTATTGCCTTGGCTTTCAAAGAGGTTCGGATAATCAAAAATGAGGACTTTCATGATGCTTCACCCCTATGCAGCTGTAAATTTTGGAGCAGAGAAGAGCCATTTTTCTGTTCCAGGTAGGTACCGTTTAGGAGGATGACCTCCAGTTATGAAGGAAGCTGCGAGACACACTGCCTAAGACAAACAGACAGACACACACACATGCAAAGAGAGAGAGAGGTGTATATATATATATACATACGATATGAAAATACCATACAATAGAATATAATTAGAAATTGTACAATGTAATAAAAGATCAAATCAAATTTAAATGATATGATTCATACAATGCACAATATATGTAACGTGATACTTTGCTGCTTATCTTGTCATGGCTTGGTTGCAAAACCCACCTCCAATTAAAAGATCAATTCCTCCATTTTTGTCGCAATGGTCGAACACAATATACATATATCAATTTTTACATGACTACATCCACCTTTTTTGCTGGTTGGAACTTCGCCATTTTGGAAGGTCCCCCACTTCTTGGCTTAATCCCCGCCATTGCAGTCCAAACCCGGATGTTTACATCAATTGCTGGTTGAACTCCCATTTGTTCTGGTTCAATCCTAGGGACTGTGCTGGGTTTAGTGGTTGAACATGGTACCATGTTGAATCCACATAATTTTCCGGTTCAATTTGCATAGAGATTGAACCCCGGTTCAGCGGTTGCATCCTTTCATTTGTCTTGACCTCCGGTGCAAAATCTCTCTGAGTGTGTCAGAAAATGAAGTATAGATGGGTATAGGGTATGCCCCTCAAATGGCTGGAAAAGCTGCAAGGATGCAGATTTTTGTCTTTTACCAGCTTCCCCTAGCAACACCATACCCAGAAATGCCCATTGCCTGCGGCACATCGTCTCGCCGCAAGTCGTTCAACTCAGCTTCTGCTTTGGAGAGGTTTTGCACGTGGCGCAACACCGTGGCATCGTCCATCACAGTTGTGTCGATCCTGGCGGGTATTGGTGGTACCGGTGCAACCCTTTTCCCGTGTTCGGAAGGTTTCTGGGTGGTATGTGTCGCTAGTCAAAACATGATTGGTGAAGTGATTGGGCATGCCGGCAATTATGACATGAATTTCTCCTGAATAGATCTAAATAGTTGGATTTTTCATAGGTGGAAGATCCATTTTGAGATTTCGACAGTTACTGTGGGAAGATCTGAGCATTTCTGAGGTCCGACAGTTGGAAGCAGCCAGTCCTGTTGAGCCTTGCAATCTCATCGGTCAGTTCCTGCCATGGCTAGGCCCTGATCTCAGACATACTGGTGGTTCATCCCAGTGGGTTCCACGCCAGTTATAAGTGGACTAACCCTAGCCCATTTATAGCTAGGGCCTCTAGGGTTATACCCTACAAACTGGGATGAACCACCAAGTAGAGGTATACCCAATGCTATAAAGCTCTATTGGGGGAAGTTTATGGCATTGGGTTTGCCACATGAACCATGATTCCATTATATCCCATTCATTTCCCGGTTAATTTCCCCATTAACCTGCCATTATTGTTTGTATTCAGCCATAGAGGTGATCATCACATGGAAATTCATGGGGCTCACGGAAATCTCCATCAAATCTTCATTAAACCACCATTTTACCATGCTAACACTTGGTGGTTCATCCCAGTGGCTTATAACCCCAGTCATAAGTGGACAAACCCTACCCCATTTATAGCTAGGGTTATAGCCTACTTACTAAGTGGGATGAACCACCAAGCATGTCTTGAAACTTTACACCCGGTCCTTGGCCCGTTGCATCTGCAGCGTTGAGCGCCGCTGCGCTTCCTCTTCCCGCTGCTGCAGCAGCTGCTGCTGCTGCAGCTGCTGGCTGAAGCGCTCCGTCAGCTCCGTGCGCACGCTGAGGCGGTGCCGTTCCTGGGTATGGGGATATGTTGGGGTTGTGATATTTGTAGGGCATACAATGATTGTAATGATGTATGTATATATATTTATATACATATATAATTTATCTAGTTCCAAAAGACATCTGTTAGTCAGTAGTGTCTAGGTGTGACGGGCGAGCAAAACAATCCCGACGACGGTGGCGACGACGGCAAAGACGGACGACGAAGACGGCGGCGACGACGACGACCGACAGTGACGACGATACAGCCGACAGCGACGACGGCGACGACGACAATGACTGCGGTCGTCGTCATCGTTGTCACCGTCATCACTGTCGTCGTCGTCGTCACCGCCGTCGTCGTGCAAAACTAGACCTTATTTCCAAAACTAGATCTTATTAAGGTCGATTTTTCGAAATATAGGTCTAATTTTGCCGTCGTCGCCGCCGTCGCCACCGGCGTCGCCGCCGTTGCCACCGTCGTCGTCACCGTCGTCATCGTCGTCGCCACCGTCAACGATGTTGTCACTACCGTTGTCACGTCGTCGTCAGCGTCGCCGTCAGTGTCGTCAGCGTCGCCGTCAGCGTCGTCATCATCGTCGTCGTCATCGTCGTCATCATCGTCGTCATCATCGCTGTCAAAGCCCCCTCCTAGTAGACTAGAACCCCGCCCTTCACATGTCTCTTGGAACTAGTTAATATATAATGTACATTGTGTGCATATCTGTATATAATATATCATATGAAACTTATATCCATCATGTAGCATGCGGAGACCCAATACATCGCCAGTGATGAGAGGGATGAAGCCACAGCTACGTATATAGGGGGATCTAGCCACCGAAATGTCAAGTTAACCATCTGATTAAACACTGGGAACCGAACAATCAAACATGGAAATTTCACTGATGGAGGTCAAATAGCCTATCTGGGTTTGATGGATATGTTCTTCCAAGGTTGTTGGTGTATATTGGAGTTTCTATATGCCGGGTACATGTATGGGGACAAAGACAACGTCCGGGGAATGATATAACGGAGATGTATACATAAATCATGCACAATCATCCCAAAGTATATAGATGGAAAAAGGCTTGTTCAAAGATATTACCAATTGTCATAAAAATCTACCTACTCCAGGATGACTATATGAATATACGTATGTATATATATATACATAGAGAGAGTTAGCACCCATATATTACACATGAATACCGTGTCTATAGGGATCAGTCCATGAACCACTTCCAATGATCCCAACAGTGGTCCTAAACACGATTTTTGGCTGACCACGATTTGAACAGGTCATTTAACAACAATAGTTGTAACAAAACACATGGATAGATATACATATGTACACAAACACACACATATATACATATGTGTATATACATGCAGAAAACAACACACAGAAACATGAACAATAGGACACCTTTAATATAATGAGGCCCCACCCACTGCAGTCCAAGGGTCACATTGCATCACGGTCCATTGCTCCAGGCGTGCGTCCAGCACCATGACCTGTTGCAGCTCCGTGGCGTTCAACGCACGCCGTTCCAAGCGATCCAACAAGTCCTCCAGGCATTCGCCGCAGATGCGCTGACCAGCGTCTTGCTGGGTCTCCTGGGAAAAACCAGGTTTAACCATGAAGAAACACTTAACACAAATGGTCATGGGATTTCGAAGATGGGATGAACCAGGTTTAACTTAACCATGAAGAAAAACGAAATATGGTGAACATGGGATTTTGAAGAATTTAAACATCATGATACTGAACATGGGAAGTGAAACATGTGGTAGACATATGTAAGAAAGGGGATTTCACCCACAAAGAATCATAAAGAATCAACATAATGACAATATATGTATGTAACCACTCTTTCCATCCAAAAAAAGGATTTGAACAAGTGAATATGATCCCTGGCTGTTGGCGAATTGCTGCGTCAATGGATTGATTTGAGGAAACATGCTACAGGAAACCACTGCTTTTACCATCAACTGTGAAGGATTCCTGTAACATTTCCCATTTTCCAATTCTGTGACTCATGTTATGGAACCAACATAGACCATATCAGACTAAACTCAAGGTTCGTCCGAATACATCCCAAAAATATCTTGCCCTCCGGGAACCAACCATGGCTAGCTGGAACATCCACCAACTAAATGGAGGGTTTTAATCTATAAGTGAGGGATTTTCTCAGCAAGCCATGTTTGATGACACCAGAGGGTAAGTTAAAGAGCAGTTGGTTCCACGCAACAACGGCCTCATTTTTTATAAACCGTCCTTTGACCTGGGTAGAGATTCTATCACACCGACGTTCAAAGCAAATCCCAACCTATAAATTAATGAGCTTCACATGGCCCTGCAGTCGATCCCAACCAGATTTCTAGTATCATCCCACTATTTCCGGAACATCAAATCATATATATATA
>Ga0126342_10012771_pt1 | contig 14943 bp, 10 predicted proteins | sample Cyp1metagenome_FD_92528 | JGI IMG/M metagenome (GOLD analysis project Ga0126342, IMG submission 92528) | Coral microbial communities from Lord Howe Island, Old Settlement Bay, Australia - Cyphastrea 1 metagenome | ecosystem: Host-associated > Invertebrates > Cnidaria > Coral ...
CTAAGGCTATTTTCGAGAAAAATGGAGCTCAGCAACCTCATTCTATAGCCCCAAGCTTGTGAATCTTTTTTATGCCTTACAGACCAGGGGTCACAACGTCTCACCTAAAATTCGATGGGGGATGCATATAGACTGCACATGGCGTTGTTGGGATCGGCATCTTTTACCTGTCGATTTGATCCTTGCGGATTTGCATCAGCTAAGGTCAACAGCAGCGAGGACCTCTCAGTGGTGGGTTATGTCTTGGCCAAACCTTTGCAGGAGTTTCTGGAAGAGCAGCTGTCCTCCTCTCGATTCTTTGTCCAGGTTTTAGCTCCGGCTTGGCCATCTTAGCCTAAACTTGAGAACTAGATATCATATGGTTTTCGGCAGTTGTTCCTTGACAGCCTTACATCTATCCATGCGAATCATGCTGCTGATTGGTGGGTTATTTCAACTGCATCACCACTGAAAGGCACCAAAGAAAGTCAAAAAGAAAGAGGAATCGCTGCATGATGGATCATCCGCACAGCTATAACATGCTATAACTCATCAGGTTCGTTGTGGCCTTCAAAAAAGCCACGCCCAGGGATGCAGATGATTCAATCGATGTGTTTGAGGCAGTTCAGTTGGAGCAATTTTCTTCCTTCATGGGACATTAGGAGTTTTTCTTCGACTGTGTTTTTCCCGAACCTAAATGATTCAAATGAGCAAGCCTAAAAAGAAAAAACACCCATTAATCCATATTTATCATCATATATTATATATCAGAGAACGAATGTGTAGGCGGCCAAGAGAAAAGACTGTAATACACGGTATGCCCCATCATATCCAAGCCATGTTTGGACACATGGCAATGAAACACCCCTGATCCGTAGATTTACATATTTAGTTGAGGAGTGGCACAGTGGCACATTTTCCAGTGCTATATTAAGTTATGCCGACAATGGTTGAAAATCAAGGACGACAAGAAGAACGCAAACAAATTAGGTGGGTTGACAAATCAGATTTTCATGGAGCATGTTGTGCGCGACAGTATGCGACAGTGTGATTTCCTTGAATCACTGTTTGGACGGTGTGAATTCCTTGAATTAGTCGACCGTCTCAATTCAGAGGATTGACTGTGACACTGTGAATTTCCCTTGGGTATCAGTCGTTTCGCCCATGCTAGCGATTTTAGTAAGCTATGGACAGACGGTCACGGACAACCGGGATCATTGGAGTGGGTCTTACATGTATAATATATGAATATATATATGCATATATCATATATATATATATAATACATATATGTAAGGTTAAGTAAGTATGATAATTTAAATTATTATACATTTGTAATTTAGTTATACATATTCTATTTTGTATTGGGGTTTCCTGTAAATGGTCCCCTCAAAGGGACCATGGATGTCCTTTCCCAATTGGTTGGTTGATGAATGGAGGGGTCACCCTCACAACCTCTACTATTAAATGCTCATTTTAAGTGATGATAAACGACCGTACGGACCGTACACCAACATTTTTTCCAAGCTATGGTAAACTGACAGTGTGGGTCCCGGTGGTTTGAATTCCCAATCCCTTAGTGATAAGGTTTGAGGCAGCAATCCAAACCACCAACTGAAGCCGCTAGTTGATTTTGATTCACCACTTCCGCTTGATATTTTTGTGTTTACAACTATGGGTCCCTTCAGCAGTTTATAATTATACGGAACCATGGCCATTATATATTTTGTAAACGGTAACCCAGAGGATGCCGGAGGTATTTATAGTCCACTTTTTCAATGAATTGTTGGTAGATCTGGCATTGTTGGTTGATAAATTAGATTGTTGGATTGTCAGAGGGTACCCTCTTGCAATGGAACATGGATGATTTTCCCATTTGAATGACCATTCATATATGAGTAACTGACAAAATTATTGTAATACTATACAATTTAGTTTTGCCTTGCCTTGGCTTTTCTGAGGTTGCACAAAACCTTCATAATCGATAGGGGACGACCCTATACCGATACCCCAATTGTGATACCTCCGGGAGTACTGAAATCCTCACAACCGATAGAGGACAACCCTAATTTGCGCATGGCATTAAATTTAACATATTTTTTGTCCGCTATTCATATGTGTATATTTATTTATTTATTTAATATATATATATACACGCTACAATATACATATGTTCTATGGCCATCTCCAGATTCAGATGGCTGAATATGATTTATAATTTTATGCCTTGGTTGGCTACACTATAAGATATCACTTAAACTAATGCTACTCAACAGTTTTCATGGTTACATCATAGATTATACCATAGACTGCACCATAGATGATATCATCTCTCATAGACTAACCATGATAACCCATGAATTTTCACCATCTCAGGATGTTATGCTGATTCCATGGTCTCCTTCCATGGCACTGGCGGATCTGGCGGCTGTTTGGATGCCTCGAAGCTGGTCGACACCTCGGTGCTGCTGGTGGTGCCCGACACCCCGGCGTCACAGAGACATGGCGAAGCCTGCTGTCGGTGACCTGATTGTTTCACGTGGAAAACACGGGAAGAGCCCAAGAAAATTGAGGTCGGAAGATCATTTTCCCATTTTTAAAGGGCTTTTCTTCGGATTCTTTCTATGTTTTCTGATATCTTCTTTCCAAATCTTGATTTTGGGGACCAGCGTTGGTTTTCAGATGGGTACTTTGAGGTGCATGGAGAAAGTTCTTGAAACACATTTTTTCGCTACACAAACCTCCCCAAGAATCCCCAAGAAAGCCTGATTAGTTTTTTTTGGATCGGACATGGGGGTTTTGCACAGGGAGGTGGATGGCATTCTTTCAAATTTGCTCGTGTTTCACTTTCATAATTTTCGATCAATAAAACGATTGGCCCCGAAAAAGTGGATAGTTATTATAGATAGTTATTATATCATGCTAATAATTTCTGCTACCATTGGTACCCTATTCTTGACCCGAAAAAACCGGCGCAATTTTTAGGATCCACAGCATCTTCCGGCACGTGGGATCCAAACTGATCATGGTCACCAAATTGGGCAAGCTGGTGGGCATCATCACCAAAAAGTCGCCTGGATCATGTCAGAGGATGATTGAAATACCATGATCACAGGAAGTTTGGAAGTCTACCCTCTGGTAGTTTAACATAGCTATTGAAAATGGCCATTTATAGTGGATTTTCCCATTAAAAATGGTGATTTTCTATAGCTATGTTAAATTACCAGAGGGTAGACTTTCATGTTACAGATCTTTGGAGGTCACTGCAATGACTGTCACGGCAATGATTGTCACACCAATGACTGTCACAGCAATGATTGTCAACTTTCATTTTCAGGGAAGTCTCGCACGAAAGCTTCGTTTTCACATATTTTCACATCTTCAACTTTCAGTTTTTGAAGGAAGTCTCGCATGAAAGCTTTGTTGTCACATCTTCAACATTCTCGTTTTGAGGGAAGTCACGCGCGAAATGCGTCTTTGAGAGATAGCGGATGTACGAAACGCTGCGTTTTGCAGCACAAGACGTGCGATGGATGGAGAAGGGTCTGCCGCACGGTAGAGTCGTAGAGGAGATGAGAGAAGATGAGAGAAGATGAGAGGACATTGGTTCAGATGAAGTGGGATGAGATGAGATGAGGTCAGATAAAAATGAGAAAACATCTAACCTTGAGAAGAGATGGCTCCGGAATGAAAAGTCGGCAGATTGTTGCTGCAAAGCACAAAAGGCTTTGCCGCACCTTATAGGCACATTCTTTGTTCCGTTCTATAGGCTATAGGCTATATATATATATATACATAGGCGTTTCAATTTTGAAACTTCTGCCCCCGGCTTGCCCGGGCACCACTTATCACTATTTGTATCAAGAAATTGGTAATGTTGCCATTAACCAACTGGTAGAGGCCAGGTTGGGTCCAGATTTCAGGGTTCCGTGGCCTTACTCTTGCGCTGCAAGTCTGCCCAAGACTCGCCAGGTCCTTTCTGAAGTTTTTGAGTGAGGGGCTTGAGCAGAATGAAGACAAGACAATAGCGGCAGTACCACCAGTGCAGATAAAAATCGAGGACCGAATTTCAACTTGGGACTAGATTGGACATCGTGACATGTCTGAACACTGGAAATGATTCACTCCTGATCACTCATCCTAGTTCTGGGATGTTCTCCGCTTCAGTTTTCGGATCTTCCATTTCGGAGTTGCAGGACGTTGCAGGCTTGCAGGATGTCACAGGATGTTGCAATTGGAATGATAGTTCTGGAACGTATCATCATGGCCACAGCAGCCGCACATCCTGGTGAGGAAAGCGAGGTTTGCCCCTATGTGGATGCATATTGTCGACAAGCCTCGCACCCCGCCGTCGCCTTTCCTGAGACTCTCGGATGATAAATTGGAAACATTTGAGGAGACAAGGGGCCAGGAGCGAAAGGGTCTAATCCATTCAATCATTTTTTTTCTGGAGTTAAGACTTGGAAGCGTGGGAAGCACTGAGAGAGGGTCACATTTATTTTTTAGCGGTTATACATAGTTGTTTCTGTACTGTAGTGTTTTGGATTAGCATGGATTAGCTATTTTGCCCGCTGGTTTTCACGCGATGTGATTGCGCCATCTTGCGCCTGCGTTTAGCTGTTTTGCTAGTTTTTCCCGCAGATCTTCGAGTTTTAGCTATTTTCCTGCTTTCCCTTCAGCTTGGAAGCAAAAATCACCAGGAAACAGCTAGGAAACAGCTAGCAGAACAGCTAGCAGAACAGCCAAAACTCGAAGTTTTAGTTGTTTTGCTAGCTGTTTGGTTAGCGGTTTTGCTAGCTGTTTTTTTCCCTGGAGAATTGTTTTTTTTCAGGAAAAGCTAGAAAAACAGCTAGCAAAACAACTAAAATTCGAGGTTTTAGCTGTTTTTCGTAGTTTTTTTTTAATTTTAATTAAAGCTTGTTTTCTGTTTTTTTTTCCCTAGCTATTTGAAAAACATATTTTTTGAGGCGTTGGTTTTTGGCCAAACATGGTCAGTTTTTTGCTACAGTCAGTGTAGGATCAGCTAGAGGGAGCACCTTCCCAGGCCGCCAGCATGGCTTTCACATTTTTTCACACGCAAATCTGCGAGAAGGGGCCGTGGTGCCTACAAGATCAGCTATTGTAAATTGTAGGTGTTGGTGAAAGATAGCAGCAACAGTCAGGAGACCCGCCATCGTCTAGTACTTTGCTTTAAGATCGGCTTAGGGACGATCCAGGTGGACACCAATACCAATTAAATGAGCGAACACTGAGAAAACAGTTATTTGAAATCACTAGCAAAACAGCTGGAAAAGAGCTAAAATAAATCAAGGGGGACCCAATCTTTGCCACAAATGGAAAGTCTTAAAAATTAGAGGGGACGACACAGAGCGGGGATGCTTCGAATGGTTCGGGTACTATACTGGCGATACATGGAGAGTGGCTGGGGATGACTGAGGTTAGTCTGATAGCCCAGATGAATACGCAGAGGGATTGAATGCGTTGATCATGTTGGATCATTTGAATCATTTGAAACATTTTCGAGCCATGCTGAGACAGCTGAGGAGATGTGAAAGTTTGACTTCAATTCGCCAAGAGGTGGTGTCGCTGGGCCTGGTTTTTAAATGTATTTAAGCCGTTCTTCTTGTTTTTGCAAGAGGACTTGTGTGGCCAGTCTTTTCGCATCGTTCGCCTCACTCACTACACATTCACAGGACATTTCTCTCCAAAACACCCAAGTGTCCCGCTGGATCTTGTGGGCACAAGCGTGCACAAGTCGCACACATGTTTTATGCAGACCTCGGCTCATGTTCAGTCCACTGAACTATTGGAAATGGCCATGGCTCAATAGTATCGGCCCCAAAAAATTGGTTGAAATTGCTGGATGGTGTCAGACTAATTTAATCTAATTTATATAAGAATTGACCAATGGGCTCGTTCGCTTGGTGCTGAATTATTGCAGCACACCGCTCCCAAGGCAGGACTTGCAAGCACGACCATTGCTGGCCTCGCGACCGAGCGTGCTGTTGCGGCACGAGGGAAAAGCGAAGTCTAGGCTGTCGCATTTGGTGACCATTCACTGGCCGGAGGAGAGGCATAGAAGCCAGCCCATTTTTTGGGGCTCTTTGAACCTCGAACGATGTGGGGAGTTGGGTCAACATCAAGGCACCGTTGAGGTGCCCATACACCCAGTACAAGTAGCAGAAGCTAATCAATTTTGTAGACAATTGTAGGCCTTTGTTTCTTGGAATATGTTGCCAGACCCTTGTTAGTTTAGTGGCCTACCTCCATGCGTGTCGCGCGTTCCTCTAGCATCAGAGATGCTCAGGAAAAGCTTCCTGGACATGACCTTCTTGCCAGTCACTTGACTTGCAGAAAGTGAGGCACAAGCCTTGGTATTTCAGGTATTTGGTTTCCTTGTTGTTAATTCATGTTAATTCATGTTAATTCCTTAGATCCCCCGACAGAAACAAGAGTAAACATTCCAAAAGATCCATAAAGAACTTGTTGCGGCTTTACTCCCTTTTTTGCACTGCATTGGTTTGAAGATCTGCAGGTCGTCATTGGTTTTGTCACTGCCATTGTGAGATGCCTTCTGTTGCTGTGCTCCTTGGACTCGGGGGCCCTGGGGGATGCCAGTGATGTGCACGGATAAAATCTGATAAAGGCAACATCACCAGAAGCAGGTCCAGCCTGACAAGTGCACATCAGATCAGGTCATACTATGCTGAGGATCATTGGAGAAGAAGACTGAGATCTTAATTGCCAGTGTCATATAGTCAATGTCGCCTGCTCAAAGCTCTCTAAAAAGATGCACTAGCCACCAATCAATCATACCACGACAAGAGTTCTCTTTGTCGGACAAAAATGACATGAAAAATGGATAAACATATATAAAAATGGCATGGATTAGCATTAGGCTAGCATTGGCATGAGCTGTTCTTGTGCCCCAAGCCTTGAAGATTTACTGGTCAGGTTGTGGGCTGACTCGCCATATCTACCATGAGACCGACTCCTTCACCTATGCCTGGGACCGCAGTTGGAGTGGGCAGCAAAATCTCACTCAATGACATCAGAACAACGGGAGTCACAACATAGTAGAAATGCATGCAGATATATGCAGATGTTCATATAGAGATGTTCCTTTTTTTCTCCTCAGCTAGTTCTCAAACATATGCAACAAATATCTCGCGAAATGGTGCTTGAAATAGTCGCTGTAACCCTGAAAGGTGAAGCTCGCTGCGGCGTGGTAATGATATGATGTGTCCCATAAACATGCCACGCCTTTTGTGTTTATCCCTCTTTGAGATGCTAAATATGTTTTCTTCATATTTTACCGCAGGTGATTACTGTAGGGTAATTTAGGGTAGTAATTACTTATGAAATGTTGTTTGCACGATGAATTCTACAAAGAAGGGAATCAAAGACCCTCCAAAATTTCGAACACCTGTTGGTGATATGTGGGCAATTGTGGGCAAGGGGGGGTCAACATTTGTGACCCCAAATCTACAACTTTAGGTGCTGCATTGAAACATTACAACATTTGGGTACCCAATGCAACGGCCTTAGCATTCTCTACCATGATAAATCCCAGATGTGTTGCTTAATCAGTATGATATCTCCATAGAAACTATGGGTAATCGGAGTGATTGTCCGAGGTGCTGCTGATTTCATTGCCTTTGACACAGCTGAGTGCCAGCCTCTCCTGGTGTTCGGCTGATTGCAGCGGATGTGGCATGCCCGAGGTGAAACTTGGATTTGATGGAGGAGATGATGGTGGTGGTGGTGGTTTTGCCCCTAGACTCCTGATTCTCATGATTATGTGCTCAAGTTGCAGTATTTATGAGCCCGTTACGGTAAAGGATCACATTGTCACTGCCCCTGTTCACCTGCTTGGCTCAGGAAAACGATTCTGAACGGTTTCGTCATGGATGAAATGCTGTCATTTCAGATGTGACTCGTCACTACATCTTGATATTCTTCTTGTAGATTAGATATGATTAGATAGTGTACGGCTATGTCCTGCTGCTCCTTTTGGGGGCTGGGGACTTGGGGCCAAACTTCTGCCGTACTGAAGGGTCACCGCTGTATTGTGTACAAATCCAAATCCACCAGTCGATGGTGCCGATCTCTGGACACTCAATGGAGCAGTGGCACAAACCACGAAGGATTGCTTTCTGACCATGACATGATCCAGAAATATCCAGAGTAATTCATGACGGCCCCACTCTTGTTTGCAAGGCTTTTCTCAATAACCATCCTTGAGATTTCGGTGGTTTTCCATGTTCTACGTTTTATTGCACCGGGCGCAGCAGGTTTGGAACCAGATGGACTGAGCCATGCAAGACAAACATAGTGCTTAACTACATCATTTACGGCACATTCAATGAACACGGTTATATTAGTTATATGGGGTTTTTATATAAATACTGTTAATACTGTTTTGTGTGTGTGGTCGTGAAACTATAAGACTTCTGCATACTTATGCCCTCTTATCTCGCTATTCCCCCCCATGTCAAGCAATGAGTGATTGTTGCTTAGTTTCCCATGACATGTGCCACAACTTCCCATCAACTATCCTACCTCCAAAGCTTGGTGTCTTGAAACTGCCAACCAACAAGGTTCCTTTTTCGATTCCTTGGGTTGATTCTGACCGCCACTGCGCGCCTTTGTCTGGATTTTGTGGGCGTGTTGATGCACCTCGCCGCCTGCTGTTCCGACCCTTGGAATTGAATGGAATTGATAGGGCTGGCAGCTCATGGATTTTAAGGGCTGAAAGCAACACGATCCTCAGACGCGCAATAGTTTCAATTTGGATCAAGAAATGAACATCTCAAAATCATATAGTCCCATATAGTCGCACATTTCAAAATCTCAGACTGATCAGTTCTGCGGGCGTCACTCGGGAGCGGCATCCTCTGGCCAGTTTGTCGTAAAGACTCAGGACCTTTGCTGCCGGCTGGATTCCATCCGGAACGAGGCAGGACAGAAGAAAAACTTAGTGGTTTGAATTGGTTTCTTCTTTTTTTTATGGCTGTGGAAGTTGGATTTTTTGAAGAGATGGAGGTTTCCACTCATCTCACAACTTCCTCGCGCTTGCTGTACATCAATACATCCGTATCTTATTCGTATCTCGGTAGAATCCGTATATAATCCATATATAATCCGTATATAATCCTTATATAATCCTTATATAATCCTTATATAATCCTTATACTTCCTCATGTTTGTTGGTTTCCAGTGGGTTTTAACTCGATCTACTCCTGCGCCACAGGCGGTCCGACGTGAGATGATTTCGGTCGCCTGTGCTGCTGGGATCTCCGCTGGTTTTGGGACACCGCTCGGCGGAGTCCTGTGGAGCTTGGAGCTGAGTGGCCTGGAGGTCACTGGATGGTGCTTGGTAAACCACAAAGGCTTGGGAAAATAGGAGAAAGACTGAGAAAGAGAGGGAAAGAGAGAGATGATTTAGATATATGTAAATTTATTTAATATGGTTTGAATCAGAAAAATCAGATGGAATAAGCAGGGAGTTGCAGAGAGACATTAACTGGCTGGTGTCCAACTACTGGCAGCTGTTTGGGATGATGATGCCCACTGTCTGCAGAATTTTGCTTCAGGGGTGATTGATGCATGTTGGCTGCTTGCCACAAAGGGTCTTCCTAATCGAGACGAGTAAATCATGGTTGACAATGGTTTACATGGGTTGCAGGTGTTACAAGCAAAAGAGATCACCTAGCCTCATATTACAACTCTCCGAGTCTTTTCATTTTCTGGGCATTATGCTGGATATGGGACCTGACAGTGCCGCCGTGCCAAGGCAGCCAGTTTCCTCAGCAGACGCTGATCTCTGCCTTTCTGGCAGCCATTGTGGCAGATCTGGTGCTGAAAGCCAACATCTTCAACACCAGTATAGCCAACTGTTGCATTGTGTTATGGGGAAGGTTGCCAACTCTCATAGATTTGGAATAGCCATGAGTTAATTTGATATACACAAGTTGAACACACACATATATATATATATGTGATCTATGTCTGAAGTCTATATACTAATTATTTACCAATCATCTATGTGCATCTTAAATTCTTAAATTATATAGTAAATATTATATAAATTATAATAATATCTATATATATATGTATGTTTGTGTGTGCATGGGATTCCTCCATTCAGAACGTTGAATAAGCATTGTTGCCAACCAGCTCCTGAGTGGGATGGTCTCCCAGGAAACTTGAACATGTTCCATCATTTTGACGCTGATCACGGCCAGTTTTCCCTGATTTTTTCCAGAATTGTGGGGAACCTGGAATCAATACACTTCAAGATTTCTTGAAGCGCCCAGACATGAGCACATCCAAGAGAGTAGCAGTGATAATCGATAGTCGTAGCTACTGCTATGCGTCCAAAGTCTTCAGGATACTTGAGGTTTGCCGAAGCCCGAGCCTTGAAACTTGTGTTACCCTTGGTATCCCTGGGTTAAGAAGCTCGCCAAGTGCAACTGCCCAAGGATGTCTTAAGGGAGATGAAGGAGGTTGGGAGCAGCTATAAACACCTTCCCTCAGCGACAGATCAGGCTTGGATAACCAGATGGTTGGGACTGGAGGATGGTGCTGTTGCTTACCGTCACTATCATCAGCCAGACTCAGCTAGACATAGATTGGTTTGGATTCGGAGCCAGGTCCTGATCGCAATGCTTGGCTTGATGGGCGGCTTACTTGGTGCCGGCTGTGTGCTGTTCAACATGTACGTGTGTAGACTTCGGAGCCGCTACGGATGGTCGGGCCCAACGTGGAGGGGGAGGCTTTATATCGCAATGGTGCCATGCGACAGATCACACAACGTCTTTGTTTTTTTTTCCCTCCTTACCTTTGGAAAGTGACCAATGAAGAGACAGGGTGCAAAGGACGGAAATTGATAAGAGAGACCGTAGTTTTCCCGTCCTTTGCTGGAGCAGCGGTGCCACCTTATTCTTGTTTTCCCTGTAATCACGCTTTCTTATAGAGTAGTTTACCGTATGTCGATGTCACTTTCAATGTGGGGGAGCATCGGTACGCATGTTCGAGTGGATAATGACTGTCATTGATAATTTTCCCATATTTTCCCGATCGTTTGTGGCATTGAGGTGACATGCCTGTCCTGTACTGCTTTCTCCCTAGAGCCACTTCTGCAAGTGCATACAGACGCTCTAGAAGCATTGTTCAGATCCTGCCAGATTCTTGACTCAGATGGTGGTGCTCAAACGAAAACTTCAGATGACAAGATTTGCCTGACAGACCAGATATACCACAGCACACCTGGAAAACAAAGTTGCCCTCTTCTTTAGCAATGAGGTTCTTGAATGTCGCTGGAAAGAGCACCATTTATTATAAGAGTAGGAAAAAATGACAGCACAGCACAGCTTCGTACCGGAATCATGTCCAGCTGTATGCTTGATGGCCAAGCTCCTCAAAAGGGAACCCACAAGTTTTTTGTGCAACACCATGCAACACCTACGGTTGCAAAAAAAGGCAACTGATACTGATACCGTACCAAGTATACTGATAAACTTCAATCATGTAGGCAACTTCCGCAATCCAGATATCACATGATATCACATGATATCACATCGATGCTTTCTCCATCTTTCGCCCCATCCACCAAGGAGTGGTTCGAAGGTCCCCCAAAACTTCGGACTGTGCCACGGCTCGGAGCCTGTGCACTCCACTGAGCTGGCTATGACCCTGCTAAGAGCCTGGGATCTTTGAGTGTTACCCTCCTCAGTTGGCGTCTCAAAATGGAGGAGTTACGATGAGTTACCTCTAATTTCTGGCATCTTTACTGGGAAAGCAATGATAACCATGTCGTGATTTTGGGATTCTCTTTTCTTGAAAATACAAAATTTAAAATAGTTGGGTGACCAACCACCAAACAGGGTGTCGGTTCACAAACCTGTGGTCGGTACCCCTCTGACCGATTTTTTGGATGCTTTGGATATCCATTCCCCAATGCTCAGTTGGTCATGTGAGCAGTGTTGAAAATCGCTGTTGTTTGTTGATATATTCGGGATTATCACCACCCATGCCGTTCCTAATCCACCTTTGTCAGACATAAAGGGACCATCTTTGGAAGATTGTTCATCTTGATTTGGAGAGAGAGAGAGAGAGAGAGATTTGGAATGGCATCTAACGGCCATATTTAGGAGCGGGTAGCTTCTTTTGGCTGGAATTGATTTTGACCTACGACTCGGGTGTGCCTGGAGGTGCGGAGCACCAGCCAAGCTTCGGGGTTTTGTGGGTCAAATTCAGGCGGCCAGTAGAGGAACAAAGACAGGAGACTTGTGAATTTGACAAGTGTGAAACCTCTCTAGAATATGGTTAGTTATGTGCAAGACATGCATGTTCAACCGTGTTCATATATATATAATTGTATATGTAAATGATTGTAAATGTAATATCTGTATAGCCTATAGCTTATCGCCTATAGCTATCTAATAATTAAATCATAGTCAAAACAACACACACACACATATATATATACACACTATAATCTATTTATGATTATAATTATTTATGCTGTATCCGGCCCGGTGCAAATACATGGATATTCAGCAGCCGGAGAGGATCCACTCGATCTACCCATTTTTTCCCAGAGACACTGGGCGCGATGAGAGGCTATTACATCCCATCCTTCTTCATTGGCGCCTGCATGGGTCGCGGGATTTGCACTATGGCACACTGCATGGGTTTATTTGCCACGGTCCATCCGGGCATCTATGCCATGGTGGGGGCTGCAGCAGTAATGGCTGGCACTTGCCGGGTGCATGTCTCCTTGGTGGTGATTATGTTCCTTGACATAGCTGGTGAGGTCGTCATAGTACTGTACATCCCCCCATCTATCAGGAAAAAATGAAAAACGCATTTGTTGATTACCATTTCTGTGATTTAATGGTGGTTTCATATGATTTAATGGGGTTAATCCATTTATTAAAGATGAAAACGATCTGTGACTTCGGTTCTGAGGTTTGAGTTGACGGGCGCCTTGCAATTGGTGATTCCGTTTATGGTCTGCATCATGGCGGCCAACTGGCTTGGCAACTTCCTCACCTGCAGCATGGATCATTGTCACATCCACCTGCGGGGCTATCCACATCTGGAGTCCACTGGTGATGTGGTACTAAAGAGCCATGCATATGACATTATGGATGAGGCTCTTGAATGCCTCACCTGCGATCCTTGTCATCTCTCAGAGTTCAGTGCTTGGATCGAAAAGGCAGAGTACGGAGGCTTTCCAGTGGTGCTGTCAGAGGATTGCACCCTCCTGGGCCGCTCGGTTGGTCGCTGGTTTTCATGATGATGATGATGGATGGATGGATGGATGGATGGATGGATTGATTGATTGATTGATTGAATGGTTGAATGGTTGAATGGTTGAATGATGATGAGGTTGAGGTTGCGGTTGACATACCAAACCTGAATGATCGACTGTGCTTGCGCCAAGTGGACTCTAGTGGATGATGGCGACTGTTCTTATGGATTTATGGTGCGTTCTTCAAAAAGATTTGGTACCGGTATCCAAAAATGACAATACCCTCTGGTAATTTAACATAGCTATTGAAAATCATCATTTTTAATGGGAAAATCCACTATTAATGGTCATTTTCAATAGCTACGTTAAATTACCAGAGGGTAACCTCCATTTCCAGGCCATGCAGATCCAGAGGATATCCCTTGAGGTTATGCTTCCAGAGAGGGCATCAGGGACTTTTTGAGGGCCTTGCCGGTCAGAATCACCCGGAAGCTTGCCACAAAAAGAGGGACGTCCACACTGACTGGTTTGCCTTGTTCTTTTTATTGGTTTTGTCCGTCTCCAAAAATGGCATCCCAACCAGGCCCACTGAATAAAACATGTCAATAAAACATGTCTAATAAATATATAATTATGTCGTCATATGTCGTCAATAGTTTTTTTCCTGTACCGGGACATTGAGGTCCCCAACCTTTGAACTCCCACCTGAGGTGTTCTTTTTTTTTCCGGCAGCATTTTTTGGGGCATAGCTATATCGTGTGTTGATGTTGCGAGCTGAGGACCAATCCTTTGGTTTCTTTCCAGCCACGGGACGGGAACCTGGGGCCGTTCTCCATTGCCAGCATAGATGAGACATAATCACAGATCCAAAACTCACAGAAGTCCCAAGTATTTTCAATTTTTGACAGATCTTGGTTGTTAACAATTTCACACGTGTCATGTTAGATTACTCACCTGGTTCCCATGAGGAGAATATGGTGGATCTCTCATCCTTGGTGGACCGCACGGTGCTCCAAATCGTCCCCGAGATGCGCTTGGAACAAGTACACCAGATCCTTGGCGCACACCACGGATCTTAGCTCCACCTAGGGCATGGGATAGCATGGCATGGGTCATCTGAGGATCTTTCTTGAGCTTGGCGCCAAGCGGCTCGGCAGGGGTCAGGGCATTTTGCAACACCTGGGTGGTCCTTGATGTACCGCTTAGGACTGGCTCAAAAAAAGTTGAAACCTAGTTCTATTCGGTGCTTCGGAGGGAGCTAAGGAGCTATGGATTTTCCAATTCCCTACTAATCATCGAAGGAAGTTTAGAAGTCAAACTTCCGACCTATGGACAGATGCGGCAACAGTTGTGAGAGCAGTCAGAGAAGAGAAAGAGTCAAAAGAGAAAGAGTCGATAGATAGAAAGATAGATAGATAGATAATGATAGATAGGAAAGAAAGATAGATAGATCGATAGATAGAGAGAGAGAGAGACACAGAGACACAGAGACAAGGAGACCGAGCGAGAGAGAGAGGGAGAGAGAGAGAGAGACTCAGAGCATCAACTACTTTCGGTCCATCATTTCGCTCTGCCATTCATGAACCGCAGCATCTCACCTCCCTATGGGTTTCCTAATGTTTCCTACCTTTGAAACTTCCGCCACGGCCTTGTGCGGTTTCCCAACCACATATGTCCGCCTGAGATGCTTCCCATTGCTGCCA